>ENA-OPZZ01001452-OPZZ01001452.1-human-gut-metagenome-genome-assembly--contig:-NODE-1452-length-14528-cov-3.096799_pt1 | contig 14528 bp, 13 predicted proteins | sample MGYA00242487_ERZ504511 | MGnify/ENA primary metagenome ERZ504511 (study PRJEB26092, sample SAMD00036241) | human gut metagenome | host: Homo sapiens | study: EMG produced TPA metagenomics assembly of... | reverse complement strand
AATACGAAAGGAAAATGAACAGACTTTTTAGGTCTGTTTTTTTGTATTTTAACGTTAATTTTGATGGAGAGATAATGAATAAAAGTATCCAAAATGGCGTGAATTGAGCAAATATTATCTATGGAAAGAACTGTTAAAATACGAAAAAGTGTTTGAAAATTGTCCGACGAAATTGGGTGACCAAGTATACAATAGAGTCATCAGCTGGTGAACAAAAACATTAAAAGAGGAGGCGACAAAGGATGGCAATTCATGTAAAAAGTGAAATTGGAAAATTAAAAAAAGTCATGCTTCACAGACCGGGGCAGGAACTGGAACACCTGGTTCCAGAGGATTTGGAAAGGCTGCTATTCGATGATATTCCTTATTTAAAAACAGCCAGAAACGAACATGATCTGTTTGCAGGAATTATGAGAGGTCAAGGGGTTGAGGTTGTTTATCTGGAGGACTTAGTTGCGGATGTTTTAAAAGATTCTGAAAAGAAAGAAATGTTTGTGAAAGAATTCATCACAGAAGGTGGACCATCTGCTGTCAGATTAAATGAGGGGTTATACGAATACTTGATGGCTATTCCGGATGAAAAGGAATTGGTTTTAAAGACAATGTCTGGTGTGAGGGCGTCTGAATTAAATGCACGGTTGACTTGTCCACTGGTCAGCCTGGTGAAGACAGATAGTCAGTTTTTACTGGATCCGATTCCAAATCTTTATTTTACCCGTGATCCATTTGCATCGATTGGAAATGGTGTCAGCCTGAACAGGATGTATTCTCCAACCAGGAGAAGAGAGACGATTTATGGAAAATATGTGCTGCATTATCATCCTGATTTTGCAGGAAAAGTACCGTTCTATTATGATCGTGATCAGGCTTTTTCTATTGAAGGTGGCGATATTTTGAATCTGAGCCATAAGGTACTGGCAATCGGTATTTCACAAAGAACGACACCAGAAGCCATTGAATTGCTGGCACAGAAAATATTTGCCGATGAGACATCAGAAATAGAGACGATTCTTGCATTGGATATTCCTGCAATTCGTGCATTCATGCATCTGGATACAGTCTGCACGCAGGTAGATGATGATAAGTTTACGATTCACCCAGGGATTATGAGAACACTTCGCGTTTTTGAAATTTGTAAAGGTGAGAAAAAAGGCCAGTTAAAGGTCAATGAATTAAATGCAATGCTTTCCGATATCTTAGCAAAATATCTGGAATTAAATCAGGTCACATTGATTGAATGTGGTGGCAATGATCGCATTGCATCAGAACGTGAACAGTGGAATGATGGCTCCAATACACTTTGTATCGCACCTGGAAAAGTTGTTGTATATGACAGGAATTATGTAACCAATCAAATTTTAAGGGAGAATGGTGTGCAGGTTTTGGAAATGGCAAGTTCTGAACTTTCCAGAGGAAGAGGTGGCCCACGTTGTATGAGCATGCCACTTGAACGAGAAGACATCCGTTAATAAAAAAATTAAATAAACAAAATTAAATGAAATTTAGAAAAGGAGAAAGAAAAATGGCAACAAATATCAGAGGTAGAAATTATTTAAAACTGTTGGATTACACACCAAAGGAAATTCGTTATCTTCTGGATTTGGCAAGGAATTTTAAAAATATGAAACGTGCAGGCGTGCCACATAAGTATCTGGAAGGCAAAAATATTGTCCTTCTTTTTGAAAAGACATCAACACGTACAAGATGCTCCTTCGAAGTAGCTGGTATGGATCTGGGAATGGGGGTTACGTATCTGGATCCGGGAAGCAGCCAGATGGGTAAGAAAGAAAGTATCGCAGATACAGCCAGAGTGCTGGGTAGAATGTATGATGGTATCGAATATCGTGGCTTTGATCAGAATCTGGTAGAACAGCTGGCAGAATATGCGGGAGTTCCAGTATGGAATGGATTGACAGACCAGTTCCATCCAACACAGATGCTGGCAGACCTGCTGACAATCGAAGAAAATTTTGGCAGATTAAAAGGTTTGAATTTTACATATATGGGTGATGCCAGAAATAATATGGGTAATTCTCTGATGATCGCTTGTGCAAAGATGGGATTGAATTTCACAGCATGTGCACCGAAAGAATTATTCCCAGAGGATAGTCTTGTAGAAAAAGCAAAAGAGATTGCAGCTGAAAATGGTTGTACAGTGAATTTAACAGAAAATGTTGAAGAAGGCGCGACAAATGCAGATGTCATATATACAGATATCTGGGTATCTATGGGAGAACCAGATGAGGTATGGGAGACAAGAATCAAACTTTTGAAAGATTATCAGGTGAATAAACGTGTCATGGGTATGGCAAAAGAAACCGCTATTTTTATGCATTGCCTGCCATCTTTCCATGATACTAATACAACGATTGGTGCAGAAATTGCAGAAAAATTCGGACTGAAAGAAATGGAAGTCACGGATGAAGTCTTCGAATCTAAGCAGTCCGTAGTATTTGATGAAGCTGAGAATCGTATGCATACGATTAAAGCGGTTGTATATGCAACACTCTGTTAAAAAGAGCAAAATCAATTATAATTGATTTTTTTGAAGTTCGATTGTATGTCGAAATGTACCGGGTGTCATGGAACGAAAACGCAGAAAATTTCGTGAAAGCGTTTTTTCATTGTTGTAACCGACTTCCATTGCAATGGTAAGAACGCTTTTGTCAGTTTTCAGTAAGAGTTCAGATGCCCGGTTGACTCGGATAAAATTCAGATAGTCATTGAAATTCATTTCTACCTGAAAAAGCAAAATCCGGTTAAGTTCTTTTGGAGAAATCAGGAATTTCTCGCTGACCGTCTTGGGATGAAGATCCTCGGCATAGTTTCGATAAATATATGAAACGATAGAATAGAAAATATGTCGATCTTTGATGCGACACATATCGCCGATAGATTGGTATGTTTTTCGAAAATCGTTTGCCTTCATACCGATTCGCGCCAGAAAGACTTTACTGATATGTGCACTGTCTACAAATCCTAAAATTTCTGCAAGCTCCTCTAAAGTAAAATCTGTATATAACAGATAGTTAATCGTTTTACCAATTCGCATTTCGTTAATGAGATCAAAAAAGGATAATCCCGTTGTTTTATTGATATATGCGCTGATGGCTGATTCACTCATATAGAATTTCTGTGACAGCATCGTGAGTGTGATTTTCTCATTCAGATGTGCATATAAAAACTGAAAAATTTCACTGGCATCAGTAGAAGCAGGTACAGCTGGCTGCTGATGGTTGGCACGGATAAAGTGAACAAGAATCTCAATTAACTTATTGGTAATAAACAGATTGCTTAATCCAGCATCCTCAGCAGGAGCGGTCGAAGCAGAGTCAATGGATTCGCGTTGATGTTGTGATTGAAGCTCATCCCGAATCTGAAGGAATAAATGCTGCATCTCAGAATATTTTGAGTTCTCCAGGGAGAGAACCGGCGTTTGAGACAATGTCTGCATAATAGATAAATGCACGCTGTCAGGATTATAGAAAGTTTTAATGATTTCATTGATATTATCAAAATAATAAGCCATGACAAAGAACTGCAGAGAGGACTGAACTTCTGTAATCTCTGTAATCTGCCATGGGAGTACGGAAACAAGCGTACCTTTTGCCAAATGATAGCGTTTGTTGTTTAAAAGAAGTGTCCCTTCCCCTTCATTAATGAGCCATAAACGGGACATAGGATGAATCAGAGGCGTAGCAGGTTGAGAAAGAACTTCTATATCAAAGCTACATAACTTTGTCTCGTCTTCATTTGAACAATAAATACTTTGAATTGGAACCAGGTTACTCATCTTATATCCCCCTTTTTATACTGTATTTATTATAAAGCAATTATGGAGAAGAAACAAGAATTAAGCAAAAAGTCAGGAGGAAAGAAGAATGTCGAAAATTGTTATTGCATTGGGTGGAAATGCACTTCAGTCAAAAGATAGCGCCCCAACTGCTCAGGGCCAGCTTTCAGTGATAAAGAAAACCTGTGAAAGGATTGCGGATATCAGTCAGGCGGGACATGAATTGGCGATTGTCCATGGAAATGGTCCGCAGATCGGAAGAATTATTCTGGCATCTGAGACTGCCAGAGATGTTACACCGGTTATGCCATTTGATGTGTGCGGTGCAATGAGCCAGGGATATATTGGTTATCAAATTCAGCAATCATTAAAATATGCGTTAAGTGTTCGGAATAAAAATTGTCCGGTACTGACAGTAGCAACACAAATGGTTGTGGATCAGAAGGATCCGGGATTTTTAAATCCGCAGAAACCAATCGGTCCATTTTACACCCAGGAAGAGGCAGAGAAACTGGAAAAGGAAAATGGTTATGTGATGAAAGAAGATGCCGGTCGTGGATGGCGAAGAGTTGTGGCGTCACCATTGCCAAAGCGCATTGTGGAAATTCAGGCAATTAAGAATTTATGGGATTCTTCGATTGTGATTTCCTGTGGTGGTGGTGGCATTCCGGTAGTTGAGAATGCGGATGGAACGTTAGAAGGTGTAGCAGCAGTGATCGACAAAGATTTTGCGGCAGAACTTCTGGCAGAGCAGGTTGAGGCAGATATATTGATGATTTTGACAGAAGTTGAGAAAGTTGCGATCAACTGGGGAAAGCCAGAGCAGAAAAATCTGGATCATATGAGTCTTAAGGAAGCATCCAAATATGTAGAGGAAGGACAGTTTGCGCCTGGAAGTATGTTACCAAAAGTAGAGGCAGCAATGCGATTTGTTCGTACATATCCGAATAAGAGAGCAATTATCACCAGTCTGGATACCGCAATTGAAGCATTAAATGGAGAAACCGGAACGGTCATTTCTTTTGCATAAAAGAAGGTAGTATAAAGGGAAATTTAGAAAGGAGTCATGTAAAATGAATCAGAAGAAAAGCAGCATGATGGCAAGAATTGCATTGCTTATTGTGGCGATTGCATGGGGGAGTTCACTCGTTGTGGTCAAATCATCAACGGATTCAGTTTCACCCAATTTCCTTCTTGCCTTAAGATTTTCGATTGGTTGTCTTGTGTTAGGATTGATTTTTCATAAAAAACTGAAATTATTGGATAAAACATATTTGGCACATGGTGCGATTATTGGTTTTTGTCTGTTTTTGGCTTATTGCAGTCAGACGATTGGTGTGATTTTTGCAATGCCAGGGAAAAGTGCATTTTTATCCTCTTCCTATTGTGTTGTAGTTCCATTTTTAGCATGGATGATTGAAAAAAAAGCGCCCAGATCATTATAATGTGATAGCTGCCATTTTGTGTGTGGTGGGAATATGTCTGGCAACTTTTACAGAAGGAATTTCATTATCACTTGGTGATGGATTGGCTTTACTTAGTGCAGTGTTATTTGCGGCACATATTGTTTCTGTGGCAAGATTTGGAAAAGATTTAGATCCAATCTTGATTACAATTTTACAGTTTGGATTTGCAGCAATTTTTGCCTGGATACTTACTTTTACAGTGGAAAGACCAATCCAGATAAATGCAGAGCCAGCAGTAGTAGGCGGTATTTTATATTTAGCAGTTATTTGTACCGCATTATCATTACTGTTGCAAAATGTTGGACAAAAGTATACATCATCTTCCAGCGCATCTTTGATTTTAAGTCTGGAATCAGTATTTGGCGTTATATTTGGTGTTATTTTTTCAGGTGAAGAAATCAATGCACAGTTGCTTGGAGGATTTGTATTCATTTTTGCAGCGATATTGATATCCGAACTCAAACCCAAGATATTCAAATTTGAAAAAAAGAGTCTTATAAAGAATTAAAATCAGAAGCTAATTAGAAAAAAGCTTTTACTAAACTTCGTTTTTTCACACGCCCTTTTTTATAATTCGATGATAACTATGGTGAAAGTACCGGAAATTGTGATACACTATCCGTATATTAGAATTTTGAGCAGATATGCGATAAGAGAGAAGGTGACAGCCGGTGGAAAATGAAGAAAGAGAAGTAAGAGGGATGGCAGTGGTTTGGAAACGCCTGAGGGCTCTGGCGGTCTTTCTGCTTGTGCTATCCATGCTTGAGAGTGATGGTATTGAGCAGGAAATTATGAGGATCTCTATTGGATACTGCGCGGAAGGCGGCAGCCGGCTGGTCAGCTATGGGCTGGAAGAAGACAGATTTGAGGATCAGAACTTCATTCCGGTAATCTATATGTATGACAATGAAGCTGAGATGATGGATGCATTGGCAGAAGAAGAAATCAGCATTGCCCTGTTGGATGGCAATGAAATCGTATTCGATAATAAAATGACAGACAATCGGATTATTTTGTGGTTAAAAATCGACAATCAATACGATACCGTTATTTGTGTCAGAAAGCATCTGATGGAAGAAAATCTGAATACAGCGATCTGCTTTACAAAGGCCTGTACAGATGAAAATGATGAAAATGTTAAGGTTGTGCCTTATTTGCAGTGGCTGGATTATCTGAGGACAGCAGGGTATGCTGAGGAGGATGTGATGCCGTATCTGGCGCCGGATTTTGTCGATGAAATGCTGGAAGAAAGGCACTTTGATCGGATATAACTTCAGAAATTGACAAATACTTAACTTTTGGATTGGTTGAGCCTCTGCTTTTGGGAATTTGTAAATAGGTAAAATGGCTGTAAAATGAAAACAAAGAATCTGAATTTTTAAAAGAAATATCTAAAAAATTTGGTAAAATTAAAGATTAGCTATTTACTTATTAGTAAATGTGTTGTAGAATAGGGATGAAGATAAAAATTCAACATAGAAAGGGAGTTAAAAAAATGTCAACCGTATTATATGAAGTAAAAGGTAATATCGCTATCCTTACTATCAGCCGTGAAAAAGCACTTAACGCTTTAAATTCAGAAGTTCTGAATGATCTGAATGCAGCTCTTGATGCTGTAGATGTTAACGCTGTAAGAGCACTGATCATCACGGGTGCCGGCAAGAAATCTTTCGTAGCTGGTGCAGATATCGGTGAAATGAGCACATTAACACCAGAAGAAGGCGAAGCTTTCGGTAAGAAAGGTAATGACGTATTCAGAAAGATTGAAACATTCCCTATTCCAGTAATTGCTGCAGTTAATGGTTTCGCATTAGGCGGCGGTAATGAAATCTGCATGAGCTGTGATATCCGTATCTGTTCTGACAATGCAATCTTTGGTCAGCCAGAAGCTGGACTTGGTATTACACCTGGATTCGGTGGCACACAGAGACTTGCTCGTATCAATCGCTCCTGGGCTTAGCTAAAGGGAAAATCATCTACTCAAACAAAGAATATCGATGCTAGCAAAGGCTAAAGAAGTAGGTCTTGTAAATGAAGTTTATACACAGGATGAATTACTTCCAGCAGCTGAGAAGCTTGCTTCCAAGATCGCTAAGAACGCACCAATCGCTGTTCGTGCTTGTAAGAAAGCTATCAACGAAGGTCTTGATCTTCCTATGGACGAAGCTATTGTACTTGAAGAGAAACTGTTCGGCAGCTGCTTCAAGACACATGATCAGATCGAAGGTATGGATGCATTCCTTACAAAACGTAAAGAGAAAAACTTCATCAACGCATAATTTATCGGGTACATATTTAACGACGGTTCAGTCGTAAGGTGTTATATATTTATTAATTTAGGAGGTATTCGTCCAATGAAAGTAGGAGTTATTGGTGCAGGTACAATGGGTTCAGGTATCGCACAGGCATTTGCACAGACAGAAGGATACGAAGTTGTATTATGTGATATCAATGAAGCATTTGCTGAAAAAGGCAAAGAGAAAATCGCTAAAGGTCTTCAGAAGAAGGTTGCCAGAGGCAAACTGTCAGAAGAAGAGGCAGAAGCTATTATCGGCAAGATCACAACAGGTCTTAGAGATAAATGTGCAGACTGCGATCTGATCGTTGAAGCAGCTTTTGAAGATATGGCAATCAAGCATGAGATGTTCAAAGAACTTGATACACTCTGCAAACCAGAAACAATCTTCGCTACAAATACATCATCACTTTCTATCACAGAAATCGGTGCCGGTGTGAACAGACCAGTTATTGGTATGCATTTCTTTAACCCAGCACCAGTTATGAAACTGATCGAAGTTATTGCAGGTCTGAATACACCTGAAGAAACTGTTGAGAAGATCAAAGAAATCTCTGTTTCTATCGGCAAGACACCTGTACAGGTTAAGGAAGCTGCTGGTTTCGTTGTTAACAGAATTCTTATTCCTATGATCAATGAAGCTGTTGGCATCTATGCTGATGGTGTAGCAGATGTTGAAGGTATTGATACAGCTATGAAGCTTGGTGCAAACCATCCAATGGGACCTCTTGCATTAGGCGACTTAATCGGTCTGGATATCTGCCTCGCTATTATGAACGTTCTTTATACAGAGACAGGCGATCCTAAGTATCGTCCACATCCACTGTTAAAGAAAATGGTTCGTGGAGGTAAGCTTGGTCAGAAGACAGGCGAAGGCTTCTACAATTACAAGAAATAATCTTAATTATTAAGAACAATGACTGCTGTACATTCCAGAATTGGCGCTGGGTGTACAGCAGATTTTTTTGTAGGTATGATTTTTATACGAAATGCGGTCAGCAGAGCGGATTTTAAATAGATTTTACATTGTAACTGTGATGGTACTGAATTGTAACGGGCAATCGATGACAAAATGGCATAATAAGAGGAGAAAATGTCTGGCAAAAAAAGTTACATTTTTGTAAATAGACTATTGAAATGAGCCCCGGTTTTTGATAACATTGAATGGGAAAATGATTCAATCATTAACAAAAGTCAAAGTGATTTTCGTTAATTGCGCCAAATTGATAGACGATATAGATATAATGGAGGACATTTCACATGAATGAACGAAGACTAGAACTAGAAGGTGAAATAGAAAGGATGAAACAGCGGTTAAGCTATAACATCAAGCGTTATCGCAAGCTTAGCCGTGTTTCACAACAGGCCCTGGCAGATATGTGTGGTCTGCATAGAACGTATATATCAGATCTTGAGAATGCAAAATGCAATCCCACACTCAGCGTTATGATGGTTTTGGCAGATTGTCTCAATGTTCAGTTGGAAGATTTACTGAAAGAGTAATAAAATGTAAATCCGCTATTTACTTTTGTTGGAATATAGCATAAAATAATAGAGTATTATCGACAGGATTTACTAGAAATACATGCATCAAGCATGTAAAAACATATAAGGAGCTGAGTAAGTTTATGGTTAGAGCAATCGTTGGAGCGAACTGGGGAGATGAAGGTAAAGGCAAGATTACAGATATGTTGGCCGAGGATTCAGATATTATTATCCGTTTCCAGGGCGGCAGTAATGCCGGACATACGATTATCAATGACTATGGCAAGTTTGCATTACATCTTCTGCCATCCGGTGTTTTTTATAATCATACCACAAGTGTCATCGGTAATGGTGTTGCATTGAATATCCCATATCTTGTTGAGGAACTGGAGAGTCTGACATCAAGAAATGTGCCAATGCCGAAGATCCTTGTTTCAGATCGTGCACAGATTTTGATGCCATATCACATGTTATTAGACACTTATGAAGAAGAAAGACTTGGCGGTAAGTCCTTTGGCTCAACAAAGTCAGGTATTGCGCCATTTTATTCTGATAAATATGCAAAGATTGGTTTTCAGGTCAGTGAACTTTTTGATGAGGAAGGCCTCAAAGAGAAAGTTTATCGTGTTGTAGAGACGAAGAATGTCCTGATTGAGCATCTGTACCACAAGGAGAAGCTTGATCCGGAAGAGATTTATCAGACATTGCTTGGATACAGAGATATGATCAAGCCTTATGTATGTGATACATCTGCATTTTTACATCAGGCATTGAAAGAGAATAAGAGAATTCTTCTTGAAGGTCAGCTTGGTTCTCTGAAGGATCCGGATTTTGGCATTTATCCTATGGTTACATCTTCATCTACATTGGCATCTTATGGTGCAATCGGTGCAGGTATTCCTGGATACGAGATCAAGGATGTTATTACAGTTGTTAAGGCTTATTCCAGTGCAGTTGGTGCCGGTGAATTTGTATCTGAGATTTTTGGCGAAGAAGCTGATGAACTCAGAAAGCGCGGCGGTGACGGCGGCGAATTCGGCGCTACAACAGGACGTCCAAGACGTATGGGTTGGTTTGATGCGGTTGCTTCAAGATACGGCTGCCGTGTACAGGGTGCAACAGAAGTAGCCCTGACAGTACTGGATGTACTGGGTTACCTTGATGAACTGCCTGTATGTATCGGATATGAGATTGATGGTGAAGTGACAAGAGACTTCCCGACAACACGTCTCCTCAAGAAGGCAAAACCGGTCTATACAACATTACCAGGTTGGAAATGTGATATCCGCGGCATCACGAAGTATGAAGATCTTCCAGAGAATTGCCGTAACTATATTGAGTTCATTGAGAAGGAGCTGGAAGTTCCGATTACAATGGTATCCAATGGCCCTGGTCGTCATGAGATTATCAAGCGTAAATAAACTAATGAAATATTTATAAATTATAAGATAAAGACTGTTTCGACAGTCTTTATTTTTTTAGAAACATTTTAGGCTTTTCTCATCATAAATACACAATTATATCGTACAATAAGAGAGTCAAATGAAGGACAAAGAAGGCTGATGGAAGGGGGAATCCATTAGCGTGAAAGGGAAAGGTGAGAAGATCGGTGTTTGACGAAATGTATTATGAAGAGAACAATATTATTCCAAAGGAAGAATATAAGCATATTATCGATACTTTACATAAGGAGAAGAAGTTCCGTCCGGCCAGGATTTCGGTTGTCCGGAAGGTATTTTTTAACAGAGAGATCAACTATCTGACAGATGCCGTCAGTGTGAATCAGGAGAATACGGACAGCTATTGCGTGATGATGACTGATTGGGATACAGACCATCTGATCCTTGAGAAGAAGAGTAAGCGGGAAGGGCTTATTTCGAAGAGCTATACACGGTTGTCGGAAGAAGAGTTTGAACGGATCCTGGATGGTGATTATGAATGGATGGCCTCCGCCAGAGAGTCGATTTTCAGAGATTTTTATTTGCAGCTGACCATCAACCAGCTGAGACCGGGCGTTGTTGTAGATTATGAGCGTCAGGCCTTTAGGATGAACAGTAAGAAGGAATATATGGTTTTTGATCTCTCTATTCGTTCAACTTATCTTTTTACAAAGGATACGGTTTTGAGTCCTCTGTTGGAGCAGACAGAACGTCTGGAGCAGAATCGTGTGGTTGTGACCTATAAGCAGATGGCAGAATTGCCGGGATTTATTTATCGAATGACAGGAATTGAACAGAAGCACCAGTGCTTGCTTCCGGAATTTGCATAGGCAAGTGATAAGAGGATGTTCTGTGGCTGTTGACAGAATCTGACAGCCGCAGAGCATCTTTTTTGTCGTCTATAGATTGAAGAGAACCGCATTTAGTGATAAAATACATTATGCGAATTAGAAAGAAAAAAAGTTATGATAGATTTTGAGAAGAAGGTGAGAGAACGTGAAAGAAAAGATTCAGTTATTGTCAAGAGGCGTATTTGAGTATGAGAATCCGGAGATTGAAGTATCAGAGAAGGAGATTGCTCTGGAAGTTGAGGCGGGCAGCCACTATTCGGGTACGATTCAATTGAACAGCCGCAATCATATTGAAATACGCGCCATGATTTTCTCATCGAATAAATGGATGCAGTGCCTGGAGTCTACAGTGATCGAAACAACGGGATGTATTCATTATGTTTTTGATACACAGGCATTGGAAACAGGTGAAGTGTGTGAAGGATGCTTTTATATTGTGAGCAATGGCGGTGAGATCACGATTCCGTACAGAGTAAAGGTATGCGCGCCTTTTTGCGATTCCAGCATGGGCCCAATGAATGACCTGGATCAGTTCGCATCCTTGGCCAGAGACAATTGGTCGGAGGCACTGAAGATATTTAAGACACCGGAATTTGGGCGTGTTTTTTTGCATAATAAGAAGAATCGACGGATTTATGCGGCACTTATTAAGGGCAGTGATATGTCACTGGCAATGGAAGAATTTCTGTGTACAGTGAAGCGGAAACAGGCGGTACAGATGAGTGTGTCACAGGATTTGATTGAATTCGATAATCTTGAGCATCCCGTCAGCGAATATCTGCTGATCGAGAAGAACCAGTGGGGACATGTGAATATTCACGTTTCAACAGAGGGGGATTTCTTAAGCGTTTATAAGAAGACTGTGACGGATGAGGATTTTTTGGGAAGCTATTATCAGTTGGAGTACAATATTGTGCCGGGAATGCATACAGTGGCTTCCGGCAAGATCATTCTTGAGACGCTGAATCAGCGTATTGTGGTGCCGGTATGCTGCAGACGTGAGAAAGCCAGAGATGTGGATTTTATTGAGAGAAAGACGTTGAAGGCTTCGTGGATGCATTTGTGCAGGCTGTATTTGAAGTATGCGCTGCATCAGATTGACAGGAATCAGATGATTGGTTATGCCAGAGAGGATATTAATGGCTGTCTGAATAACAGCAGGGATATTCTTTTCAAGGTTGTTGAAGCGGATTTTCTGCGTGAGGAAGGCAAGAACGAGGAAGCACAGAAGGTTCTGGATGGTATCAATGGCCGTGAGCTGAGATATCGTTCTGCAGTCGCATACAGTTATTTTCTCTATGTGAATGCGCTGTGCAGACAGGATGAACATTATACGGAGTACGTCCGTGATTCTATTCAGTTTTATGAGGAAGGTCAATATCATGACCGATGGGAACTGGTCTATATGCTGATGAAGCTGGATGCAAGGGAAGCACAGCACCAGCTTAAGGTACTCAGACAGACGAAAGCGCTCTATGACAGGCATCTGATGGGCGGGCTCATGTATTTGGAGGCTGTTAAGATAATCAATAAGGATCCATCGCTGATCCGGGAAATGGGTGCTTTTGAGATCAGTCTGTTCCTTTGGGGAATACGTCATGATTGCCTGAATCGCGAAACGATTTTCAGATTTGCGGATCTTGTCCTGCGCATGCATGTATATCACGGACAGTGTCTGCATGCGATGATCGAGATGTGTTCATTGTATGAGACAAAGAACCTTCTTTCAGCAGTCCTGCATCTGCTGATTCTCGGTGAGAAGAAGGATCCAATCTACCATCAGTGGTATCAGCTGGGCATTAAATCTTCCATCAAGATGCAGGGACTGTTCGAATACTATATGGCGACACTGGATATGAAGAATTGCAGGGAATTGCCGGTTCCGGTACTGATTTATTTTCAGTATGATAATCGGCTGCAACTGAAACAGAAGGCATTTCTGTTCAGATATGTGATCGAGCATGAGCAATGGCTGGGCAAATTGTTCGAGGCATATGACGGTATTATCAAAGCCTTTACTTTTGAACAGCTGCAGAAGGGTGTTATTAATGAGGACATTGCCGTTTTGTATCATCATTATCTGACGAAGGAAGCGATGACGCCGCATGTTGTGAAGGCGATGCCGGCGATTATTTTTAAGCATCATATTCATTGTGATCATCCGGGAATCGTGGGTGTGATCATTGATTATTCCGAGCTGGGTGAGGAGAAGTATTATCCGCTGGATCAGGGGGATGCTTATGTGGACCTTTATATGGATGATTATCGGATTGTACTTGTGGATACCCGGGGCGGACGCTATATGTCAACAATCCCTTATACGATTGACAGACTGATGGATGCCGGCCGTTATATCAGGATCTGCTATGAGCAGGGGCGGGATAATAAGATGCTGGTACTCAACAGAAGTGAACGTGCATTGAAATATCAGATGATGGATGATGTATCCATTGAAACATACAAATGCGTTCTGAGCCTGCGGATGTAAGCAGACATTATCAGAAGACGATCCTGAAGAATCTGATCGATTATTATTATGATAATTATGAGGGAGAGACCCTTGAGAAATATTTGCTTCAGCTGGATATCCAGCTTCTGGGCCATTCAGAGCGCAGCCATATTATTGAATATTTTATTCAGAGAGGGCTGTTTGACAAGGCTTATGAAGCTATCCGGGAATACGGATACGAAGGCATTCAGGATAAACGGATCATGCGGCTTTGTTCCAGAGTCATCCGGGAAAAGAATTTCGCAAAGGATGAACTGTTGGTGGAATTAGCCTATTTTGCATTTTCCAACGGCAAGTACGACGAGACGATTCTGCAGTATCTGATCATGTTTTATGCAGGAACCACAGAGCAGCTGTATGCGATATGGAAGGCAGCCGGTGATTTTGAAGTGCCGGCGGAACAGCTGGAGGAGCGTCTGCTATGTGAGATATTGTTTACGGAGAATCATGTGGCCGAGGGCTGTGACGTTTTTGTCTCTTATTATCATACACATCCGGGACATCGGTTGATCCGGGCATTTCTCGGATATTATGGCTATCATTATCTGGTTCATGGACAGACATCCGGAGAGAAGATTTTCCAGATTATGGAGATAGAGCTGGATCAGGTGGAGAATGCCCGAGATGTATGCGCTCTGGCGCTGCTGCAGTATTATTCGGAGGCAGACCATGTAGACCGGAATTTTATG
>ENA-OPZZ01001451-OPZZ01001451.1-human-gut-metagenome-genome-assembly--contig:-NODE-1451-length-14550-cov-4.064064_pt1 | contig 14550 bp, 17 predicted proteins | sample MGYA00242487_ERZ504511 | MGnify/ENA primary metagenome ERZ504511 (study PRJEB26092, sample SAMD00036241) | human gut metagenome | host: Homo sapiens | study: EMG produced TPA metagenomics assembly of... | reverse complement strand
CTGGAGGATTTGCACCACTTAAGAAAGTATCAGAAGACAAGAAAGTTGTCCTTGGTCTGATCACGACAAAGAAACCAGATCTTGAAGACAAAGAAAAAGTGATCAACAGAATCAGACAGGCAGCAAAATACATTCCTTTGGAAAGACTATGCCTAAGCCCACAGTGTGGATTTGCTTCTTGTGCAATCGGTAATAAATTAACAGAAGAAGAACAGTGGGCAAAACTAAAATTAGTGAAAGAAATTGCTGAGGAAGTCTGGGGAGAATAAGATTAGATCTTAATACTCCACAGAAACCAGAAATAACCCTTGAGGCGGTGCAGTAATCCCTGCATCGCTTCTTTTTGTACTTTCCAGTGCTTTTGTAATATCCTCTGGTTTTATTTTTTCCACATCCAACTTCTACTAAAGTTCCAGTAAGAATCCGGACCATGTTATGAAGGAAGCCATTTCCTGTATAAGAGATCTGGATTTCTTTTTTTGTCTTTTTGATCTCGATGTTATAGATAGTACGGACGGTAGATTTCTTCGTTTTCTTAATTGAAGAAAATCCTTTAAAATCATGCGTTCCGATCAGTAATAATGCAGCTTCTTCCATCTTTTTGATATCCAAAGTTTCCGGGAAATACCAAAGGTATTTACGTTCAAAAACATTCGATACACCAGGAATTGCAATTCGGTAAAGATAAGTTTTCTCTTTCGCATTTAAACGACTGTGAAAACGTTCGGAAGCTTCAGAAACTTCCACAATACCGATATCAGATGGAAGATATTTGGTAAGATAGTTTTTGATCTCATTAACAGACATCATACAGTCTGTATGGAAATTGGCAACCTGACCATAAGCATGAACACCAGCATCGGTACGGCCAGATCCATTGATATTGACATTTTCTCCAGTCATCTTTGATAAAACAGACTCTAATTTTCCTTGAATCGTATTCGCATTGGAATCACCGCCAAGCCTCTGCCAGCCCTGATAGCGGGAACCATCATATTCAATTGTTAATCTGATATTACGTTTCATATATGTATAAATCCTTTCATTGTAAAGATATGGTTGTTGTAAAACAAATTTATTATAGCGAATTTCTTAAAAAGTGGCAATAAATAAAAAAGAGAGGCGGTAGTTTACTATATATGGTAAAATTAAGATAAAACGCGGTGAAGGTAGAGAAAGAAAGGATAGGTTATCATGGAAATCAATCAAATGTTAAAAAGACAAGAACATTTTTTTCAAAGTCAGAAGACAAAGAAATACGAATTTCGAAAGAAAGCATTATTGCGCTTGGAATGTGCGATCAAACAACATGAAGAAGATATGGAACATGCATTATATAAAGATTTAGGGAAATCATCTTTTGAGTCCTATATGGCAGAGATTGGCATGGTAAAAAGTGAACTTTCTTATGCAAAGAAGCATCTAAAAAAATGGATGAAAACAGAGCAGGTAAAAACACCGCTTGCCCAGTTTCCATCCCAAAGTTATAAGATCAAAGAACCACTCGGAAAGGTGTTGATCATAGCCCCATGGAATTATCCAATTCTTTTATCCTTACAGCCGCTGATCGGAGCGATCGCAGCAGGAAATTGTTGTGTTTTAAAACCATCTGAACACGCACCACATTGTGCCAGTCTTTTAAAGAAGATGATTGGAGAAGTTTTCCCTTCTCATTACGTTGCTGTGATCAATGGAGGAGTAGAAATCAGTGAAAAACTTCTGGAACAGTCATTTGATCATATTTTCTATACTGGTGGAGAACGAGTTGGAAAGATCGTGATGGAAAAAGCATCGAGACATTTAACACCAGTGACTTTGGAATTAGGTGGAAAAAGTCCATGCATTGTAGAAGAAAGTGCCAATATTAAGTTGGCAGCAAAACGAATTGTTTTTGGAAAATTTTTAAACAGTGGGCAGACCTGTGTTGCTCCAGATTACATTTTCGTAGATAAAAAAGCAGAAAGTGAACTGATCTTCTACTTAAAATACTGGATCAATAAAATGATCGGGGAACATCCTTTGTCGAATAAAGATTATTCATCTATGATAAATCCGAGACATTATCAACGCATTATGGAATTGATGAAACATGAAAAGATCGTTGAAGGCGGTTATGGAGATATAAGACTTCGAAAGATCACCCCAACGATACTTGTGAATGTAAAAGAAGAATCCACGGTGATGCAGGAAGAGATTTTTGGTCCATTACTTCCTATAATGACATATGACAAATTAGAAGATGCAGTTTCGTATATCAGAGATCATAACAAGCCTTTGGCATTGTATTTATTTACAGAAAATGATAAAGTAGAACAAGATGTACTTTCACAGTTGTCTTTTGGCGGTGGCTGTATCAATGATACGATCATCCACCTTGCAACTCCATATCTAGGATTTGGAGGAGTTGGGAATAGCGGAATGGGGTCTTATCATGGGAAGAAAAGTTTTGATACATTTACGCATGAAAAGAGTATCATAAAGAAATCAGATAAGATTGATATTCCAGTTCGTTATATGCCATATAACAAAGCTAAAGAACAATTGATGAAATTTTTTCTAAAATTATAAGATAAAGGAGCAACTTTTATGGAATTTACAAATGTATTACCAGGAGTGAAATTGGTAAAACAAGATGAAGCTGGGAATGAGGAAGAACTTTTTGTTTCACAAAATGATCATGTGATCGTAAAGACATTAAATGGAAGAGAGATCAAAGGTATTTTTATGCAGATTGAATTTGCAAGATGCTTAGAAGAAGATGACATTGTACATGTGCATAAAGACAACGGGGAAAATGAGGGAATCCCATTTGACACGATCGATGATATCATTAAGGGTTAAGAAAGAAATAGAGGATGAATTTATATGGGAAATCCAAATGATACTATATAATCTTCTAGTATATAAAACAAATAAAAAAGAGATGGAATACGAAAACGATTGAATTTCATGGCGGATCAGCGTTTTGCAAAAAATCCGTCATGAAATTCATGTTTCGTATTCCATCTCTTTTTTATTTGTTTTATATACATGAAGGTTATAGAATACCATTAAGATATGTGATAAGAAAACAAAAAAATTAAAGTGTATGATATACGTCACCTTTTAAGGTTTTCCATAAAAACTTTTTATCTTCGTAAATCATATACCCATGTTCGGATCCTTCTTTTGGGATGGACACAGATCCTGGATTTAAATATAAAAAGTTATCATATTCTTCCCAGGCTGGGATATGGGTATGGCCAGTCAACAGAATATCTCCTTTATGTAATTTTGGAGGATTTGCTGGAGAGTTTATGTGCCCGTGGGTTGCGTAGATGGTTTGTCCATCGATGTATAGGATGCAGGATTCGCTTAGAACAGGGAAGTTTAGTACCATCTGGTCGACTTCGGCTTCGCAGTTTCCTCTGACACAGATCAATTGGTCGCTGATAGCGTTTAGCATTTCGATGACTTGTTTTGGTGCGTAATCTTTAGGAAGGTCATTTCTTGGGCCATGATAAAGTAAATCTCCTAAAAGAAGTAGTTTATCAGGCTGTTCTTGTTTATATGCTTCGATTAATTGTTTACAGTAAAAAGCAGATCCGTGAATATCGGATGCGATCATTAATTTCATATGTAAATACCTCAATTCTGTAAAAATACGATAAAATATCTTTATTCCAGTATACCACAAAATATGTTAAAATGGTCGGGATAATAAATTTGAGATGACAATTTTAGAAAGGTTTAAATAATAAAATGAAACGATTAGTATTAGCAGAAAAGCCTTCGGTTGGGCGTGATATTGCGAGAGTTCTTGGTTGTAAGAAGGAAACGCATAGTTATATCGAAGGAAATGATCATATTGTAACGTGGGCATTAGGGCATTTAGTATCTCTGGCGGATCCTGAGCAGTATGGAAAGGAATACAAAGAGTGGAATATGGATGTCCTTCCAATGATGCCAAAACATTGGAAATTAACAGTGTTAAAGAAGACATCCAAACAATTCCAGACAGTAAAGAAATTACTCCTTCGAAATGATATCAAAGATGTGATCATTGCAACCGATGCAGGAAGAGAAGGAGAATTAGTTGCCAGATGGATCTTACAGATGTCTGGAAATAAGAAACCAATCTACCGTTTGTGGATATCTTCGGTAACAGACAAAGCGATCAAAGATGGTTTTGCACATTTAAAACCGGGAAAAGAATATGATGATCTCTTCCGTGCAGCAAGATCAAGAGCTGAAGCAGACTGGTTAGTCGGGATCAATGCGACAAGAGCTTTGACATGTAAATACAATGCTCAGTTATCTTGTGGGCGTGTGCAGACCCCAACTTTGGCAATGATCATGAACCGAGAGCAGGAAATTAAGAGTTTCAAACCGCAGAAATATTACGGTTATAAGATTTTTGCAACAGGAATGAAATTCACATGGGAGAATCAGAAAGGAAATCAGAGAATTTCTGACAAGAAATGGGCAGAGGAACTTGGTAAGAAATTAAGAGGTCATGATCTTGTGATCACGGAGGTTTCAAAAAAAGAGAAAAAGAACTATGCTCCAGAACTTTATGATCTGACAACTTTGCAGAAAGAAGCGAGTAAACGTTATGGCTTTTCACCAAAACAGACATTAAATATCATGCAGAGTCTTTATGAGCATCACAAAGTATTGACATATCCAAGAACAGATTCTAGATATTTGACCAATGACATGACAGACACATTAAAAGACAGGATCAAAGCATGTCAGAATGGATCATATAAAAAGGCAGCAGCAACGTTATTAAGAAAAGAAATCAAAGCAAGCAGCCGTTTTATCAATGATAAAAAAGTATCTGACCATCATGCGATCATTCCAACAGAGCAGTATGCATCCTTGACAAGTTTTAGTTCCGATGAACGAAAGATCTATGATATGGTTGTTGCAAGATTTTTAGCTGTTTTATCAGCACCAGCAATTTCTGAACAACTCTCTGTGAAAGCAAGCATAAATGGAGAACTTTTCCGTGCAAAAGCAGAGAATATCAAACAGCTGGGATGGAGAGAACTCTACGAAGAGGAAACTCAAACAAAAGACACGATCAAAGCAGGAAATATCCCAGTCAAAGGAAAAGAATATCCGGTTGGAACGATTTCCATGACAGAAGGAACAACGAATCCACCAGGGCGTTACACAGAAGGAACATTGATCGATCAGATGGATAAAAAAGGACTTGGAACGGTTGCGACAAGAGCCGATATCATTGATAAGTTATTTAACAGTTATCTTCTTGAGAAAAAAGGAAATGAAATCCATATCACATCCAAAGGAAAACAATTGTTAGAACTTGTTCCAGAAGATCTAAAAAAAAGCAGAGTTAACCGCCGACTGGGAGAAGAAACTGACAGCAATCTCTAAAGGAAAACAAAATGATCAGAAATTTATGAGAGAAATCTCAGACTATACACAGGCATTGATCAATGATATTAAAACATCGGATGGTAAATTTAGACATGATAATGTTACAAGACACCGCTGCCCGGAATGTGGAAAATTTTTATTGGAAGTCAATGGAAAACACGGAAAACGTCTAGTATGTCAGGACCGTATCTGTGGATATAAAAAGACGATCTCAAAAGTCACAAACGCCAGATGTCCCGTATGCCACAAGAAGATGGAGATGGTCGGAGAAGGTGAAGGACAGAAGTTTGTATGTGTTTGCGGGTATAAAGAAAAACTGTCTGCATTTAAACAAAGAAAAGAAAAACAAGGTTCTGGAATGAGTAAAAAAGAAGTGAACAGATATTTGAAAAAACAGCAAAAAGAAGCACAGGAGCCGATCAATAATGCATTTGCGGAGGCTTTTTCGAAGATAAAACTATAAAGTAGCATTATCTTAAAACATAAGATTTCACAGGCTTTCCTACAGGATTATATTCGGATTGCTGGTCATAATATTGAATCAATCCATCCAATTCTTTTGCAACAGTTTTCTGCAATATATCAACAGAGGTGATCTGTGAAAGATATGGAAGGTTATCAAAGTGTTCCCGATATTTTTCATCTCCGCCAGTAAAGAAATGTTCCATTGGGGTTGCGAGCCGTTGTGCGTAGGCGCAATAACGTACTTGATGATGTTCTAAGATGTATTCTTCTTGACGGATTTTGCGTCCAACCAGAAAGTTTACAGGTTCTGTATTGGCTGGGTTGGATGTCATTTTTACAAGCAGAGATTGGAAGAAAGAAGCATCTAAGATATTCTTTAAATGTAGATATTCATAAACCAGATCTTCGATGGCAATGACTTTTGAGGAAAATTCAAAAGGATTCTGGACTAAAATCTGGTTAGCACCAAAAGTTGTTGCAATTCCGTTTTGGAATACAAAGAGCTTTTCTGGATTCCTGTGAACGTCTTCATAAGATTGCCCATTTTCTACTCTGGATGCCTTTGAATCAACGACAGCGACAATGCCGTTTTTTGCTTTGAAAATGCCGGTAAATGACATGATAAAATTCCTCATTTCTGTTAGAATATTCCCGAAGGATCAGGAATCATCGGGAATTTTTAAGATCATTATAGCAAAAAAATCATAAAAAGAATACATTGAACGCAAAACACAGAAATGATATACTATGTTTAATAAAGTCAAAAAGGAGAAAATCAATGATTAGAATTGGTATTATGGGTTATGGTAACCTTGGACGCGGAATTGAATGCGCGATCAAACAGAATGACGATTTGGAGCTTGTAGCTGTATTTACAAGAAGAGATCCAGCGACAGTCAGCATTTTAACAGAAGGTGCAGCTGTATGTAATGTCAAAGATGTTGAAGATTGGAAAGATAAGATTGATGTTTTAATGTTATGTGGAGGAAGTGCAACAGACCTTCCTGTTCAGACACCAGAATATGCCAAATTATTTAACGTAGTAGACAGCTTTGATACACACGCAAGAATTCCAGAACATTTTGCAAATGTAGATAAAGCAGCGAAAGAATATGGACATGTTGGAATCATCTCTGTAGGTTGGGATCCAGGAATGTTCTCTTTAAATAGAATGTATGCAAACGCGATCCTTCCAGAAGGAAAAGATTATACATTCTGGGGAAAAGGAGTCAGCCAGGGACACTCTGATGCGATCCGTCGTGTGGAAGGTGTCAAAGATGGTAAACAGTACACAATTCCTGTAGAAGCAGCTTTAGAAGCAGTTCGTAATGGGGAAGATCCAGAACTTACAACAAGACAGAAGCATACAAGAGAATGCTTTGTAGTACTTGAAGAAGGTGCAGATGCGAAGAAAGTTGAAGAAGAGATCAAGACAATGCCGAACTACTTCTCAGACTATGATACAACTGTACATTTCATCAGCCAGGAAGAATTAGATCGTGACCACAGCAAGATCCCTCATGGTGGATTTGTATTAAGAAGTGGATGTACAGGATGGGAAAAAGAAAACAAACATATCATCGAGTACAGCTTAAAATTAGATTCTAATCCAGAATTTACATCAAGTGTTTTAGTTGCATATGCAAGAGCTGCATATAAACTTTCCAAAGAAGGACAGAGTGGATGTAAGACTGTATTTGATATCGCACCAGCATATTTAAGTGCGAAATCAGGAGACGAATTAAGAGCTTCTTTGTTATAAAAATATGAAGAATTAATCATTCAATAAAATGATTATAAAATATTTCTAAACTGCCTTGATTTCATGTAGGAGGAACGATATAATCATCTACATGTTACAGAGAAAGAAGGGAGATATTTATGTATCCATACGGTTATGGTTATTATTTTGACCCAACGTATATTTTGATCATCATCGGAGTGATCATCACGATGATCGCATCTTCCAAGATGAATTCAACGTTTCGAAGATATTCAAGAGTCCGTTGTCATTGCGGACTGACGGGTTCTCAGGCTGCTGAACGTATTTTAAATCAGGCAGGAATTTACGATGTTTCGGTAGAACGTGTCAGCGGGAATCTTACAGATCATTATGATCCAAAGAATAAAGTATTAAGATTATCAGATGCAACTTATGGATCTGATTCGATCGCAGCGATCGGTGTTGCAGCCCATGAGTGTGGGCACGCTGTACAGCATCAGCAAGGATATGCACCATTGAAGATCCGTGGGGCTATGGTTCCAGCTGTGAATCTTGGTTCCAATCTTTCCTGGTTGTTTATTCTAGGTGGAGTGATCCTTGGAATGAATCAGACATTATTGAATGTTGGAATTTTATTATTTTCATTAGCGGTGATCTTTCAATTAGTAACACTTCCGGTGGAATTTAATGCCTCTTCAAGAGCGTTACGAATTCTTGGAAGTACAGGGATCATGTACGAAGATGAAGTGGGGCAGACAAGGAAGGTTTTATCAGCAGCTGCACTGACATATGTAGCAGGTGCAGCATCAGCACTTCTGAGCTTGCTTCGTCTGGTCATTTTATTTGGTGGAAGAGATAACGACTAGAATCATAAGGTTAGGGAAAATCCTGCAATGCAGGATTTTTTCTTTTCAAAGAAAATTATAATATAAGGATTAAGACTATTAAAGAAGTAAGAGGAAATATATGGCAGGAAAATTTTACGCAGTAAAAAAAGGAAGAAAACCAGGAATCTATATGTCATGGGATGCATGTAAAGCACAGGTCATGGGATTTCCAAATGCAAGATACAAAGGATTTAAGACAAAGGCAGAAGCAGAAGCGTTCTTAAATCCAGATGCAAATGAATTGATGCAGATTGATGAAGATACATTAGTTGCATATGTTGATGGAAGTTATGATCATTCTCAGAAGAGATTTTCTTATGGTATGGTATTAATGCATGATGGGGTAGAACGTTATTTTGCATATCCTTATGCGGATAAAGAATTAGCAACCATGCGCAATGTAGCAGGCGAGATCAAAGGTTCTGAAGCGGCCATGCGTTTTGCAAAAGAAAATGGCTATAAAAAGCTGGCGATTCATTATGATTATGAAGGGATCCAGAAATGGTGCACAGGAGAATGGGCAGCGAAAAAAGAAGGAACACAGGCGTATCAACGAATTTATGAAGAAATGAAACAGTATGTGCAGATCAAGTTCGTGAAAGTGAAAGGACATTCTAATGATAAATATAATGATTATGCTGATATGTTAGCAAAATCTGCATTAGGAATCGGGGATGGCAGCTTTGAGAAAAAAGAAGATCAGGAATGGATCAAAGTTAGATAATGAGGAATGATATCTTCATAAGTGCCATCTTTTAATAAAAATCCTTTTGGAATGATACCAAGCTGGATAAATCCAAGTTTTTTGTATAGATGTAAAGCTGCCTTATTACTTGCAACAACTGCATTAAACTGAAGGATTTTAAAATCAAATTCAGGAGCGCGTTTTATACAGTCAGTGACAAGGAATTCACCAATCTGTTTTCCTCTGTGAGCAGAAGAGACCGCATAACTTGCATTACAGATATGGCCGCATCTTCCAACATTATTTGGATGTAAAATATAAAGTCCGACAATTTCATTTGTATCAGAATCAACAGCGATCCCGGTATATGTCTGTTCTTCAAAGAAAGCAAGACCACTTTCATGATCTAAGTCATCTAACTGAGGAAAGGCAACGCCGTCGTCAACAACTTCGTTCCAGATTTTGACTGCTGCATCTGTATCATCGGGTTCAAATTTTCGGATTTCAATCATTGTTAGTTACCTCGTTTAATAATTTTATTATTTCAATTTTAGTACATAAAAATGTTTTTTGCAATAAGGTATCTATTGCAGATGAAAAGAGGGTTCTTGTCATTGTATGAGTGAAGTTTGATGGGGTTATGGAAATGTGCTACACTTTTATGTAAGATGAGAAAATTATATTGTAAATGTCAAAATTGTATGATATGATTCAAAACATATTTATATAGTATTAAGTATATTTTTAATGCATAATGATAGGAGAAGTTATATTGAAAAATAAATTGTTTTCAGGAGAGTCAATAAATATTGAATATAAAGTTGAAATGCCCAAAAAAAGTGAAAAATATATGAAAACAGTAGTAGCTTTTGCAAATGGCAGAGGAGGACGTATTGATTTTTGGTGTTGATGACAAGACATTAAATATCGTTGGTATGAATCCTGATACGATTTTTCAGACAATGGATTCTATTACAAATGCTATTTCAGATAGCTGTGAGCCTAAAATTTATCCAGATGTAACGTTGCAATCAATTGATGACAAGACGATTATAGTAGTAGAGATATTTGCGTATATGAAAATTATCGAAAAATGGGGAACCGGAATACCAAGAATTCTTAGGGAATGTAAAGAATATGGTCTAAAAAAACCAGAATTAATTGATTTTGATGGTGATTTTCGAGTGAATATGTATCGAAGAGAAGAAAAATCAAAAACTACCCAAACTACTACCCAAACTACGATAAAATTAACCAAAAATGATCACGAAATTTTACAAGTGATTCAAAATAATCCAGCATTAAGTCAGAAAGAAATAGCAATGGAATTAGGATGGACAGTGGATAGAGTAAAATATTATTTAAATAAGATGAAAAAACAAGAGGCAATTAGACGAATTGGCAGCAGTCACAAAGGCTATTGGGAATTGCTGATTAAGTTATAAAGAAAGGTATCGAAACACATGAAAATCCAAATGATCTGTGTCGGAAAAATCAAAGAAACATATTTAAGAGAACTGATCGATCATTACACAAAGATCATCCGTAAAAAATATAATTTTGAGATCATAGAACTCCCTGATGAGAAAACTCCAGATAATGCCAGTGACAAAGAGGAGTCAAAGATTAAAGAAATTGAAGGTCAAAGAATTCTTGATAAGATTCCAGAAGGATCTTTCGTAATTCCTCTCTGTATAGAAGGAACTCCTTACTCCACCGAACAATTCCAGAAGAAATGGGATCAGTGGAACAAGGAGTCCATAAACAATATTACATTTATTATTGGTGGTTCCCTCGGATTATCACCAAAGGTTGTATCCAAAGGAAAATTAAAATTAAGTTTCAGTAGAATGACATTCCCACATCAACTAATGCGGTTAATTCTAATTGAGCAGTTAAGTTATCTTTAATCCAAAGCATTTTCGAACATTCGGTAAATTTCCGGATGTTCTTTTTTTACGTTGATCGGTTTTAAATCTTTTGTCACCATACCATGTGTTGTTTTTCCAGTAGCGATCAGGTCCCCATCTCTTGTAACCTTATAAGAGAATTCCAGACGAACCGGAGACAGCTTTGTAAGACTTGCATGAATCTGTAACTGGTCTTCATAGAAAGCTGCTTTTTTGTATTTACATTCAAGACTCGTTAATGGAGTGATGATTCCTTCTTTTTCTACATCTGTATAAGAAATGCCAACAGCCTTGATAAAATCAGTTCTGGCAACTTCAAACCAGACGGCATAGTTGCTGTGATGAGCAATTCCCATCTGATCTGTTTCTGCATAACGAACTTCAACGGTTGATATATGTCCCATAAATTTTACTCTCCTTTTTTCTTTTTGTTTATTGTAAGCGTTTCTTTACAATCTGTCAAAATTTAGTTAATTTTTTCCTGATTTTCCGATCAACTGGTAATAAAGAATAAAAGCTATTACAGCTGTAATGATTTCAGCAATCCAGAAAGCATGCCATACACCATGCACTCCAACTGTTTTGCTTAATACAAATGCAGCAGGAATGATCACTACAACATAACGTAAAAATGAAATCAGAAAAGACTGGATACCTTTTCCTAACGCTTCAAACGCACCTGCAGAAACAACAGAAACGGAAGAAGCTATAAATCCTGCACAAATAATACGAAGAGCGATCGCACCTTCTGTCAATGTTTCAGGATTGTTTGTAAACATACTCATCAGTGTCTGTGGCACCACAAAACAAATAACCGTTCCAACAGCCATGATTCCAACAACGATTTCAAACGTCATAAGATAAATCTTACGAACACGATCTGATTCCTTTGCTCCATAATTATAACTCATGATCGGACGCATTCCCTGGATCATTCCATTTGCTGTTAGATATAAGAATGTTTGTAATTTGTAATAAACACCAAGCACAACAACATATGTTTGCGAAAATGATGCTAAGATCGCATTTAAAGCAGATACTAAGAAAGATGGCAGTGCCATATTTAAAGTTGCTGGAATTCCGATCGCATATAAACGCTTAACATAAACAGCTTCTAGCTTTAAGTAATCTTTTCTGATTTTTACATGAATTGGGCGTAATACATATACAATCAGATAAAGGATCAATGTACTGCTTTGTCCGATACCTGTTGCAAGTGCTGCACCCTGAATTCCAAGTTTCGGAAAGAATCCAATTCCAAAGATCAAAAGCGGGTCTAATATGATATTTACAATACAGCCAGTCATTAAAGAGAGCATAGTGATTACCATATTTCCAACGGCCTGAAAAATCTTTTCAAAAGAAATACTTGCCATAATGATCGTTGAAAACATTAATACAATTGTTGAATATTGTAATCCCATCCCAATAACAGTTTGATCATTCGTAAACATTGCAAGAAATGATGGCATGATCATTAATCCAACGATTGTAAGCAGAATTCCATGAATGACATTTAAAAATAATCCCTGAGTTGCAGTTTTATCGGCTTCCTTTGCTTTTCCTGCACCAAGAAACATGGCAATGACTGCATTAATTCCAACACCGAATCCAACTGCAATTGAGTTGATTAGATTTTGTACTGGATATACAAGAGATAATGCGGTCATTGCATCTTCGCTGATCTTGGCAACGAAAATACTGTCAATGATATTATACAATGAGTTTACAAACATTGAGATTACCATTGGCAGAGCCATTGATAGTAATAATGGTAAAATTGGTTTTTCTTTCATATACGTCTGATCCATAAAATGATTCCTCCTTAATAACAAAAAAAGAGACGATAGACCTTGCTGTTTAGTAATCAGAAACAGTAAAATCTATAGTCTCTTAAAAGACGATATTTGATTTCTATTAATAATTTGTTTATTAAAAGCAATGCACCAGACGGGAGTTGAACCCGTGACCAACAGCTTCGGAGGCTGCCACTCTATCCACTGAGTTACTGGTGCATAGGCTATATTATATTACAACATATTCAAAAAAATAGCAAGAGATATTTTGGGGTCGGACTGGACTCGCTCCGCTCGATAAGGTATACCCGCAGGGCATTCGTGAATGCATAGTCCTTCGGACTGGACTTGCTTCGCAAGGTAAGGTATAATATACTGTAAATTTGCTGTAGGTGGATTGGAGGGATGTGCGTGAAGCTTAGAAAATCTACAATTGTTGTTATCATTACAAGCTGGATCTTATTTTTTATTGCAGCTTTTTTGGCATATGCGAAATTGGACCAGATGAAACAAGAACGACTTACAAATGAAAAGATTTTTCAACAAACAACACAAAAGAATACCTCACAAGGCGTGATCAGAGAAACAAATGATGCAGCGGAAACGAAGAAGAAAGATTCAGAGACTGAGAAAAAAGCAGTTGAGGATTTTATGAAAACATATTATGAGAGAGTTCAGAAAAATGATCTGGAAAATCTTAAGAATATGGTAGAAGATACGAATGAATTAACTGAGGATCAAAAGGCAATCCATCAGTATGTGAAGACATATAAGAATCTTACATATCTGATCAAACAAGGAGCAGACGATGAATCCTATATCGTTTATGTAACATATGAGATGAAGATCCGCAAGATTAAAACACTTGCACCGGGGATGACATCGTATTATGTGATGAAGAAAGGGAATACATTCTGTATCTATAATAATCAAAAACATGATACGGATGAGATCACAGATGCAAAAAAAGAAAGCCAGAATAGCAAAGAAATTAAAAAACTTACAAAACAGATCAACAAAAGATATGAGCTGGCTTTAAAACAAGATAAAAAATTAAAACAATTTTTTGAAGGAAATTAAAAGATATGATGAAATTTGAAATTTATATTCTGCAGAAGAAATCACAGGATCCTAAGACGTATCAGGAAGCAATGGGTGAGTATCTAAAACGTCTTGGTGCATACGCGAAAGTTTCTGTAGTATATAAGAAGAATGCAAAACAAGTAGAGAAAATATTAAAAGAACCGGGAGAACATTATCATATCCTGCCTGGAAGAGACAGTATAACAAGTCCGGGGCTTGCACAGCTGATTAATGAAAGTTCTGTACAGGGGATTTCAAAGTTTCATTTTTATATTGGAGATTTAGAATCAGAGGAAGCAAAGCCGTTTCATATATCGTCATTTACACAAAGTGGTTCGCTGGCAGGCACGATCATATTAGAACAGATTTATCGTGCTTATCGGATTTTGAATCATCAGCCATATCACAAATAAAAATATTACGAGAAAACACTAGAATGGAGTTGATAAAGATGGAGTTTAAAACACCAACAATTGAAGATAAGGAAGAAATTGATCGATGTATCTTAGCAGATGATACAAGAAGTTGTGATTATGCAACAGCGAATATTATTTTATGGAGTTCTTTTTATCAAGTAAAGTATGCGATCATAGATGGATTATTTGTATCTCAT
>ENA-OPZZ01001447-OPZZ01001447.1-human-gut-metagenome-genome-assembly--contig:-NODE-1447-length-14569-cov-6.184808_pt1 | contig 14569 bp, 18 predicted proteins | sample MGYA00242487_ERZ504511 | MGnify/ENA primary metagenome ERZ504511 (study PRJEB26092, sample SAMD00036241) | human gut metagenome | host: Homo sapiens | study: EMG produced TPA metagenomics assembly of... | reverse complement strand
ATTACTTATCTGTTCCTGGTATTGGCCCAATTTCTGCCGCAATCATCTATTCTGAATACGGGGATATATCAAACTTCGATAATCCTGGTCAGATGCTCGCATTTGCAGGAATCGAACCCGGAATCAATGAATCTGGTACAGAATCTCATGGTGGTCGAATGGTAAAGCGAGGTTCTTCACAGTTACGTTATGCCTTGATTAATTGTTGTCTTCCTTTAATCCGTTTCGATATGACATTTGCAACTTATTATGCTAAGAAACGTGCAGAAGGCAAACCACACAGAGTTGCAATCACTCACGTTGCCAAGAAGCTGATTCGTGTTATCTATGCATTGGAGAGGCAAGATACCGATTTCTGCGTTCAGAAGCTTCGTTAATACTTACTTTTCTTAGAATGTGACTGTCATCTAAAATACGCTGTATTTAGATGGTTTATTAAGGTTACCCTTTTTTAATCATATTTTTTCTTCCAAAAACTATTGACTATTTATAGTTTGTCACCTCCTCAAAAATTCTGCCGATACATTACTTATCGTTTTCATAATTTTCTGCTCGCTTTGTCCTTTGAAATGCTCCACCGTCTTCCGAGCCAACATCTTATAATTACTTGCATATTCCGATTCCATTTTTCCTGCCACAGTTTTTCCAACTGCTGAAATAGAATATTGAAATCCATTCTGTCTGCGTTTTACAGATACCAGACCATCTAGCACCAACGATTTCATCGTGCTTTGCATCATTCCTCTTCGTGCAGCAAATTCACTAAGACCGAACTCATTCTCTCCATGCAGTGCCATATTGCTGATGCCAAAGTATTTACTGTAAATTGTAATGAAATCATAATCCGCTATTCTATCCAGCGTCATCTGTTCATCTTCCGAAACATATAAAAGCAATAGTATCCTAAGGCTTGATTCAAATGTGGTGTTAAATATTTTATTCATCAATATCCACCCACGAATTTATCGTTCCGTCATTCACCAGAATGTGGCAAATGCCTTTCTTGTGTACATTCTTCATAAGGCTTTTTATCCTATCAATCGAAGAAGTATCTAATGTCGTATTGGTGATTTTATCAAGGACCGCTTGCAATCGCTGGTATCCATTATCGTAATCCTGAAGATATGTACTTTCTATACCGTCGTAAGCATCCTTTTTTAGAGCTTCAAATTTTTCTTCTCCACCATCAAATACATCCCTTATCGAATGATGTAGCCATTCTGCCTCATAATAAGATGTCCTTTGTGAAGTGAAGTCCCTACGGTATCTCCCCGGCAACGTTCCAATAATATCTGGAGTGACGGCTTGGGCGAGCACATCTGCGTACGCTGCACAAAGAGCATTAACATACGGCATTTCTTCCGGTTAATATCTTTTTCAGGTGCAAGTACTGCCGGTAGCTCTAAAACCTCATCTCCAACATGTAGCTTTCCGTCTTTTACATAAACTGCGCTTACTTCAACCGTTACATATCTATTTCCATAGGAATCAATATGAACCGGAAGCGTCGTATCAATGTAGCCTTTATTAGACGCCATAGCATCAATAAAGCGATAGAAAAGCTCTGCACACACTTCATCGATATTATCAACTTCAAGGTTTCCTTGTATTCCAAATTCCTTTAGCTTGCCGATCAATTCTTCTCTGGCTTCATAGTCCACTGTTTGGAAAGCATCAACAAACTTACTTTTGCTAAATCGCCTCTGAATAGTGCGTGCGTCATCTTGCTTTATTTTTCTATTCTGAGCACCAGAATATATCTTTGATAGAGTTGAAACGTCTTTACTCGATAGTGGGTTAAAGTCATCATTTTCATCTAACTTTTCTTCATCATCCGTCATCGGGTCACGAATAACGAGATTCGTCAGATACAGCACATACTCCTGCTGTGTCACACTACAACCGATATATCGATGCATCAATTGTACGAAATCATTAAATCTCATCGTTTACCTCCAACTTCAGATTTTTCTTTGGACAGTTCACTATCCAACACTGTCCGCTGGCGTCCGGCCGTGGACTTTTATTTGTAAGATGTGATTGTAAATCGAAAGAGAGCTAGATACAACTCCTACCGATTTTTACACTTATTATATAGCAGAAGCGTATAAGAAAAACAATAACTTTGCGATGACAAAACTATAAACAGCGATGCGAAAAGGAATTTTTCTTGTTTGTTTGCTATAACTACATCACTTCAGCAGTTTGCACAGACAGCTTTCCAGTGCTGAAGTGACCACACAACAGAATATATCGCTCCCGGCAACTGGAAAGGCTGGTGGCACACATGAGATGGAGATTTCTCCTGACCATGGTACCACTATACCCTTTTGCCGGTAGCAGCAAGGAACCTCCATCTCGGATTGACAAGATGGAGGTTCTTATATGTCAAAAAATGCAAATCAGAGTAAACAGTATCGTATCTACATCAAGGAATCTAAAAGCTGGGTGGACGTTAACAAGGAATTCTACACGGACTACTACCGTGACATCAGCGCCTATCGCAAACGTCAGCAAGAGCATGGCCGCTGTGTCTGCCCTGCAAGCAAGTGCTACTTATGCGACATGGATTGCTTAACCTGTCCTTATGCCAAAGCTGGCGATCAGCTTTCTCTCGACAACACTATTAGTGACGGTGACGGAAACAAAAAGAGCTGGCTTGATGATATGCCAGATGAGTCTGTATGGTGCTAGAATATAAATAGTACAAGCCAAAATGAGAAATTCCAAATACATATAAGCATGATACAATAGAGGCATACTGAAGGAGGATCTCATATGGCAAAGCAACATGACAAACAATTTAAACTTGATGCAGTCCAGTACTATCAGGATCACAAAGATCTCGGAGTACGTGGATGTGCAGAAAATCTTGGCATCGGATACAGCACATTAACAAAATGGCTGAAAGACTTCCGGGAATCAGGTGATATTCCTGTTCGTGGTTCTGGTAATTATGCATCTGATGAGCAGAAGGAAATTGCCCGTCTCAGACGTGAATTACGTGATGCCCAAGATGCACTTGATGTGTTAAAAAAAGCAATCAACATTCTGGGAAAATGACGGAAGCCATTTATCTTGAAGTGTCTGAGAAGACGGAAGCTGCCAAAAAGGCTGGACGCCGGGTTTCCGTCTCCGGAATGTTGAAATTTTTAGGTGTCTCTCGCTCAGGATATCTTGCATGGCTCCACCACGTACCTTCTGATACAGAAAAACGTCGTAAAGCTGTAAAAGCAAAAATACAGGATATTTATGATGATTCCAAGCAGAACTACGGTGCTCCGAAAATCACTGTAGAACTTCGAAAAACTGGTGAAGTCATTTCGGAAAGAACCGTTGGTACATATATGCGCCAAATGGGAATCCGTGCTCAGTGGAGCAAACCATGGACGATCACCACAAAAGATTCCGATTTCAGCACTGAATTACAAAATATCCTTGATGAGCAATTTAATCCTGATCGTCCGAATGCAGTCTGGTGTTCGGATATTACCTACATCTGGACAATAGATGGATTTGTCTATCTGACCAGTGTTATGGATTTATTTTCCAGAAAAATCATAGCCTGGACGCTTTCAGAAACACTGGAAGTATCTTGCGTGATTGATACTATAAACAAAGCCAAAGCTCGCCGAAATATCGATCAACCATTCATTATCCATTCGGATCGTGGCAGCCAATATGTTGCAAAGGAATATAAAAAAGCAACCGAAAATATGCAGCGCAGTTATTCGAAGAAAGCATTTCCGTGGGATAATGCATGCATTGAATCCTTTCATTCTATTATCAAACGTGAATGGCTCAATCGCTTTAAAATTCGCGACTATAAGCAGGCATACCAGTTGATTTTTGAATATCTGGAAGCTTTCTACAATACGAAACGAATTCATAGCCATTGCAACTATATGTCGCCAAACGAATTCGAACGAGTGTATGAAAGAACGCACACTGAGGCTGAGCTTCTGGCAGGTTAAAATGGGGAGAAATTTCTCATTTTAACTTGTACTAAATCTTGACATAGGACCAATCTTGACATAGGACCATATCTTTGTATTTGATAATGGTATAGGATGGAAAATTGCTTTAATTGTTATTGGATTGGGTTGGCTCATATCTGCAATTTCTGGCTTTATGAGCAATTTGAAAAAATGAAAATTGGAAGTTGGGGAGTGTAAAACAAAGTGCGTAAGCTTTGAAATTTTATTTTCTCAACTTACACACTTTATTTTACACTCCCACAGAAACCATTCTGCAGCTCTTAATCTTGTCATCCGGTTATCTTTTCGCACCTTCTATGATCTGGATCAGGTTTTTATCCAGCTGGATCGTCCTGTTCCATGGATTGATGATGACTCCTGCGATTTCCGGTACGGTCAGAGCGGATGCAAACAATTTATCGATATTTGCCAGGAAGGTGGATTTTACGCTTCCGCCGCCTTTTAATTCTTCTTCAAAGCTTGTAAATGCTGCCCACCACGCTTTTCCGTCAGCGGTCTTTATCGCCTGCACCCGGATCTGACCGTCTCCGGTCGGCGGTTCTACTGCCACGATAAACTGTCCGTTTTCCTGCATACGCCTGCGGATTACCGTCAGGGTATGTGCCAGCATTTCCTGTGTCGGTTCCTGCTGAAGTGCCGCGATGGCTTCTTCTATCTTTTCGTTTCCACACAGTCCGGCATCGACTGTTTCGTTCTGTTTTTTATTTTTATGATCTGCCATATATTCCTCTTTTCATCTGTGCCAATCGGATATTCGCAATCCACCAATGCTTATATCAAATCAGATAGGCGATTGAATCCCGCCACTGATACAAATTCCTGCATTTTCAGACTTCTGACTTTGAAGTCATATGATACTTTTCCATGTTTTCTTTATTGCGATATTCATGTTTCTCATAATATCCGATCAGTTTTTTATCTGCATCACGAAGTGCCACCATATATACATCTTTGTTCTGTTTTTCATTATGAGATGTATATATGAGATTGTTTTCTTCGCTTTTGGCAAACCATGCAACGACTTCTTTGATTCTTTCGTTGGAATGTGCCCCGTGGCAGTCCAGAAGGCTTTTGCCAAGCAGTTCTGCTCCGCCATACTTATGATAATTGGCAGCTGCCGCCGGATTCATATAAATGATTTTGTGATCCAGGCTGCAGATCACAACAGCTGCACGATCCTGATCGATAATACTTTTAAAATATGCCCCTAATTCCATAATATCATCCTTTCTCATCCAATCTCCTGCTACGCAGATACACCAGAATCCCCACCGCATCCGCAAGGAACCATCCGATCGGAATGGATACCCAGATTCCTGTCACACCAAGCCACGAGATTTTGGAGAGGGTGTAAGACAGCAGCACTCTTGTTCCAAGGGAAATGACCGTGAGCACCACCGACATGTTCGGGCGGTTCACGGCACGATAATAGCCATAGAGCATAAACAAAATGCCGATTCCGACATAACAGGCTCCTTCGATTCTTAAATACTTCACGCCGACTGCAATGATCTCCCTGCTCGTCTTGGAAACAAACAGCTGCATCAGCGGCTGTGCCAGAACAAAGACACCGCAGCTGATCACAATGCAGAACAGGATCACGCTGATCACTGACTGGCGGATCCCCTGACGGATACGTTCTTTCTTTCCGGCTCCGTAGTTCTGAGCTACAAAGACGGAAAATGCATTTCCGAAATCACCGACCGGCATATATGCGATCGTGTCGATCTTGACTGCCACGGCAAATGCTGCCATAACGGTCGCTCCGAAGCTGTTGACAATTCCCTGCACGACCAGAATACCGAAATTCATCACGGACTGCTGCAGACAGGTAAAACCGGAAAGTGACATGATCTGTTTTAAGTTTTCACGGTTCCATTTCATATCTTTTCTGCTGATATGGTATTCCGGATAACGCACCAGAAAATACAGCAGAATACCGACTCCGGAAACATACTGTGCGATCACGGTCGCAACGGCCGCACCTTTGATCCCCATGTGCAGAACCAGCACAAAGTATAAATCCAGAAAAATATTTAAGATCACGGAAATTCCAAGGAAAAAAAGCGGTGTGACGGAATTTCCGATTCCACGCAGTACATTTGCAACATAATTATATAAAAAAATGGCAAAAAATCCGATAAAGACATAAAAAAGATATTCCCGCATCGCCGCTGTCGTTTCCTGCGGCACCTGAAGCAGACGGATCATCGGATTCATCCAGATATAAATGATCCCGGTCAGGATCACCGCCAGTGAGCCGATCATAACCGCAGAAATAAAAATGCCGTTTCGGATCAGATCCTGATCTTTTTTGCCATAAGCCATCGATAAAAATGCACTGCTTCCAAGACAAAGCCCGATGACGATCGATGTCAAGAAGGTCATTAACGTGTAAGACGAACCGACGGCTGCCAGTGCATTATCTCCGATATAATGGCCGACCACCCAGGTATCGACCAGGTTGTAGAGCTGCTGAAGCACATTTCCAAGCATCAGCGGAACCGCAAACTTCCACAAGCTCGAGGTGATGTTTCCGACCGTCAGATCTATATTTTTTGTTTTCCTCTGTTTTCCCATTTCTTACTTTTCTTTTCTCAGTTGCCAGAATGCCACGGCACTTGCAGCTGCCACATTTAAAGAATCCACGCCATGCGACATCGGTATTTTGACGGTGTAATCGCAGTCTGCGATCGTCCGGGATGTCAGACCGTCTCCTTCTGTTCCAAGGAGGATAGCAAGCTTTTCTTCTTTCTGCAAAATCGGATCATCGATGCGGATCGAATCACCGCTTAAGGCAAGTGCCGCCATTTTAAATCCCATTTTGTGTAAAAGCTGAATCCCTCCTTCCGGCCAGGAAACGGAGTTATCCACAAAGGTCCACGGAATCTGGAAAACTGTCCCCATACTGACGCGGATCGCCCGCCGGTAAAGTGGATTGCTGCATGCCGGTGTCAGCAGAACCGCATCCATGTGCATTGCTGCCGCTGAGCGAAAAATCGCCCCGATATTAGTCGGATTGACCACTTCTTCCAGCACCGCAATGCGTTTTGCATTTTCACAGATTTCCCTCATGGACGGAAGTTTCCGGCGATGCATCGCACAGAGCATGCCACGCGTCAGTTTAAAACCGGTGATCTTTGTGAGCACATCAAATTCTGCCGTATACACCGGGATCTGCCCGCAACGTTTTATGATCTGTTTTGCTTCTCCTTCGACGTGTTTCTTTTCCACCAGAATAGAAATCGGCTCGTACCCCGCATCCAGTGCCCGCTCCACTACTTTCGGACTTTCTGCGATAAAAATCCCGTCTTCTGGATTTGCACGGTTTAAAAGCCGGATTTCTTTTGTTCTTGCATATACGTCCAGTTTCGGATCTTCAAAATCCGTAATTTCTATGATATCTGACAATTTTGCGGTCTCCTTTATCAAGAATGGCTCCGACATTCTTGCTGCGGGATGCACGTCATGCATCGCATGATATATTCTTCTGTGCACCTCTGCAATCTGCCGGAGGCTATATCAGATGGGAGTTTTCTCACATCTGATGTATCTTTTTCCTTACAAAATAAAAGCAGATCACCTGCATAATGATCGTGAACAGCCAGGAACCCGGATACGAAATAAACAGCACATACAAAGAACGATAATGCGGAAAGATTCCAAAAATCCATACCACTCGCATACCTACGGTACCGATAATCGAAAGGATCATCGGTACGGCAGAATAGCCCATGCCTCTGAGTGCTCCCGGAAACAGATCCATGATACCGCACCAAAAAAATACGGCACAGTCGTGATCGATAAAATTTCCATTCCGCAGCGGATAACTTTCTCTTCTTCTGTGTAGATCCGAAGAATCTCCGGTCCGAGAAGATAAGAACCGCATCCAAGCACTCCGGCAACAACAACCGTCAGGATCAGGCAGTCGATCAACACTTTATCCATACGTTTGTATTTGCCGACACCATAATTCTGGCTTGTGAAACTCATGCATGCCTGCGTGATCGAATTGACTGCCGCATAGAGAAATCCCAGTATATTATTGGCCGCCGTATAACCTGCCATGGCGGTAGAACCAAAGGAATTGACCGATGACTGCAAAAGTACGTTAGAAAAATTGATGATCATGCTCTGGATCCCTGCCGGGATTCCGACCTGAAAAATCTGCTTCAGATAAACGCCTTTGATCTGCAGTTTTGAAAAACGGAGCTGGTAGCTGCCTTCCGATTTATACAGGCACCATAATACCAGGATGCATGAGATCAGCTGTGAGATCACCGTAGCGATCGCCACGCCTTCCACTGCCATATGACAGTAAATAACGAGCAGCATATTCAATGCTGCGTTGATCAGTCCGGAGATGATCAGAAAAAGAAGCGGCCGCTTCGTATCTCCGATCGCTCGAAGGATCGCCGCCCCGTAGTTATAGAGCATAAAAAACGGCATGCCCATAAAATAAATCCGCATATACAGCGTAGACTGATCAACGACATCATCCGGCGTTCCCATCAATTCCAGTGCACCTCTCGCAAACAGAACACCGACAAATGCCATGATCACACCGCTGACCATCGCCAGCGTGATCGAAGTATGTACTGTTTCCGACATTTCTTTTGATTTGCCCATCGCATAAAACCTTGCCGCCAGTACATTTGCCCCAAGCGAAATACCAATAAAAAGATTGGTGAAAACATTGATCAGGGCGGTGGTTGAACCAACCGCCGCCAATGCCTGTTTCCCACTGAATCTTCCCACTACGATGATGTCCACTGCATTGAACATCAGCTGCAGAATACCGGATAACATCAGCGGGAGTGAAAACGAAATTAATTTGTCCATGATACTTCCATTGCACATATCAATTTCATATTTACTGCTTTTCAAAACAAAAACCTTCCTTCTTTACTGCTCACTATTTCTTTTTTACTGCTGACCAGCTTCCTTTTTTCTTTCCGTTCACGCCTCGTACACGGACATAATACTTCTTATTTTTCTTTAAACCTTTGATCGTATATTTCAGTTTTGTGGTCGTTTTGGATTTTGCTTTTTTAAATTTCTTGTTGGTCGCATACTGAATCTGATATTTCTTCGCATTTTTTACTTTTTTAAACTGAACCTGAATCTTCGTTTTAGATCTCTTTAAGGTAATCTTTGGCTTGCCGACTTTTATCGTCTGCTGCGGCTTTGTCTGGGAATCCTCCGGTTGTGAAGTTGTCAGTTTATCATCCCATCCCCAGATAAGATCCCACCAGGAATTACCGTTGCCATTATCATTTCCAGGACCGCCAGTTTCTCCTGTGTTTCCATTATCACTTCCGGAACCGCCGGTTTCTCCAACCTGTATTTTCAGAGTTCCGGTATAATATTTCGTCTTTGCAGAAATCACAGCCGTTCCATTTCCATTTGCCGTAATTTTTCCGTTTGCATCCACAGATGCGATGGACGGATTATCAGAATTCCAGATAATTCCATCCTGTTTAAAAGAAATAACAAAATATTTGAATCCCGGATTGACCAGCTTTACTTCTGCATTCTGCGTCTCATTTAATTTCATTCTGGAATTTGCCTGTACTGCCAGTTCATACGTATATTTTTCCGAACCGCCCCAGATAATTCCTGGCGTATTGGCTGCTTCACTGAACGTTTCACCCGGAATCTCGATCACTGCTGTCGTATCTTTATTTGCCAGTTTTGTACAGTCTGCATCAGCCGTTTCATCAGAAAATACCTGAACCCAGGTATAACCACCGTCAATATAGTAACATCCGATTCCGATGGTATTTGCCTTTTCAAGCAGAATATTTGCTTTATGTCCGCTGGAATTCATCCACTGATCCATAACACCGTCCGATGTCGTGCTTCCGATTGCTACATTTTCTGCCACCATTTTCGCATTTGCAGAGAAACAGCTTGTCCCATTTGGTCTTGTATGGGAAAACAATACTGCCTGTTCCTCCGCACGCACCATAGCCGTATCCAGCAGACTTTTTTCCATTTTTAATTCTCCAAGTCCTGCTTTTTTCCGCTCTGCATTGACAAGTGCAAGTACTTCATAAGCCTTCTGATAATCTCTTGTTCCGCTGATGGAAACATACTCTGCACGATGAAGCCCGTTATTTCCAAACGGAATCAGTTCTTTATTTTCGCAGGTGATTTTTACGCCCTGTGGAAATGCATTTTCATCGACCCACTGCGTTGTCGCCGGCAGTGTGATCTCTTCCAGGCTATTGCAATAAGTAAATGCCTGTCGATTGATCTTCTCTACTTTTCCAAGATAAACATGCTCCAGATCATAACACTGGGCAAAATCTGCATAACCCACTTCTTTAAGATTCTCTGACCGAAAGGTGATCAGACTCTTACAACTGTTAAAAACGGAACCGCCCCAGTCTGTCATTCGATCCGGAAGTGTCACTTCCTTCAGACTGTTGCATCCTAAAAAAGTTCGCATTTCCAGATAATCCAGAGCATCCCCAAAATCAATCGCAGTTAATCCGCTGCAATCTTCAAACATACGATATACCGTCTGCTTCAGACCGTCTCCGAATTTTACAGATGTAAGTCCCCGACACGCTTCAAATGTAAAATAGCCCTCCAGTGTAGTCAGACTGTCCGGCAGAACCAGTTCCCCGGTAAGCGATGCACTGTAAAAAGCTCCTTCTCCAAGTGTGGTAATTTTTCCTAAATCCACAGTTTTCAGACGGCTCACGCCCCGGAATGCATAATCTGCGATTTTTGTGCATCCTTCCGGAATCCGATACGTTTCGTCCTTCTTTTCTGCCGGATAAATAACCAGCTCATCACCTGATTTGCTGAACAGTATACCATCTTTTACCATATAAGTCTCATTTCCTTCTGCCAGGGTATACTCTTCGATGCCGCAATTTAAAAAGACCAGTGATTCGATATCCGCCACTCCTTTGGGAATTTCAAACGAACTAAGTGCCGTATCCTGAAATGCAAACTGTCCATAAGAAGTCACACCTTTTCCGGAATATTGCATCATTGAACTGCATTTTGCAAAAGCTCCCTGCTCCAAAGTCGTGACGCCATCTGGCAGAATAGCTGCTTCCAGACTGTAACACTGAAAAAATGCTCCTCTTTTTATCGTTGTCAGTGTATCAGGAAATACGACTTCTGTCACATTTGTACAATCATAGAAAGCCTGTATTCCTATCTCTGTAATTCCATTTTCAATCACGATCTTTGTAATTGTTTTTTTCTGGTCTTTCCATGGAATCTCAGAAGTATCCGAATAATCTGCGATTGCACCGGTTCCTGAAATTGTCAGCACTCCATTGTCCAATGCCCATGTAGCTGTTTCACCACAGCTTTCATTTTGTGCTGTCCGTGAAACTTTTTTATTTTTCATTGTTTCCGAAACTTTTTCATTATTTTTCTGAAATTCTTCTTCATATCCGGAAACCGGCTCTTTTTTCTCTTCTTTTATCTTGTCTACTTCTGTCTTATTTTCCTGCATAATCGGTGCTGCTGTTACATTTATTCCTGACAGATAAACAGGTGCTGTCAATATTGCTGCCGATAATGTCCAAAGTAATACTTTTCTCCAATGCATAAATAGTCTCCTTTTCTCTTACTTTATCTTCGCTTTTGCGGCTCCTCTTGCTTTCAGCAGTTTTTTATATGCTTTCCGCTTTCGTTTTGGTACGTAAATCACCGTTTTTTTCGAAAGCTTTGCAAATGCCTGTACACCTACTCTTTTTTTCTTCAGTCTTTTTGTGCGTATGATGATTTTTTCAAGATTCGGGCAGTTATAAAATGCCCTCTTTCCGATTCGCTCCATCGAACCTGCGATAGTCACACTTGTTACTTTTTTATTTCCTTTAAAAGCCCTCGGTGCTATGGAAGTTACCTTGTACATAATACCTTTGACCTTGATCGATGCCGGGATCCGGATCACTTTTTTGCGTTTTATTGGCTTCATATAACGTACTTCTCTTTTCTTTGCCGCAGCAGTCGTAACTTTGTACTTTGCCCCGCCAATACGAAGAATTTTATTTTTCTGTGCCGGAACAGAATCTGGCTTCTCTTCTTCATCGTCCGTATCTTTCCTTGCTTCTGCCACCATATCCTGATTCACTGAAAAACAGCTTGTTCCATCCGGTCTTGTATGTGAAAACAACAGTGACAGTTCTTCTGCCCTTTTCATAGCTGACTGCAGCAGTCCGGCATCCATATTGACTGGTGAAAGTCCCTGCTTCTTTCTTCATTCACAAGACTCAAAACCTGAAATGTCATCTGATAATCTCTTGTTCCAAGAACAGAAACCTGCTCGGCATAGTGAAAACCATTTTTCCCGAAACGAACCAGTTCTGTATTTTCACACGTTACCTTCGCAGTATCCGGAAATGCATGCTCATCTGCCTAGGTTATGGACTGCGGAAGCTTTACTTCTGTAAGTGCATCGCAGCCTGTAAAGGTTCTTGCCGCGATTTTTTTCAGATGATTTCCTGCATTGACCTGTTTTATCGCCGTACAGTTTTCAAAAAGAAAACCGCCTTCCAGTTTTGTCAGACTGTCCGGAAGGATCAGTTTGCCGGAGAGCGAAGCTCCGTAAAATGCCCCTTCCTCAAGTGAGACAACTCCTGTCAGATCGATACTCTTAAGGTTTTTGACATCCCGGAAAGCATAGCGCCCGATCTCGGTACATCCCTCTGGAATCTGATAACCTTTTTCTTCTTTTTCTGCAGGATAAATCTCCAGTTTACTTCTATCTGCGTTAAACAACACACCATCTTTTGCAGAGAATTCTGTGTTACCGGACTGTACCGTGTATTCTCCAACCGGTCAGCGCCGTTCTTTCAAATACAAAATTTTTAAAAATAACAACACCTTTTCCGGAAAAAGAAGCCAGAGAACGGCAGCCTGCAAAAGCTCCGGTGCCAAGCCTTTCCACACTTTCCGGCAGAATGACCTGTGCAAGACTGCTGCATTCAAAAAACGCACCATTTCCGATTATTTTCAATGTTTCCGGAAATACAACTTCCTCAAGATTTTCAAAATTCGAAAAACTCTGCTTTCCAATGGAAGTAATTCCCTCTTATATTACAATTTTTCTTACGGAATCCCTTACTGCAATCCATGGAACTTCTTCTGTTCCGGAATAATCCGGCATTTCACCTTCTCCGGACACCGTCAGAACCCCATCTTTAAACTCCCATGACACCGGCTTTTTTGATTCTTCTTTGTCCTGCCCACCCTCTTTTTCGTACTCACTTTCTGGTTCTGCTGCCCGTACCATTCCAGGTACAAAAAGCGGTGCTGTCAGCATTGCTGCTGACAAGGTATAAAGCAAATATTTTCTCCAGTCCAGTTTCTTATTTTCAATCTTTTTTTCAAATTTCAAAAGCCTGCTTAATACTGTCATAATGCAGGAATTTTCCTTCTGCCGCAAATGCTTTGATCTGCTCTTTCGTCGCAAACATATATCCATCCGTCTCTTCTGTCTGAAGTTTCAGATCTTCATCTGAAATATCCATCACAAAACGATAGACATCCACAAAATAATTGTCCCCTTCGCCCGGGTTTTCTCTTTTATAAGTGAACAGATAACCGCCCTGGGCATTGCTTACATCAAGCCCGGTCTCTTCTTTTACTTCACGCAGAACGGCATCGTAAGAAGCTTCTCCGGCCTGTGCTGCACCTCCGGATACTTCCCACCAGCCAGGTGCCCATGCTTTTGTCATCACACGCTTTGTGATCAGAAAAGTGCCGTCTTCTCTTGCCACAACGCCAAGCACTGTCAGATGATATTCTCCGTCTTTTAAGTGCCAGTCGTTTCGTTTCATCGTGCGTCCGGTTGGTTTTTTATTTTTATCGTATATATCCCATAATTCCATTTGTTTTATCTCCTGCTGTTTTATTCAAACATTCTTCCGGTATTCTTGCTGCAAGATGTATGCTATACATTGCATGTTCAAGAATGCCTCTCCTGTCTCTTTTATGATAGCATTGCATCGTAAGCTTTGCAAACATAAAAAATCTCCGCAGAACATTTTTATTCCACAGAGATTTTCTTTTTTACACTGTTTTTTAATTGTCAACCTTCTTAATTTTCAGGTTGACAATCTTTTTTTCTCATGTTACATTGTTACAAGAATTTTACAAGGAAGGTAACATCATGAACCCAAATTTTTATGATCAGGATGATCCGATCCTCTCCCGTGAGGATGCCATCGCCATCCTGGATACACCGGATGAGAAACTCGATGATCTGATCGCCCGTGCGGAGGGACTTCGCCGGAAATACAAGGGCAATCGCGTCAGCATTCACATTCTGACAAATGCCCGCAGCGGCAACTGTTCCCAGGATTGTGCCTACTGTGCCCAGTCCTGCCGTTCCAAAGCGGATATTGAGAAATACAAGTGGGTAGATGAGGAAAAGCTCTATCACGACAATGATTTTGTAAATGAACATCATTTATCCAGACACTGCATTGGCCTTAGCGGCATGAAATTTACCGATGCCGAGATTGAAGAGCTCGCCCGCCGCATCCGTAAAATGAAAGAACAGGGAACACACCTGTGCTGTTCTATCGGATTTCTGA
>ENA-OPZZ01001444-OPZZ01001444.1-human-gut-metagenome-genome-assembly--contig:-NODE-1444-length-14602-cov-18.343005_pt1 | contig 14602 bp, 17 predicted proteins | sample MGYA00242487_ERZ504511 | MGnify/ENA primary metagenome ERZ504511 (study PRJEB26092, sample SAMD00036241) | human gut metagenome | host: Homo sapiens | study: EMG produced TPA metagenomics assembly of... | reverse complement strand
TTTTTTTTATGTTTGCACGAAGTGCTTTTGTTTGAGAGGAAATTTATCATAATTTCTTCTCAAACAAAAAAGCACCGGATATTCCGATGCTTTTTTAAACTGTTGATATACTATAAGTTACATGCAGAGCAAAAATTTCTCCATGGCAGTCAATGCCTCTGCCTCATCTGCTCCATCAGCTTCAATCTCAACTTCTACACCATTGTGCGGGTTAAATGCCATAATTCCCATAATGCTTTTTGCATTAATCCGATGATTTTCCCCGTACTAAATACAGTGAGCTTGAAAACTGGCAGGCTACCTGTACCAGCTCTGCAATTGGATTATCGTACTTGTCTACGACATCTGCAATGACAATTTCTTTCTTACTCATACGCTTTTCCTAACCTCCGTCTAATACTATTGTAGTTTAGCCCTTATTCCGCAATTTTACAAGCATCTTTTCAAAAACCGTTACTTTTACTGAATTGTCACGCATTTTTTATTATTTCTTAGTCGTTTTTTTCTCTAAAAAAAGGTTATGGAACAATCGTCTTGTCCCATAACCTTTTCACTTATTCATTGAGCAAATTACATGCCAATCAGGAAAGATTTTCTCTCTGTAATCCTGTATTAGCATACACCCTGTGCAAGCATAGCATCTACGACTTTCTCAAAGCCTGCGATGTTAGCACCTGCTACATAGTCGCCCTCTTTGCCATAACGTTTTGCAGCATCGTCGATGTTGTCGTAGATGTTTACCATGATCTGGTTCAGTTTTGCATCTACTTCTTCGAATGTCCAGCTTAAACGCTCGCTGTTCTGAGACATCTCAAGTGCGGATGTAGCAACACCACCTGCGTTTGCAGCCTTACCAGGAACAAAGTATACACCGTTCTGCTGTAAGTACTGTGTAGCGTCAAGCGTTGTAGGCATGTTAGCACCTTCGCAAACTGCGATACAGCCGTTTGCAACTAATGCTTTTGCATCATCGATAAGCAGCTCGTTCTGTGTAGCACATGGAAGTGCGATATCGCATTTTACGCTCCATACGCCACGGCTTTCATGATACTCAGCACTTGGTCTTGCTGCTGCGTACTCTGTCAGACGTGCACGTTTTACTTCTTTAACCTCTTTCAGTAAATCTACATCAATTCCTTCCGGATCATAAATCCAGCCTGTGGAATCAGAGCATGTTACGCATTTAGCGCCTAACTGATGTGCTTTCTGGATTGCATAGATAGCAACATTACCGGCACCGGATACAACACATGTCTTGCCTGCGATATCCTGTCCATGGGATTTCAGAAGTTCTTCAGTCATGTATAACAGACCATAACCTGTTGCTTCTGTACGTGCAAGGGATCCGCCATAGGAAAGTCCTTTACCTGTCAGAACACCTTCATACAGGCCTGTGATTCTCTTGTACTGACCATACATGTAACCAATCTCTCTTGCACCTGTTCCGATATCACCAGCCGGTACATCGACATCAGCTCCGATGTATTTGGAAAGTTCTGTCATAAAACTCTGGCAAAATGCCATAACTTCACGATCAGATTTACCCTTAGGATCGAAATCAGATCCACCTTTACCGCCTCCGATTGGAAGACCTGTTAAGGAGTTCTTGAAAACCTGCTCGAAACCAAGGAATTTAATAATTCCAAGATATACAGATGGATGCAGACGCAGACCACCTTTGTACGGTCCAATTGCGTTATTAAACTGTACACGGTAACCTGTGTTTACCTGTACCTGACCATTGTCGTCAACCCATGCCACACGGAACTTGAACTGTCTGTCCGGCTCTGTAATACGCTCTAAGATTGCTTCTTTCTTGTAAAGCTCCTCATTAGCTTCTACAACTGGTCTGATGGATTCCAATACTTCGTCTACTGCCTGAAGGAATTCCGGTTCAGCAGCATTTTTTGTTTTTTACTCGTTGCGAGTACTCGTCTACGTAGCTCATCTTCGTATCTCCATTTTTTTTAATAATCTTCAACGTATGTTATTTTATTATGTTATGAAGGATTGTGCTAACAATTTTTTTCAATTTTGTCATTTTCTTCACATTCAGACGTGTTTGTACACGTTTTTGCATAATCTGAAACATTTTCCATCACCCAGCACAACATTTTTGTTGTGCAGTACCAAAAATTTCTATCTGATTTCCGTTTCTTTCTCCACAAAAAAAGACCTTGTGACCATGCATTATTATGCACAAGCCCAAAGTCTTTCCTTGCTTTTATCAATATGCGTTTTTGCCGTTTCTTACTCTTCGCCCATCTCTTCGATGATGTGTTTACGCAGTGCTGTATAAGTCTCCTTGCTCAGCGTATGCTCAATCTTGCACGCATCCTGTTCTGCCGTCTCCGGTGAAATTCCCAGGAATTCCAGCCAATTTTTTCAGAATGAGATGACGGTCATAAATATTGGAAGCGATCTCCATACCACTGTCTGTCAGTGTGATAAATCCGCTCTCATCCACGTTGATATAACCGTTTAAACGCAGATTTTTCATTGCAACACTGATACTTGGTTTGGAGTAGTTCATATCATTGGCAATATCGATGGAACGAACCACCGGGCGCTGTTTGCTTAATTTTAAAATACACTCCAGATAATCTTCTGCTGACTGATGAATTTGCATTCCCTATACCTCCCTGTTGTTCCTTTATTTCTCCATGTTTGCAAATTTCGTATACTGCGGCAGCCATACGAGATTGACTGTTCCGATCGGACCATTACGCTGCTTGGCGATGATGATCTCCGCAATTCCTTTATTCTCTGAATCTTTGTTGTAATAATCGTCTCGATAGATAAACATAACCACATCGGCATCCTGCTCGATGGCTCCGGACTCTCGCAGATCTGAAAGCATCGGTCTGTGATCCGGACGCTGCTCTACCTGTCGGCTCAGCTGTGACAGTGCAATAACCGGTACGTTCAACTCCCTGGCCAGCTGCTTTAATGAACGGGAGATATCTGAGATCTCCTGCTGGCGTGAATCGCTTCTGCCGGATCCGGACATCAGCTGCAGGTAATCGATGATAACCAGCTTCAGATCATGTTCCAGTTTATATTTTCTACACTTGCTGCGCAGCTCTGAGATTGAGATACCAGGCGTATCGTCGATGATCAGATGCGATTTTCCTATGGTTCCCGCGCCTTCAATGAGTTTCTCCCAGTCTGCGTCGGACAGGTTACCGGAACGGAGCAGCTGTGCATCCACCCGGGATTCCAGTGAAAACAGACGATTTACCAGCTGCTCTTTTGACATCTCCAGGCTGAAGATTGCAGTGGCCATATCCTCATGAAATGCTGCATACTGGGCAATATTCAACACAAAGGCTGTTTTACCCATAGACGGTCGTGCAGCCACCAGGATCATATCTGATGGCTGCAGACCGGACAATTTGTAGTCCAGATCCACAAAACCGGTAGGAATACCAGTGACATTTCCCTGGGTCCTGGATGCAAGTTCAATCTTGTCCAGAGCATTTAACACCACCTGTTTGATCGGTACATAATCACTGTTGCTCCGGCTCTGAAGCAGATTGAAAATGCTTTTCTCGGTATCTTCCAGAATTACTTCCAGACTTTCGTTTCCCAGATAGCAGGTATCTGCGATCTGTTCGTTGATTTTGATCAATTTGCGAAGCACCGCTTTCTCTTTTACGATCTCCGCATAATATTTTACGTTTGCAGACGTCGGAACTGTAGTTACCAGATCACCGACATATTCCAGGCTGCTGATCTCCGGCGGTACATTCTTCTCCCGCAGACGGTTCTGAAGAGTGATCAGATCCACCGGTGCACCACTGTTGAACAGTTCCGTGATCGTCTCAAACAGGATTCCATATTGCTGATGATAAAAATCATCCTTCACCAGCTGCTCAGAGGCTGTAAGGATCGCATCCCGGTCCATGATCATGGATCCGATGACGGACTGTTCTGCCTCCAGGCTGTGAGGCATGATCCGTTTTACCAGAGCCTCTTCCATATATTCTGCCATTCCTTTCTATATGAGTGACATGTTCTTTTTCGTATCAGTGGCATCATTTCCGACACTGCCGATACAGTTATGGCTTAACTGCGTTATGCCTCTGTTACTTTCACTCTCAGGGATCCGGTTACTTTTGCATGCAGCTTGATAGCCACATCAAAAGTTCCAAAGGATTTAATTGGAATGTTCAGAGACATTTTCTTTTTGTCAATATCCAGACCAAGCTGTTCTTTGACTGCTGCAGAAATCTCTTTTGTGGAAAATTTTAAATGTCACAGATACCTTATGGTCCGGATCACTTTGACCGCCACTCACGCGGATACTGGTGATAACCTCCGTGTTAGTGCGGTATTCATAATCAAAAGTCGTAACCTCCGGTGATGGTTCTGGCAACTCCCCATTAAAACGTATGATTCCAAGTCCCAACGAAGTTTTGATTTCCTGATGTGAACGCAATCCGGTAGTTGGACCGTTCCACGCAGGATATCCTAAATCAGATTTTTCGAGAAACATTGCAAGGGGCAGATTTTGAAAGGTAACTGAACGTAACCAGGAATATACCACCCCGCCTGCAACCTCATCATATAAAGCCGCTTCCGTTGCTGTCATAGCAACTCTTACTCCCTGCAATGTCACATACGCAATCGGCTCTATCATAATTCTGTACTCGCCGCTGATAAGTATATCAAAATCTATTCCCATATAACCTGCTATCCCACGTATCGTCTGCTCGTCCGTAAAGTACCGCTTTATTTCCGCAATACTTGATGGTCCCAGACTTTGTGAACTTATAATTATAGGAAGTCTCTGTGCTGGTCTTATGTACTGGTATCTTGAACCGGATATACCAATTCCATGACCTGATGTATAAGACATCTTGCTCACCTTTCCAAAATGAAGCCTAATATCAGATGGGCTTTTATTGGTAAGGTCAATAGGCGTGCCTACTACTTTATGGTCACTTGTACTTATCACCGATACACGTACCCCTTCATCACCTGGGGACCAAAAATTTTGCGAAGAACCTTGTCCCATGCTGCCGCCTCCGCCGTCCACATTACCTTCCCCTGCCGCATACGCTGGAACCGACATGATCAAAAAACACAGGCTGAACAGTACAATCCTTGTCAGCCAACTTATTCTGCTTTTCAAATTCCCAAATGTTCTCCTTTCCAATGAAAAAGCACAGCCATAAATAGCTGTGCCGAACGATAAAATTTATATCTTTGATTTCTCTCTATGCTTAGCAGGAGGGCGCTACAATTCATAGCCTTTCTGTCATGCATCTATTTAACCAACCTATTGATAATTAATCCATTATCCCAATTTTATTACCGTTTTCATAAATGTTACTGTCTTCAATGCCTTCCCCTTCCCCAATGTCATCAATCCATCCAAAGCCTGGGGCATATATTTTTCCTTCCTGTGACTCACCTTCTGGTGCGGCTCCAGGAACCGTGTCTGTCTCCGGCTGTTTTACTTCATCATGGTTTTCCGGAACCGGCGTGCCCTGCACGCTCTCCCCATCTGGTTTCTGATTAGGATTTTTTAATACTTCTGGATCTGGTTCTTCCGGTTTAGTCACTCTGGGCTGAATATTCTGTACAGGCTGCCCGTTGTCCTTATTTCCCTCTTTTTCCTCCTCTGATTCTTTCTGCTCCTCCGTAGTCTCCGGTTCTTTCTTCGATTCCTCTTCTTTACTTTCAGTCTCTTTTGACTTCTTGTCTAATTCGGACTTTTTGATTTCCGGTTTCACTTCTATTTCTGTAGACTGGCTCTCTGCTAATTTATCCTTTGTTTTTGCTGGCTTTCTGAAATTACTTGCAATCATCACTGCAAGAATAACACAACACACCACGCAACCCGCAATAATCATACCTTTTTTCACTTTATCATTCATATAGTTCTCCTTCCTGGTTCACATTCTGTCGCATCAAACATACTACATTTTTCCAATTCTGTCTATTGAATTCTAAAACACTTCTATATATCCAGCCTGCACTTTTAGCCTGATTTTCATTTCAGGTAGACGTTTTCCCGCAAACTGGACCGGTACTTTTAATGTTACGATTGCATCAATTTCAAATCTCTGTTCATTTTCCGGTGTTCCAGGTGCAAGCGGCGCATTACGTGCAGTAACACTTAAATCCGATATGCTATATTCCAGAACCCCACCTGTATATTTTACATGCCGCCCGGATTCAACTTTTGTTCCAAGGATTTTATCCATTTTTGACAGCACATTTCCTTTATCTACACTATACTTAAAACCTCCATTATTGGGCTGATATCCTCCACTGTATCCTTCCCTGACACCGTGATAAACGTTTGCATAATTATCATTTACAGTTATCATGATAGCCTCCTGTGCCGCGTCCCTTACGCCATTGGCTATGATCTTTAGCCGATAAAACTCCAAAAATCCGCACATTATTAACATCAATACCAATGTAACCGCAATCACAAATGGGAAAGAGGAACCACGCCTATCTTTTAAACAGCAAATCAGGCGCTTCATTTATGATATACCTCACTCTTTCCTGTAGCACTAGCCCTTAAGGTAATTGGAAAGGAACCAAAATTCCCAAATAACCCAAGGTCCCGCTGCAACGTCAATTTTACAGTAATCTCCTGATTTAGTTGGATATTACCCTTTTTTGACCACTCAACTTTAGGATTTAGTCCGGTCCTTTCTCGTAATACCTGTTCCCGCCTAGTGGTCTCAGTTCCGACTCTGCCACTCATTTCAGCCTCACGGCACAATTCCACAGCAAATGTATCTAACTGATTCTTAGCCAAAAAAACCGGAAATACGCTGACCGCCAATGCAATCACCAGCATGGCACACAATACCAGTACGCATATGTCTATATATCCCTCTCCACGATTAGTTTTTAATATTTTTTTCAAGTTCCTTGACCTCCTTTCATTTGGAGCTAGAACATACCTCCTAATGACTTAATGATTTCAAACACGATAATCGCAAGGTAAGTCAATAAGAAGCACATAAGCATGAGAAACGAAAAAACCCTGATTTTAGGCGGTATTTTCTGGGCCTCACTTTTTAATTTCTGTAATTCAAGCTGTTTAAAATCATGAGCAAGCATCTGGAAATATACCACGCTGTTATCTCCACGCAAAACCCCAATCAGTCCTCTGACAACATCAGACAACATTGGAGAGTTTAACCGTGCTTCAAATCGAGTAAGTGCCGCCTCATAACTGGAGGATCTCATGTCTGCCACAAGTACACCTAGCTCCTCCCCAAATTCCGCACCGGCATTTTTTCTAAAATTCTCTACCATTGAAAGCACATCACGGTTATTCTGCAGCTCCTGTTCAAGATTAGCAACAAAACGTGGCAGTTCGTCTTCAATTGACTTTCTTTTCGTCTTTAACATCTCGTCTGCGCGCTGAATTTCCTTAAAGTAAACCATGACAGCAAGAAACACAATAACAGGTGTTAGGAGCGGAAAAAGAAACAAACACGGAATAATGCCAGCCATCAGTAAACCAGCTTTTGTAAGTGCATACGCCTGATATACTTCCGGTGTCATATTAATCCCTGTTGCTTTCAGCACATTTTTCATTCGGCTTTTCCGATATTCGTCCATTCGGATTACATGAGACAATCTCATGGCTCCTTGCAGTAAAAACGTATCTAACGCCGCCGACCCTTTTTTACTATTTCTTCCCCTGTCCAGTAATGCCTTTTCTGTCTTCATATATGGCATTTTTAACAAATCCGCTGCCAGGAAGAACATTCCCAGAAAGAGAAATCCTCCAAATAATAACAGTAATAACACTGACATCTCCCTACCTCCTGTATTCTATCGGTTTTGTCAGCCTGACAACGACCGCAGTAGAGACAAAGATGATTGCCGCAGTAATGGCAAGTATCACCTGTCCCATTGGTGTGTGCATCAAAGTGTCATACCAGCTCTTGTTGAGAAAATAAAGCAGCGGGATATTACCAATCACAAAGATTGCCATCGTGATAAATTCTTTCCTCGGCTCCACAATCAAATATTCCAGTTCAGCATTGACGATACGGATATCGCTTAATTTTGTTACGATTGGTGTCAATGTTGTCTTCAAACTCCGATCATACTGACAATCACACAGGGCATCGCACCATTCGCGGAATACATCATTATCAATTTTCTCCCTCAACTCCTTTAGTGCTTCATGAACATCCGGATTTACTAAGTTGATCCGCACAATAAAATCCTGGAATACCCTCTGGACTGGCGGATTCAAATACTGAATATTTTCCTCTATCGCAGTTAGAATGTCCTCCGTCCGCAGATAGCCCGTCGTAATAACGCTTAATGCTGTCTCCAGCTCTGCGGCTACATTTTTTTTGTAATTACTGGCTGACAGAATTACATACCAAAAAGGGAAGAACATAAATCCAACAGCCATCACCGGAGCCAGAAAAAAATTTCCAATCATGATGGCAACCGAGGCCCCCACAGCAAACAACACCAGGGCGGCAGCACAAATAACCGAAAATTGCTTTTCCCTACCCGTCATTTTAAGTACCTGCTGTGCCTCAATGATTGCCTTTTTCAGAAATCTTGCTTTTTTCCTTTTTGTTACTGTATGGATTTCATTCCGAATATTCTCAGGTTCTTTTGCCAGAAAGCCGAACAGTCCATCTGTAAATTCTATTGGTCGAATCCCCAAAAGAAGAAATCCACCCACTATCATACCAAGGCATGCAAGAAGCTGTATACTTGTCAAGATTCCTCTCCTCCCTCTCCCTTTGAACGGAACCGGTTAAGTGTCTCCATTGGCATCCCATTCTCCAGCAAACGCTTATAAAGCCCATCCGAAATGGAATTCATTACCCTGTGTTTCCCATTAACCACAAAATAATCTCCTTCCAACTGGTTCTCCATGATCTCGTACTGATACAGTGGACGATATCTCCGTGTACCGTCAGGCTTTATCTCGCATTCCATAATCTCCATGATTACCCTCTGCCGGTTTTCCAACTGCTTACAAAAGACTATGATAGGGTATGCTTCGGTCACATATCCCATCAATGTCTCGTCCGACATATCCACGGCACGCTTACACAAGGACACCATACGGCGGTATGTAGCCTCACACGAATTGGAATGGATGGTTGTAACCACCGCCACACCAGTTCTTGCAGCTTCCTGGGCGGCGTTTGCTTCCGCCCCTCTCATTTCTCCGACCACCAGAATATCAGGATTAAATCGAAGCGCAATATCCAAAAGGGCAATCTGGTCAATTCGCTGCCGGTCATTCTCACTGTCTCTTGTAAGAGTGTGGACAACGGAATTTAACACTTTTCCACTTTCCTCCCTTATTAGATCAAGTTCACGGCTACCATTTTCAATAGTAAAAATTCTTTTCCGGTCAGGGATTGTAGTAAGCAACCAGCCGGCCACCGTTGTTTTTCCGGAACTTGTAGCACCTGCAACACACACCGAAATTCCATACCGAATACATTCACTCAAAAAGTCTAACATCTCTCCCGTGGCAGTTCCACCAGAAATAAAATCCTCCTTTTTCATACTCTGGGGATTTACGATTCGGATTGAAGCGGCAAGACCTACCTCTTCATCTACAACTGGAGTTTTTAACACCGCTATACGGATATTTTTAGCCAGTGTTCCAGTCACCACAGGACTTGCATCATCAAGGATAGTTCCTGAAACATGGAGCATCCTGCGGATCACATTAATAGCATGAGAAGGGCTGTCAAAATGTTCTTCCAACTTTTCAGTCCCACCACCGCTGTACTGGATCTCAATATCCTTCCAGCTATTAATGTCTATTTCTTCCACTCCCTCTCCAAAAATGTACTTTGTTAGAAAAGAAAACTCCGCCATTTCCGTGTATAGGTTGTCAACAAGTTCCTGATTTGACATTCCCTGAACTGCAACCCGGTTTTCCTGAACATATTTAGTAATGTAACGCTTCATCTGCCTTTTTACATCATCATTATTTCCATCAGTCAAAAGGGAGCTGTAACGGCTGGCAATGTGTTCCTGTACCTCCTGTAGCACCGTTGCAAAATCTTTCCCCTCCACGGCTGCAAAAAAGAGGTCATCTGCACTCTTACTCACCACTTCTACCGGCTCTCTTGCAACCGGCTCCACTGGGGCTGCCTGTGTTGGCATAAGTTCCTGCATCCGCGAACCCCACTCTGAATTTTTTCCCTCATTAAATACTCCTCGCGTCTTTCTTTCCCCTAACATCCATATACCTCCTTAACAATCTTATCTATTTCATTTTTAAAACCACGGCTTTTTTTCCCCTCCAGACCAATCAACAAATTCCCAGCCATCCCCTGTTCCGTAACTTCGGATGCAGACGGAATCTGAAAACTTACTTTTCCAAGCACCTGTTCCATATGGTTAATGGCTTCCTGCCCCTTTATGTTGTTGATCGTTTTTAAATGCCTCTCTATTCTCCATTTTGGTTCCTGAAGTAACGGTAACTGACTTGCCAGGTAACTGATAGATTTAAGGTCGCAATTTACTATCTGCAGAACAGCATCTGCTTCCATTAGAGAAACTGCCGATAAAATATCGTTAGATATATAACTGCTACAGTCAATAATAATGTATGAGGACAATTCCCGCAGCCCTGTAAGAAATTCCAAAGCCTGTTCCGCTTCATAGGGGGCATAGCTGTATTCATTTTCCCCTCTTAACATGCCAAGCATTGCCAGATACTTTATTTTTTTGTGGACAATACAGTTTTCTTCTATAAGCCCTTTTGTAACATGTGGCGCTGCCAGTACATTGCCAAGGGACCATATGTTTTCTAACTCGTCCATTGGACAGATACAAGGCATCATGGGTAAAGTCATATCGGACAGCACAAGAATTACATTTTTCTTCTTTTCCGCTAAGTGTTTTGCAATCTTCACAGAAACCGTAGTCTTTCCGCATCCAGGGCTACCCCAGACAGCCAGTATCTGGGCCTGATGTTTTCCCACCTCATGCACTTCCTCGCTCTCAGGCTGATTTGCGCGCTTTTTGATTTTAAAGTTCAGCATTTATTCTGCACTCCCTTCTATCTGTTCCTCGGGCTGTCCAGTTTCCGCTTCCGCCGCCTCCGTTTCCGGCGGGTAAAGTTCCTGCAAAGCATGTTCCTGCTCTGTAATAAACTTTGCTGCATTTTCTTTTGTTCCCCTGTATACAAGAGATATGTGCAGGTTCCCGTCCTTCTCCATCATGGCGAGTATCCTGCTCTGTTCCGGTGTTGCCAAGAGTGTCACCGTACTGGGCAGTTCCTTTTCCTCCGGGTCTTCTTCTCCTGTATTGGCATCGTAGCCACTGCCTGCAGTTACAGCAATAACTTCGACATATTTGAGTTCGGGAGGAATCACTGTTTCGCCTTGCTTCTGGTAGTCCGGTGCAATCACAGATACAATATCACCAGATTTGAGTTTTCCGGATAACCCCGTTGCAAAAGATTTGACCGACACGGATATTGCCTGTTTCTCTCCTGATAAATTATATAAGTAGGCATTCTCCGCAGCCGGTTCGTCTGCGACCTTGCTATTAATGATATAATCGCCTGGAGCCATATCTGCAGATGCATATTTCCCAATGACATTTTCTTTATTTTTCATGACTTCAGACGGCAGATTTAAACTTCCCACCTCAACAGTCCTGACCATATCGCCAGTGATTTTATCCCCGATTTTTATATCCTTTACCACCCGCACGATTTCTACCTTTTTACTGACCTCTTTATTAAATAAAGGGGTAACTCCGAAGCAAATGAGCAGTGATACCACAATGCATATTACTCCAAGCACGGTACGGCTTTTTAATATTTTCATACTTATTATCCATTCCTTTCAATCAAATCAAAATTATCGTTTTAAATGCGGCAGGGAATACCTGCCGCCGTGATTACCTCACTAAGTATCTCTTTTTCCTCCGGCATCTGTAAAATGCCAGGACAGCACCCACAAAGGTAATTGGAGCCGCTACACAAATACAATAAAATGCTTTTCTTTTCATTCCATCCTCCTATCCAATCAAATACCCCGCTGCACACCCAGCCGATAAAAAGGGTACTAACGGCACTGCGATAACCTGGGTTTTCTTACATATTTTCAAAAACACAGAATAAGCAAGTACCAGTAATAATCCCAAAATAGTTGCAAAAATCCCTGCTGGAAGTCCCAGGACAAGTCCTGCGGCTGCCATCAGTTTGATATCACCGCCCCCCATTCCTCCGCAAAAAACTGCTGCAAGAAGAAATGGGAGTGCGCTGAAAATCCCCCATAACTGTTCTGGACGAAAAGAAATAGCGGCGGTTAATGCAATTAGCATACATAACAGATCCGGCACGATTCTCTTCTTTAAGTCCGTGACAGATGCCAGCAAAAGCAACAGCAAAAATACAATTGTTTGAACTGCCTTTCTATCCAGCATAGTTAAACATTTCAGTAATACGCCGTGTTAATGTTGGCAGCACTGTATCACCAAACAGTGCATACAGCCCTGCCAGAAGCAGCGCTCCAATCACAACAGCCATTAAAATTTTGATGGCCGTATCAACGAACCCCTCCGCCTTATTGTTGTTAATAGCCGCTTTTACCTTCATTACCTTAGCGATCAGATAGTTTCTCATCTTTGTTTTCATTTACATACCTCCTACTGGTTTTCTAATTTAATTGATTTTCAAAAATAAAAACGGACTGAAGATCAGCCCATTCCATGTGTTTTTCTTAATACCCGCGCCATCATACTCTCAGCGGACTGCCCTGTTATTTTTACTCTTGATCGGGGCATTAACAAATTCCTGCAAGCCATGACCGCACGGTACGTACTGCCTGCGGTTTTCTTCACATAGAAAAATATCATATTTCTTGCCGCCGGCAGCTTTATAAAAAGCTTCATAATCATATGCATATTTTCTCCATGGTTCATCAGTGGATGTCATCCCTAGTTCCCGGTCATCCCGCAGTTTGCATGCGCGTTCCATAAAATCGCCATCTTTATCCTCAAATGTCCTTAATGGATAAAAATGATATCCACCATACTCAAAACTTTTTTTATCCAACGGTTTCCCCTTTTCTGCTAAAGTTCAGTAACCCACTCAAGTCATTTCCCTTACGATTTAGGTTCGTCACGAATCCGGTTCATCTTCACGCCCTTCCTGCCTGTCAGCATATATTTAAAGGAACTTTCATTTCCACTTCTTTATTTCATCATCCGTTATGTAATCGCAGATTACAGCAATCATCCTTATTTGGATTGAAGTTATCTCTCCAATACTCATAATGTTCTGTTACATCTTCGCAAACTGTTATCTCCGGTATCCTGATCTTCTTGATGATTTCCATCTTTTTTTCCAGTGGTAAGTGGCAGTATCCTCCTTGTTTTAACCTGTACCCACTGAAATCAACATCGTGCAGCCAGCTCTTGATCCAGCTATTGACACGCAAAAATTCCACAACACAGCGATTGATCCCTAATGAATTTAGGCTGTCAAAGTCCATGAAATCCTCAATCAAGGGGCTTAACCGGATTGACACATCATATCCCGCAGATTGCAATTTTTTTATTGCCTCTACTCTTTTTGATGGGATACTTGCTTTTTCATAGGTCAAAGCCTTGTTATCATCTAAAGTCGTGACCGTGATTTGTATATGGGCCAGATCCTTGTCCAAAATTTCCAGATATTCGGGCTGTGCGATCAAATGGGATTTTGTTACAATCAGATATCCAACACCACACCGGTTCATTTCACAGATTGTCTCATAAGTCACATGATGTTCCGCTTCAAAAGGCTGAAAGCAGTCTGTCATTCCACCCATGCGCAGGATGGTTCCCGGAGGTATCTTCCGAATCTTCCTCTTAATCTTATCAATATCTGCGATGCTCGGCGCTGATGGGTTCCAAAATCCACGAAAAGACAGAAGTGACCGTGCATAACAATAATCACAATCGTGCTGACAGCCACATCCATACGTATCCAGTCGTACACTGTATTTGCATTTGTCTCCTTCGTTACCTCTTACTTTTTTGTAAAAACTCTTATATTCGCTTCCTATTCCTCCTCTTCTTTTCAATTGGTTGGTCAACTTATTAATCTTTGGAAATGGTTCCCTTTATTGCGGAGTGTAGTACCGCCCTACAATCTCCTGGTAAAGCATCCAGACATGTTCTTTACACTACCCCGCTTCATTTATTTTTCATTATAAGTACCAAGAAAAGCGCAAAAAAAAGCAGGCTGACGAATCAGCCTACCACAGTGATACTCATTATTCACTATTACTTTAACATTTCTTCCATATCCGCTAAATCGGGAAGAATCAACTGGCATTCGCAATCACCATAAATTGCTTCTCCACATACCGGACATTCCTCTATATCACAGCCCAAATGGTGAAAACTCCCAAATGGCGCAAAACAATCTGGGCAGATATCATCTTCGCCAAATACATCCTCAAACCTTTTCTCTGCACCAAAAATGATACGCGGGTAACTCTTTCCATTACAATTGCATATCCCTATTTTACAACCCACATGTTCCAGCATTTCTCCGCCACAAATTTTACAAATAGCCATAATTGTACTCTCCTTGACTTATTAGGAAGGGGTTCCCATG
>ENA-OPZZ01001442-OPZZ01001442.1-human-gut-metagenome-genome-assembly--contig:-NODE-1442-length-14617-cov-2.526018_pt1 | contig 14617 bp, 22 predicted proteins | sample MGYA00242487_ERZ504511 | MGnify/ENA primary metagenome ERZ504511 (study PRJEB26092, sample SAMD00036241) | human gut metagenome | host: Homo sapiens | study: EMG produced TPA metagenomics assembly of... | reverse complement strand
ACTATTCGCTGTAATTGGTTTTTCAATAATGACATTTTTATCATTTTCTAAAGCTTTTTTTGAAAACTCATAGTGTAGATAATTAGGTAAAGCACAATAAATTGTATCAACATCACTTTGAAGTAATTCATCATAATCTGTATAAACTTTATCTAAATGATATTTTTTCATAAGTTCTAATGCTTGTGATTTTGATTTTTTGTTGAAAAAAGATAAGTCTTTTCAACACCTAGCTCGTGATACATGGTAAGAACATCTTTAACAATCATTCCTGTTCCTAAAATTCCTAGTTTCATTATTTTGCTTCCTCTCTTATTCTTTCAATTGTTTCTTGTAATTTTTTTGAATCTTGTAATGTATGTGTTGATTGATTATGATTAATCAAAGCTTGTATTTCTAAAGTCATATCGTCTCCTTCAATTGGATATGTTTTTTGCATAACTTCATTTTCTAAATGAATTGTATATTCAACCACACGATTAAACATTGGAACATAGATTTCTCCCTTTTCTCCTTTAATTAAAGCATAACGTTCTTTATTATAATTAATTGAACCTTCTACTTTTCCTTGAACTTCGTTTTTAAAATTTAAAGTTGCTTTAAAATTCATTTCAATCTCATTTTCTTTTTCAATATGAGATTCAACACTTTCAACTGGTGCATCCACTAAAGCAAGGACAAAACCAACGACATAACTTCCTACATCATTTAAAGCCCCACCTTGTTTTGGATCAAACAAGTAAGAATCTTTTTTATCTGTCCCATCAAAACAAAAGTTTGCTTCAATTGATTTTAATTTTCCAATCAGTTTTAAATCTTCTTTTAAATGATTAAAACCATTATTAAACTTTGTTTTAAAAGCTTCTAAACAATAGCCTTGATATTCTTTAACATATTGATTAATTTCATCAATATCTTCACTTTTTAAAACAAGTGGTTTTTCACATAAAACCGCTTTATGATGTTTAATGGCTTCTATAATCCATTTTTTATGTTCATAGTGAGGTACTGCAATATAAACGGCTTCAATATCTTCATCTTTTAAAAGTTCTTCATAATCACGATAAAGTTTAACTAGAGGATGACTTTGTAAGTAACTATCGTTTTCATCTAAAGAATGTGAGGCAATGGCATGCACTCTTCCCCCACTTGTATAAGTAATACTTTTAACAAACTTACGCGCTATGTTTCCATAACCTATAATTCCAAAATTCATTTTTCTACCTCCAATAACGCTATTGCTTCTGCAATATCATTAACACAATAATGTACTTGTTTTTTTATTTCTTGAGGGGATGTTTTAAAAGTAAAGGCTGTATCTACGACTTTCAACATCGGTAAATCATTATAGGAATCCCCTATTCCTGCTATCTTTTCTAATCGGTAATGATCTTTAATGATTTTAATTCCCGTTCCTTTAGAACATCCTTTTCTTACAATATCAACAGAGTTTCTATTTTGAAAACCTTCGATTTCATGATATTTTTGATTAATTTCAAAACATGCTTTCTTAGTCGTTTTGTCATCTTTAAAAATAAGCGATATACCATAGATGATTTCATGCTCTACTTCTTTAAAAGAAGAAATGAATTTTAATTTAGGATTATAATCTTCTTTAAGGGTTGTATAAAAAACATCTGCATTTCCTGTTTGTAAGATGATTTGTGCATGTTGATGATATTCATTAAAGATTTGTTGAACGATTTCTTTTTTCATTGGAAAATCTTGAATGATATTTAAATCTTTATCTAAGATTTCTGCTCCTGAAGAAAGAATATAAAAATCTAATTTTAGCTTTTCTAAATCAAACAGGGCACATCGAGGTCTTCCACTACATACTCCAAAAAGATGTTCTTTTTGATACTTTTCAATAGCCTTTCTATCTTGTTTTTTTATTTGTTGATTAAAAACAAGTGTGCCATCTATATCACTTGCAAGTGCCTTCATCTTTTATTTTCCTTAAGCAATCAACAATGACTTGATGATCTTCATCATGGACGAGCCCTGAAACAAGAATGCTTCCTCTTAATTCACCACGAATAATTAAAGGAAAACCTCCCCCACAAATAACAAGACTTTCATCTTTTTCATCTTCTTGATACGTTCCATTTTCTTCATTTTCTAAATAGATGTAATAACTACTATGTCCATATTTTTCAACTGTTTTTTGTTTACGATCAAGCCAAATGACTCCTTTTTTACCATCCATTAAATATTGAAAAACAATATCTTTATCTAAAACAATACGGATTCTAACATTTTTAAATGATTCTTTTCAATATGATCTACAATGATTTGTCCTAATTGATAGGCATCATGATTATTGAATTCTTGAAAAGAAAGTTCTTTTTCTAATTGTAAGACTTCTTCTTTTGTCATCTCTTTCACCTCAATTTTGTTATAACATATCTTCTTTCTCTTTTTAAGAGATGCATCTCATTATGGAAATAAGGTTCAAGGTAAACGAAAAAAAGCTCAGTTAAACTGAACTTTTGGTTCACTTATTTTTAAGATGATAAATAAGCGCATGTAAATTATTTAAGATGTACATAAAGGCAAGTTGAGAATAGAAAGTTGCAATTTTATTTTGTTTTTCATAGTCAGGAATCATAATCTGATATTGACTATAAACAACAAGTGGACTTTGAAGATTAGCAGTAACCAAAGCTGTTTGAATTCCTTTTTGATTTAAGATTTTCATACATTCTAAAAGGGATGTATTTTCTCCACTATAAGAGATAAACAAAGCAAAATCTCCTGGCTGTAATTGTTTGGAAATATAGATTTCTTCCCCATATTGAGTTGCTAAGACAGGAAATAAATTAAGCTTTGCTAGTTTATTAATAAAGTTTGCTGCTGTTATTTGGCTATCGCCATAACCATAAATAAAAACTCTTTTCTTTTGTACCATCAATGTTGCTATTTTATTTAAGGTCTCAATAGATAAATGATGATAGACTTGTTGAATACTTTCTTGATAAAGAGAAAACATGTTTTGAATGATTTGTTCACTTGTTTCATTGACTTGAAATGGGATTGTATAGTCTACTTGACTGACCATATATTTATTAGCTTCAAGTTCCTGTAATAAAGCCAATTTAAATTGTCGATACCCTTGATAGCCTACTTTATGACATAAACGAATAATCGTGGCATTTGAAGTATAGCTCTTTTTTTGCTAGATCATTGATTGAAAGTAAAGTTAAATCTTCTAAATGATCTAATAAATAATCAATGACTTGTTGTTCTGATTCAGTATAATGATTTTCTTTAAGTTGTTGTAATATTTTCATTATTCTTTCATTAAAATATCAAGCGCTTCTTCCACACTATCAACTACATCATCAACAATCGATGTTAAACTTTCTGGTGATGTTGGAAAAGTAAAAGAATGATCCACGGTTTCTAACATAGGAATGTCATTATACGAATCCCCAATTCCGGCAACTTCCTCTAAATGCATTAATTCTTTTAATTTTAAAATTCCTAAACCTTTAGAACATCCTTTTTCAGTAATATCAATATATTCTTTATTTTGATGTGCTGTTAATTCAGGAAAATGTTCTTCAATATCAAGACATACTTTTCTCGCGTTTTCATCCGTTTTCGCATTCATGGATAAACCATAAATATCTCCTTCTACTTCATCTAAAGAAGTAATAACTTGTCTAACCATTGAACCTAAGTCTTCTTTTAAAAATGTATAAATTTGCATATTAGCTTGAATAAAATATCATAATTTTTTTGATAACGATCATAAAATTCATGTAATAAATGTTTAGAAATCGTACTTTTATAAATAACTTCTCTTTCTTTATTGAGTACAAGTGCTCCTGTACATAAAATATAGAAATCAAAATCAATATAAGGCTTACAAAATTCGTAAATACCTTTAAAAGGTCTTCCACTACATAAACCAAATAAGTTGCCTACTTTTTGAAATTCCTTGATTTTCTTTAAATCCCCTTCTTTAAACTTTTCATTAAATAATAATGTTCCATCATAATCACTTGCTAGTACTTTCATAATAATCCTCCAATGCCTTTATTGTAGTTGATTTTGTAAAAAAAGAAAATGATTTTCATCGATTTTCTTTTTTTAGAAACATCTTCTTATTTTAATATTTCTTTTATTCCCTCTAAATTTTCCACAAAATAAATACCTTCTTGTTTTTCCTTAGATGATAAATCAAAAGCAATCATCTTATTTAAAAGTTTCTTTAAATCATCATAATATTCATTTAAATTATAAAGCATACAAGGTGTTTTTAAATGTTTCAATGAGACTTTAGACATAACTTCTGTAATCTCTTCTAACGTTCCTGTTCCTCCTGGAAAAGCAATAAACGCATCTCCTAATTCAATCATCTTTGCCTTTCTTTCACTCATATCTTGCGTCACAATTAATTGAGTTATTTCAGGATAATCAAAACCAGCATCAATGAAAAACTGTGGTTCAACTCCTATGACTTTTCCTTTTGCCTTTAATACACTTTCAGCCAATTCTCCCATTAAGCCACATTTAGAACCTCCATAAACAAGTGTATGTCCATTTTCACCAATCCACTTACCAAGTCTCTTGATGCTAAAATAAGGTTTTGATCATTTCCATTACTTGCCCCTAAATAAACTGTTATATTCATGTATACCTCCAAAATTTATAAATCTTTTTTATCCTTTTGGCTTATTATATCATTTTCTGTATAAAAAATGCGTTTTTGTTTCATAATAAAGCAGGTGATTTTATGAATGAATCTTATTGGCAAAAGACAAGTCAACATCCTTGTTTTAAACAATTAAATAAAGATATAAAAACCGATATTCTTATTATTGGTGGTGGTCTATCCGGCATTTCATGCGCTTATCAATTAAAAGAAACAAATAAACAAATAACTGTTGTTGAAAAGGATCTTTTAGGTTGTCATACCAGTGGATGTACAACGGCTAAAATTACTCTTTTACAAGATCTTATTTATCAAAAACTTGTTAAACATTATAATATTGAAACAGCTTATCTATACTATCAAAGTCAAAAAGAAGCAATAAAAGGTATTAAAGATTTAATTGAAAAAGAAAAAATTGATTGTTGTTTAAAAGAATGTACGATGTCTTTATATACTGATAATTTAAAAAATGTTGAAAAACTTGAAAAAGAACAACATTATTTACAATTCTTTGGTGAAACTGTTTTTGACAATCAAAAACATTTAAAAACAATCAGTTTGCATCATCAATATATCTTTCATCCTTTAAAATATCTCTATCATCTTGTGAAATGTTGTCAAAAGAAAAATGTTCAATTTTATGAACATAGTCGTGTTGATAAAATTATAAAAAGAAAAAACGATTTTCTTGTCTATGTACAAGGACATCGTATTATCTGCCAAGATCTCATTCATGCCTCGCGTTATCCTTTTATAAAAAAAGGTTTCTACTTTTTAAAAATGTTTCAATCTTTAGAAAGTATTGATTTAAAACAAAGAACAGGAAATCAATGTACCCTCTCTATCGATCTTACAGAAAGTTATCGTCCTTTAAAGAATCATGCTTTAGTTATTAATTCTAAGAGTAAAGATTGGTTTGCACAAGATACGATTCCCTTAAGAGGTATTCCTTACATGGGGCGTTATAAAGAACATGAATATTTATTTATGGTTTTCAAAAATGGGGTATGACAAATTCTTTTTTAGCATCTAAAATCATTAAAGATCTTTATTTAAATAACGATAATGCCTATCTCTCCTTATTTTCATGTCATTATTATTCTTTAAGTTATTCTAAAATATATTTGAAACAAATGCTTCATCATCTTTATCTTGGTTATGTCAAATTTCATTTTCATACCAAGAAAAATTTACAAAGAGGTCAAGGAGGATTAATGAAAATCAATCATAAACTCTATGCTGTTTATTTAGATAAGCAAGGTATTTATCATTATTTTTCTCCCTACTGTCCTCAATTTAAAAGGTCTACTTTCTTTTGATGAAAAACATCAAATATGGCATTGTCCCTGTCATCAATCTATTTTTGATTGTTATGGAAAACTTATTGAAGGACCTTGTTTAAAAGATATGAATAAACAAAAATGATACCCATTTCATTCCTTCTATTATATAATAATATATGGGAGGAAGTTTATGAAAACATATTTAACATTAGATGTTGGTGGCAGTGCCATCAAGTATGCGTTAATGCAAGAAGATTTAACTATTTTAGAAAAATCAAGTGTACCAACTCCTATGGATACCCTTGAAAACTTTATTGAAACAATTGGAAAAATCTATGATCAATTTCAAGATCAAATCAATGGTATGGCCCTTTCTATGCCTGGTATCATTGATCCTGAAAGAGGCTATCAATATACTGGTGGTGCTTTACGTTATATTGATAAATTAGAAACTGTAGAAGTTTTAAAGAAGCGTTGTCCAACAAATATTACAATTGGTAATGACGCTAAATGTGCTGCTAATGCGGAAATTGGTTTTGGAAATCTCCAAGATATTCAAGATGGCGCTGTGGTTATTTTAGGAACTGGGATTGGTGGATGTTTGATTAAAGATCATAAAGTTCATACAGGAAAACATTTTTCAGCGGGTGAATTTTCTTTTATTAAGACCAATAATCTAGACCCTATTAGTTGGAATCATGCTTGGAGTACGAGAAATGGTATTTCTGGGTTATTACAACGTGTTCAAGAAGCCCTTGAAACAGACAAAGAATATACTGGAATTGAAATCTTTGAAATGGCTAATAAGGGTAATGAAAAAGTCATTAAAGGAATCGATGCTTTTGCTAAGGAAGTCGCAACTCAAATCTTTAATGTACACATTATTTTTGATTGTGAAAAGGTGGCTATTGGTGGCGGTATTTCTGCTCAACCTTTATTAATTGAATTGATTAATAAAAATTTAGATGAAATCTATGAACATTTAGGTTTTGATGTTTATCATCCTGAAATTGTTGCTTGTAAATTTAGAAACGATGCAAATTTAATTGGTGCTCTTTATCAGCATATTCAAACTTTTAAATAATTCTTTTTCAAAAAGAAAAATAAGTGTAAAATAAGATTAAGAGGTGACCATGATGCAAGTTGTATTTGTTGTTTTACATAAAACAGAACTATTACAAGATTTATTAACTAAACTAAAAAAAGCAGGAGTAAGTGGTGGAACAATCATTGATTCTCAAGGAATGATTTCTTATATTCAAGAAAGTGATGAAAGTTATATTTTAGGTTCATTGAGACTTTTTCTTGAACAAGCTCGTCCTGATAGTAAAACAATGTTTTTCATTATTAAAGACGAACAAGTTGATCTTGTTTTTGAAACCATTGATAAAGCTTTAGGTGGTTTAGAAAATCATAACACAGGTATTGCTTTTGCTATGCCAATTACAAGAGTAGAAGGAGTTGTTAAATAAAATATGTTGATTTATTTTAGTCAAACAGGTAATACCCAACTTTTAGCTCAAGCTATTAAAAAGAATGTTGAAAATTCAGATATTATCTATGTAGGATTTTGGACTGATAAAGGTAACGCTAGTAAAGAAGCTTTAGATTATTTAAAAACATTACATCATCAAAAGATTTTCTTATTTGGTACCGCTGGTTTTGGTAAAAGCGATAATTATTTTAAAAAAATCATTGATAAAGTTAAAGAAAGTATTGATGAAAGTAATGAAGTTATAGGAAGCTTTATGTGCCAAGGAAAGATGCCTGAAACTGTCTTACAAAGATATTTAAAGTTAAAAGAAGGAAATCATGCTCCAGATAATATAAATTTATTAATTGATAATTATTATGAAGCACTCAAGCATCCAAATAATGATGATATTGAGAATCTAAAAAAGGCTATCGCTTAAGATAGTCTTTTACTTTACTATTAAGTTTAGAATAAATATTTTCAACAAACCATGGTTCGGTAGATGCTTTTAAAGCATCTTCAAAACTAAACCATCGAAGTCCCTTATTTTCATCTTCTTTAATCTTTAACTCATCTTGATCATTTGCTTCCATTAAATAAGTCACATTATAATGAAGATGACTTGAAACATATTTTCCTCTTTTAACATGTCCATCTACTGTTAATACTTCTAAAGAAAATAAATCATCACTCATAAATGATACATTTTCTAATCCACTTTCCTCTTGTACTTCCTTTAAAGCAACTTTTTTAAAATTCTTCTCACCATCTACGTGTCCACCTAACCAAGACCAAGAATTATAAACTTTATGATAGCACATTAAAACCTTATTATGATTTTGATTTAAAACCCAACAAGAAACTGTAAAATGCCCTACTTCATTTTCTCTTGTCAAAACATCTTTTTGTTTAAGAACTTTTAATAAAAGTTCCTTGTCTTTTGCTTCTTGTTCATTATAAGGTTGATAATTAGTGATTTGTTGGTACATTTTCAATATATTTTTGATAATACATCACGCGTATTAAATCAAAAATTGTCATTATTTGATAATTGAAATTAATGCCATCAAATCTTCCTGGTACTTGAATTGTATCAGTTGTGAGTTTCTTTCTTGCATAGGTTGGATTTTGAGTAACAAGTAAAGAAGTTGTATTTTGTAAAGAGAGATTTGTTCGCGTATACATAAAACCTTCTAATGATCTTCCTGATGAAGAAATAAAGATAACATAGTCATTTTCATTAAAAATCATATCTTTATCATACGTATGATATTGGAGTACTGTTTTACCAAAAGAAATCATATCTGTTTGAAATTCAACGGCAATAGACATCGGGTAAAGAGCACCTACTAAAATTACACGTTTTGAATCATGAATTTTTGTACATACTTCTTCAATTTTCTTTAAGAAAGCTTCATTATCATTAGAAACTTTAATACGTTCAACATATGAAGAAACATGTATATTTTTCATACGTTCTTGAATTTGTTCAAAACGTACTTGTTTATGTCGTTGATAAATTTCTATAAAAGAAAGATAATTATCAAAACCTAAGTATTTTAAAAAGTTTAAAATACTTTCAGGTGTTGTTTGTAATTCACCAGCAATATCTTCAATCGTATAACTGTCAAAATCTTGATAATGAAGGATAAAGAATACACAAAAACGATAAGCGTCATCTAAAAATAATGTTCCATTTAAATATTTTAATATTCTAGAAAGTAGTATATTCATAAGCTCCTCCTTTAAATAAAATGATATTTTTTTATAATAAGTAACACGCATAATATCAAAGATTGACATCAAGCGATAGTTAAAATCAATACTATCATATCTTGAACTTGCTACATATATCACACGTTCTTCGCCAATTTGACTTTTATACTTTTTATTTTGGGTAATAAGTAAGAATTGTGAACGATTAATATCAAAACCTTGATGTTGCTCCATAAACGCATCATAAGCTCTTCCTGTTGCTGAAACAAAAATGACATAATCATCTTTATTTAAGATAAGTTGATTATCAAAAGAATGATATTGGAAAACTGGTTTTCCAAAAGTAATCAAATCTGTTTGAAATTCAACAGCAATCGATATTGGATAAAGTGCCCCAATAATAACCACTCTTTTAGAAGCAGAAATATCATGACAAATATGATCCAAATCACAAATAAATTTATCTTGATCATCACATAAATGAATTTGTTTAAATAAATCATCCATCTTTAATCCTAACATTCTTGAACGAATTTGATCTTGTCTTAAAATAACATCCGCATAAAGTTGATCTTGAAAAGAAGCATAGTCATCAAATCCTAAATGTTTTAAGAAGTTTAAAATTGCTTCTTGAGAAATTTTTGATTTTTCAACCACTTCTTCTAAAGTCATTTTATAAAAATCTATATAGTTTTCAATAAAGAATACACAAAAACGATAATTATCATCTAAAAACAATGTTCCATTAAAGTATTCAAGTATTCTTGCTAGAAGTACATTTCCCATACGTACCTATCCTTTCTTTATTAAACCTAGTTTTTCAAGACTTAAAGCTATCCCATCTTGATCTGGATCAATAAAAGTATCATAAGAAATATCTAATAATTTTTCTTTAGCACCTTCAAAAACAATTCCTTTATTTACTTTTTCTATCATTTGATAGTCATTCATACTATCTCCAAATGCAATCGTATCTTCCATACTTGCATGATAATAATCGATCACTCTTTCAATAGCATCTGCTTTTGTACAATTCTTTGAAATAATTTCCCCATTAATAAAATCATCTTCTGGATTTGAAAATAAAACCACATTAAAATCTTTACTTAAATGAGGAACTGTATCAAGCAATGCATATTTATCATATGCAATAAAAACAATTTTAGTCACTTTATCTTTACCAGGATTATATTCTGTAATTGGTTTAAAAGCTTGATTTCTTTTTTCAAAGAAACGTGCAAGTTCTGGATTGGCTTGTGTATCTTTGATTTGTCTTCTTTCCATATATTCTCTAGCATAACCTGATTGAAAAAGTTCATCTTTGGTTTCAAGTGTAAAACCTACCTGCGCATTAGAAAATAAAACAATGGCTTGTTGAAGACGTTTACTATCTAAAAAGTTTTCATAAATATATTTTCCATCAATTTGAATAAAGCTTCCAGCCGCTGAAATCACTCCATCAAAGCCAACATCTAAAATGTCTTGAGTAATTGAAACAGGCGCTCTTCCTGTACATAAGAAAGCTTTATGTCCATTTTCTCTTAGCTTACAAATGGCTTCTCTATTTCTTTTAGTAATCTCTCTACTTTTACCACGAATTGTTCCATCAATATCAAAAAATACATATTTCATTGTGCTTACCTCTACTTCATGAATTCTTCAATCAAAATAGGTTTTTCAACAAATTCATCAACAATTGTATAACTTTGATAAATTTCATCTAACAATTCTGGAGATAAATCATCTCTTGCATAAATAGTTAATAATTTTTCACCAATATCTACATGATCCCCTATTTTTTTATTTAAAACAAGTCCCACTGCATGATCAATATCTTCTTCTTTTGTCATACGACCACCACCAAGTTTCATCGAAACAATTCCTAATTTTTTTGCTTCTAATGCTTGAATATAACCTGTTTTCTTTGAAGTTAATTCTATTATAGCACTTGGTTTTTCAAATAGTTCAGTATTTTCTATATATGAAACATCTCCACCTTGAGCTTTGACCATTTCTTTAAATTTTTCTAAAGCTTTTCCATTATCCATCACTTCTTGTAAAGCTTGATACGCTTCTTTTTTATTTGGATAAAGATTTGCTTGAACAAGCATTTCACTACCTTCATTTAAACAAAGTTCTCTTAAATCTCCAGGGCCATTTCCTTTCAAGGTTTCAATAGCTTCAATAACTTCTAAACTATTCCCAATTGCATTTCCTAAAGGTTGTGACATACTTGAAATTGTCGCTCTCGTATTTTTATGACAATGCTTTCCAATAGAAATCATTGTTTGAGCAAGTTCTTTAGCTTCTTCAATGGTTTGCATAAATGCACCATTTCCATATTTAACATCTAATAAAATCGTATCAGCCCCACTCGCTAATTTTTTAGACATAATAGAAGAAGCAATTAAAGGTATACAAGAAACTGTTCCTGTAACATCTCGCAAAGCATATAACTTTTTATCAGCAGGTACAAGTGAAGCACTTTGACCAATAATAGCTAGTCCTATTTCATTGACTTGATTAATAAAATCTTCTTCTGAAATATTAATTTGATAACCTGGAATTGATTCAAGCTTATCAAGCGTACCACCTGTATGCCCTAAACCTCTTCCTGACATCTTAGCCATTTTACCACCACAGGCAGCCACAATAGGCCCTAAAACAAGTGAAGTTTTATCACCAACACCACCTGTTGAATGTTTATCAACTTTAACCCCTTCTATTTTGGATAAATCTATAATATCCCCGCTTTCTTCCATAACTTTTGTTAGTAAGGCTGTTTCCTTTAATGTTAAACCTTGAAAACAAATAGCCATTAATAAAGCAGACATTTGATAATCAGGAATACTTCCTTCAACATAACCATCTATAATAAATCGAATTTGTTGGTGATTAAATTCACCATTATTTTTTTTATATTCTATTAAATCAACCATTCTCATTGTTGTTTTCCCCTTTATTTCAATCTAGTTCTATTTTACTATATTTTGTTTTAATTTGAAAACACTTTCATTAGTTCAATAAAATCTTTTCAATAATAATTAAAAAAATCTTCTTTTTTTGAAAAATTAATCCTTTTTTTGTTAGAATGTTTATGGAGGTGGATTTATGAAAATCTTAATATGTGCCCCATTACAAGATGCTGAAATCAAAAAAATTCAAGAATATTTTATAAATGATACTGTTCTTATTAAAAGAAGACCAACTCAAGAAGATATTGATCAAGTTGATGTCATCGTGGGAAATCCACATCTTGATTTAAATTTAAATCAAGAACATTTACAAGCTCTCTTACTTAATAGTGCAGGAAGCAATCAATATATTAAAGAAGGTATTTTAAATAAAACCACTAAACTTACTAATGCCAGTGGAAGTTATGGGATTGCCATTAGTGAACATGTTATTGGTATGATGATTACTTTCTGTAAAAACTTAAAAACGTATGCTTTACAAATGAAAGAAGGAAATTGGCTTCCTTCAAAACAAGGAAAAGAAATTTATCATAGTCGTGTTTGTATTGTTGGCTATGGTGATATTGGCTATGAAATTGCGAAAAGACTAAAAGCCTTTGATTGCCATATTACCGCTATTAAAAGAAGAGTCCAAAAGGAGCTTCCTTATGTTGATGAAGTCGCAACAATCAATGATTTAGATACAATTTTACCACAAAGCGATTTTGTGATTTTATCACTTCCACAAAGCAAAGAAACAATTCATATTTTTAACAAAGATAAATTATTAAAAATGAAAAAAGATGCTATCTTAATCAATGTTGGTCGTGGAAGTGCCATCAGTAATAAAGATTTAATAGAAGTATTAAATCAAGGGCATCTTTATGGTGTTGGTTTAGATGTTGTGGAAGAAGAACCTTTACCATCTACTTCTCCTTTATGGACTTACGAGCGTGTTTTTAATCACGCCACATAGTTCAGGTGGTTTTGTTTGGCAAAGTGTCAGAAATTATTATACAGAACTCGTTATTAGAAATATTGAACATTTAAAGAATCATGAAACTTTAGAAAATGAAGTTGATTTTCAGACGGGTTATCGAAAAGTTGTCACATATAAAAAATAGCGCCTCAGCGCTATTCAAACTTTTGATCAACTTCAAAGATATTATGCCCGTTAAGATAATCTTTTACCAGCATACGTTTTTTACCTTCTAATTGGAATTCAGTAATAATATAAACCCCATCTTGTACCTTTACACCAATAGCATCTTTAAAAATCTTCACGATTGTTCCTGGTTCTTGATGTGCATGATGTGTCATAGCATTTGGACAATTATGTACAAGCCCTTGATAGATTTTTACTGTTTTTCCTTGATACGTTGTATAAGCTCCAGGCCAAGGATTTAATCCTCTGACATGGTTATAAACTTCTACTGCTGGCTTATTGAAATCAATTTTTTCTTGTTCTCTAGAAATAACAGGAGAATATGTTACTTTTGATTCATCTTGAGGAATGGATTCATTTGTCCCCTCAATAATAGCAGGCATTGCTTCAATAATCGCTTCAGCTCCTAAAATAGATAAACGATCATAAAGTTCTCCTACTGTTTCATCATTAGAAATAGGTGTTTCTTTTTGATAAATGATATTTCCTGCATCCATCTTTTTTACCATATACATAATTGTTACTCCTGTTTTTTCATCTCCATTTAAAATGGCATAATGAACAGGTGCTCCTCCACGATATTTTGGAAGTAATGACGCATGAACGTTAATACATCCTAGACGTGGGCAATCTAAAACTTCTTGTGGAATCATTTGTCCATAAGCAGCTGTAATAATTAAATCAGGTTGCATATCTATAATGGCTTGATAATCATCTTTGATACGTTGTGGTTGAAATACAGGTATATCATGTTCTAAGGCCACAACTTTAACTTCAGGCATTTTAAGTTCTTTTTTTCTTCCAACACGACGATCTGGTTGTGAAACAACTTGGACGATGTTGTAATCATGTTGAATTAAGTTTTTTAAAACAGCTTCAGAGAAAGTTGCTGTTCCCATAAATACGATTTTTAATTGATTCATTCTTTTCACTTCCTTCTATAAGATATTACTAATAAATTGAGAGATAAGCAAGACAATTGTTTGAATTATTTGGATACAAATTTGACTTATCTTTTTAACAATTAAAGAAAGTGTATTATCTTTTTGATTATCATAGAGACCTTCATCTGAATTAACTTCTTTTTGTTTTTGTACATTTTGTTCAAAAGCAACAATATTTTTAAGAAACCATTTCATTTTGAATATAATGATTATTCAACAAACCATTCATACAAAATAATAATAAACCGACCATTGTAAAATCAATTAAAAGTTCTTTCATTGTAAATACTCCTTAATTACTTGAGACATCACTTCGATTGTATTTTGGACTTCTTCTTTCGTATTATTTTGTCCTCCAAATTCAATTAAAATCGTATGATCACAAATCCCTTGATTATAAATGATTTTTCTTTACCAT
>ENA-OPZZ01001441-OPZZ01001441.1-human-gut-metagenome-genome-assembly--contig:-NODE-1441-length-14634-cov-4.176673_pt1 | contig 14634 bp, 19 predicted proteins | sample MGYA00242487_ERZ504511 | MGnify/ENA primary metagenome ERZ504511 (study PRJEB26092, sample SAMD00036241) | human gut metagenome | host: Homo sapiens | study: EMG produced TPA metagenomics assembly of... | reverse complement strand
AGCCACACTCTCCCCCCTATCTCCCCCAAAACTCTTCCAGAACCTTCCCAACTCCCCTCCGGTCACAAACCACATACTCCTCCCATTCCCGTGGAAACAGCCCCGTGTAATCCGGCAAACAAAACCTCTCATCCAGAAGTAAAATCACTCCCCGGTCTTCTTTCGTTCGAATCACCCTTCCTGCAGACTGCAGCACCTTATTCATTCCCGGAAACCGGTATGCATAATCAAACCCATTCTCCTTCTTTCTGTCATAAAACTGCTTCAGAATCTCTCTCTCATAACTCACCTGCGGAAGTCCGGTTCCCACGATCACAGCTCCAACAAGCCGCTCTCCAATGAGGTCGATTCCTTCCGCAAAAATTCCTCCCATCACACAAAATCCAAGCAGCGTCCCTGTATTTTCACTCTCAAAACGTTCCAGAAAATCCTCACGTTCTTTCTCCTGCATCGACGGACTTTGCTGCAGAATCTCCACCCCATCCGTCCCATACAGTTCCATGTAGCGTTCCAGAATATCATCCAGCATTCGATACGACGGGAAGAAAATCATATAGTTTCCGGTATGAGAACACACTACCGCATGAATATACTCTGCAATCTTCCCATACTCTTCAGGTCCCCTCCTTGTGTACCGGCTGCTCACATCCCGGCCGAGGATCAGACACTTCTGTTCTTTGGCAAAGGGTGTCTGTGCATAGATCGCATAATCATCGCTTCGTCCGCTTAAAAGCTCCCGGTAATACATCACCGGAAGTAATGTAGCCGAAAAGAAAACAGTGCTTCTCCCTTTATCCATACAGTTTTGCAGGTTCTGTGCCGGATTCACACAAAACAGTTTCACACGAAATCTTCCATCCTCATCATGCTGTGTATAAATTACATAATTTTCATCGATGAGATCACTGATATACAGGAAACTCCGCACCTCAAAATAAAAATCCAGAAGTTCTTTTCGAAGTTCTCCATCACCAAGTTCCTCCAGATAGTTTTCCGTTTCACCCATCACAGAAAGCAATGCCAGCGAAAAATTCCCAATGGACGGAAGAACCCGACAGGTCTCACATTCCCGTTTCCACTCAAGCATCAGCCGGTTACACCGCTCCAGTGCTTTTTCCAGCTTTTTCCGGTATGGCTTCACCAGCTTTTTCATTCTCAGGATATCCTCCTTGTACAAAACCGCACTGTACATCTCCCGTCCCCGTTCCACCAGATTGTGAGCCTCATCGATCAAAAATACGTAATCTCCTTTCACACCTTCCGCAAAAAAAACGGCGAAGATATACCTGTGGATCAAACACATAATTATAATCACAGATCACTCCATCCACCCAGACGGCGAGATCCAGACTCATCTCATACGGGCAGACCTGATACCTTTCCGCATAAGAAAGCAACATCTCCCGGTCATAAATTTCCTCTTTCTCCAAAAGTTCAAACACCGCATCATTTACCCGGTCAAAATGTCCCTTTGCCCTTGCACAGGCTGCCGGATTACACTCCATGCTGTCACACACACACAATTTTTCTTTTGCAGTCAAAAGCAGAGACTTCCAGCGAAGTCCATGCTTTTTCAGGATTTCAAAAGCTTCCCCTGCAACCGTACGGGTAATCGTTTTTGCAGTCAGATAAAAGATTCTTTCTGAGATTCCTTCTCCAACGGAGCGCACAGCCGGATACAGACATGACATCGTTTTGCCCACACCGGTAGGTGCCTGGATAAACAGCTGCTTTTCCCGCAAAATGGTCCGGTAAACACCATGTACCAGTTCCCGCTGTCCCTCCCGGTAAGGGAAAGGAAATTCCAGTCCGATCATGGATGCATTCCTCACTTTTTTCCACTCCTGATGCCAGTGGACCCAGATATAGTAGGTATCGGCAAGTTTCTGAAACCATGTTTTCAGTTCCTGCGCATCGAACATATAGGAGAACCTGCGAATCTCTTCCGTTTCCATGTTGCAGTATGTCATCTGTACTTCCATCTGTTCCAGCTGATTCTGTTCTGCATAAATCGCCGCATAACACCTGGCCTGTGCAAGATGTACCGGAACCGGTTCTTCCACAAACCTGAGTTCCCGGTGTACGCCTTTGATCTCATCAACCATCACATGATCTTCTTTTTCCTCTATTCCATCCGCCCGGCCTTCCACGAGCAAATCTAGATCTTCATAGCAGAAGCGGCAGTTGAGCGGCACCTCGGCCTGATAAGCAGCTCCCATCTGTCTCTGAACCTTTTTGTGGATTCTGGTTCCCTTTGCCAGCGACTCTTTATCTGCCCATCCGCCTCTCCTGTTGTCTATATCACCGGAACGCAGGATAAACTCCACCAGCTCCCTGACCGAAATCTTTACTTCTTCTTTTTCCATCCGCCCACCACCTTTCGTATGATGTTTATTATAACTCATCCACCTGCTTTTGCCTATATTTCCGTAAACTATGAGAAACACGCTTCGCGAGTTTCTCAAGTTATCGCGGCAGTCGCCAAGGTCTCGTGCAAGCACGGACTTTGGCTCGTTGCTCGCGTAAATCAAAAGAAAAATCTTCCGCAGGAACCATTTGGCTTCACCACGGAAGATTTTTCTTTTTTCGCATATCAAATCATTTTCAGATACCTTTATGCAATTGCAAATTTTTGAATTGCTTTGTCGAATTCTTTGTCTTCTCCATAACACTGAACGGTAAGTTCCTGTGTCAGATCCATACTCATGATTCCGAGAATGGATTTTGCATCAATAATTACACGATTGTAGAAGATGTCAATATCAAAGTCACATTTTCCAGCCGCCTTCACAAATTCTTCCACTTCACTCGCCTCATTTAATTTGATTTTGCTTGTTTTCATATCCTGCATTATATCAATCCTTTCTGAAACTCGCGGTAACAAAATCTGTGTACCGGTGTAGAATATCGGTACACCCTTCTCCAACTGGTAGTACCACATATTCCGAGAATTGATTATCGCATCTGATGCGAAATTTGTCAACTTTTTAATCTTCTCTGTTTTATGTTGGTGTTACACTATTTTTAGTGCTTTCTTTTACATTTTTCACCTGTTTTTTTGCTATTTGCACAGCATTCTCTCTGGATTGAAATCGGTTACAATTCAGAGCGGGCAATATTCTCTTGAAAATCAGCTTCTCTTTTTCAAATTTCGTCAAAAAACAACATAAAAAAGGAACAGCATTTTCACACTGTTCCTCTGAAGGATTATCCAACGATTTTTTCTACTGCTTTATCCAGATATTCATTTTCTACCGCATGGAAAGCTCCCTTGTCGGCTGCTTCCGCATACAGTGGATTGATCGGCATCTTGCCGAGCACTTCTGTTCCCAGCTCTGCCACTATCTCATCAATATGACTCTCACCGAATACAGAAATATGTTTTCCGCAGTCCGGGCATACCAGATAGCTGTAGTTTTCCACAACACCCAGCACATTGATTTTCATCATCTGTGCCATCTTATAAGCTTTACGTACAATCATCTTTACCAGATCCTGCGGGGAAGATACGATCACGATACCTTCTACCGGCAGAGACTGGAAGACTGTCAGCGGTACATCACCGGTTCCAGGCGGCATATCTACGAACAGATAGTCCAGATCTCCCCAGATCACATCGGTCCAGAACTGTTTTACCATATTTGCCAGAATCGGTCCTCTCCAGATGACCGGTTCGTCTTCTCTCGGAAGCAGCAGGTTTACAGACATTACCTTAATGCCGTTTTTTGCCTCGATCGGATAGATACCGGCATCTACTGCCTGTGCCGGACCCTTGACACCATACATCTTCGGGATGGAGGGTCCTGTGATATCCGCATCCAGGATACCTACTTTGTAACCTTTCTGTGCCATTCTATTTGCCAGAGATGCGGTAACGAAGGATTTACCAACGCCGCCTTTTCCGCTGACGATGCCAATCACATGTTTTACGTTGGACTGGCTGTTCATCTCTTCCAGCATACTCTTGGGCTGTTTGCTTGGACATCCTTCACAGCTTTCTTTGCTGCAGGATGTGTTGCTACATTCTTTTGCCATTGTCTGTCCTCTTTTCTCTTTTTATTTCATAAAGCGATCGATTGCTTTGTTCAGTTCTTCCAGAGCTTCCATATCCCCATCCTTAACTGCATCCACAATACAATGCTGTATGTGATCCTGTAAAATCACTTTTCCGGTATTATTAATTGCCGATTTGACTGCCGAAAGCTGGATCAGCACTTCCGAGCAGTCTCTGCCTTCTTCCACCATCCGACGGATCGATTCCAGATGACCGATAGCTCTTGACAACCGGTTAATTACCGCTTTTGTGTTTTCATGGGTATGGGTATGACTGTGCTTGACAACCGTTCCATCTTCCAGTACATGTACATGCTCTCCCATCTTTTTCCTCCCATCCATACATTCCCGGATCAGATCTCGGAAAATGTATATCGCTGATGCATCCCGGAAAAATAGACGTCAAATACTATACTGCCATCTTTCTGAATGCTTTTTTCGTAAGTTTCTTTCCGGCCTCCGCATCGTTCCCGGATATAGCTTTCCGGATCTTCACACTGGATTTCCTCAAAAAACTGATCTCTGGAATGATTCAGCGGACACTGGTTTATAATTTCTCTGATGACTTCATATTGTTTCATCTATCGTCCCTCCCACATCGTTTTTATTATAACAATCTTTTGCAAAAAGGACAACACATCCGGAAGAAAAAGGAAGAAGAAAAAGTGAGAAAACTGTTGCCTTTCCAACCGTAAGGTTGTATCATAGCATACAAGAAATTAAAATACATTTAAGGTGATTTTAAATGCATTTTGACTCGTAACTGTGAAGGTACTGAACATTTACGAAAGAAAAATAAATGAGTGATAAACAGCAGGAGGAAAAAGCACATGCAGCTTTTAGAAGAACGTATCTTAAAAGACGGAATTGTCAAACCGGGAAATGTTTTAAAGGTAGACAGTTTCTTAAATCACCAGATGGACATTGCATTCATCAATGAACTGGGAAAAGAATTCCAACGCCGGTTCGCTGATGCACCGATCACAAAGATTCTTACTATCGAAGCTTCCGGTATCGGTATTGCCTGTCTGGTAGCCCAGTATTTCCATGTTCCGGTTGTTTTCGCAAAGAAAGCACAGAGCCTGAATCTGGACGGAGAGATGTTTACCTCCAAAGTAGAATCCTTTACACACAAGAAAGTATATGATGTCATCCTTTCCAAGAAGTTCCTTGGACCGGAAGATCATGTACTCTTGATTGACGATTTTCTGGCAAACGGCTGCGCACTGATGGGTCTGATCGATATCGTAAACAAATCAGGAGCCACTCTGGAAGGTGCTGGTATAGTTATCGAAAAGGGCTTCCAGGAAGGTGGAAAGAAAATCCGTGAGATGGGTGTTCGCCTGGAGTCTCTGGCTATCGTAGAGTCCATGACCGACGATTCACTCACTTTCCGTCCGAATAATTAATCAGTCCCGGATCCTCTGAATCACCCGGGCAACCATTATATCTTGAGGTTTTTAAAAAAAGAACATTCCGTTTTATTTGGAATGTTCTTTTGTAACTATTCAGTAGCCACTGTACCGCGAGGTGTTTTGGCATGAATATGCCAAAATCCCGAGACATACAAGCCAAAATGCCATCACCGAAGGTGATTTACGCGAGCAACGAGTCAAAGTCCGTGCTTGCACGGAACCTTGAGGAGTGCCGCGATAACGATAAAAACTCGCAAAGCGTGTTTTTATCGTTTAAATGCATTTTTGCTCGTAACTGTGAAGGTACTGAACAGTTACTTGTTCGCTATATAATTGGCAAATTACCTATCTATTACTTACTTGTCAGATATTTTTCAATTCCTTCGATAGCCGCTTCTTCATCTGTACCTTCTGCACAAATTGTAACGCTTTCACCTACATTCAGCCCAAGTGTCATCATACCCATGATACTTTTTGCATTGACATGTTTATCTCCGCTTTCCACCTGGATTCTGCTTTCATACTGGCTGGCAACCTGTACAAGCATCGCTACCGGTCTTGCTTCTAATCCATTGGAAATCTGAATTGTAATTGGTTTCTTAATCATTATAATCCTCCTTATTTCCCCGCAGTTCATCGGCAATTCTTCCAAGTTTACGAAGTCTGTGATTCACTCCTGATTTCCCCACCGGAGGATTCATCATCTCCCCCAGTTCTTTCAGAGTCGCTTCCGGATAACGTAACCGACAAACTGCGGTCTCCTCCAACTCCTCCGTGAGTTGTGAGAAGCCCACATGTGTTTCAATATACCTGATATCTTCTATCTGTTTTACTGCTGCCGAAACCGTTTTCCCGATGTTGGCAGTCTCGCAGTTCACTTTACGGTTAATATTGTTGCTGATTTCCTTCCTGATTCGAATATTTTCCAGATTCATCAGAGCGCTTCCTGCTTCTACCACTCCCAGAAAATCTACAATCTGGGATCCCTCTTTCAGATAAACCACCTGGTTTTTCTTTCTTGTAACAATTCTCGCATCCAGCTCAAATTCTTTCATGATAGACTGTATCTGTTCCGCCCGTTCCATAGTGGAGCAGACAATTTCCAGATGATATCCTTTCTCCGGATCGCTGATAGAACCTGCAGCTAAAAACGTTCCCCTCAAAAATGCTCTTTTACAACATTCTTTTTGTATCACCAGACGGCTCATAACAGACAGGTCATCTGCAATCTCCTGTTCCGGCGACATAAATTTGGTGGCCTGAAGAATTCGAACCGTATCCTCATGGGAAGGTACTTCTACCCTATATACATTGGACTTTTTCAGGTAAACATTCTTCCGAACGTGAATTACAGCTTCTATATTAAATGTTTTTTCTACTAATGTAAAGTACTTTCTTGCCACAGACACATTTTCTGTATGTACGGTCACGCAAAAGTGATCGTTGGCCGAGATACTGACCTGACCACAGACACTTAAGATCGCAGCGATCTCTGCAATCTGGCAATGACGTGCCGTGGATATCTGCCGGGATAATTCCTCTTTCACTTTACCGGAAAAGGACATGCACTCTTACCTCACTTCATTCATTTTCTTTCGGATAGCATCCTTACCAATGTCTCTGTGTTCAATCCGTACTCCATATTCTTCTGACTGTTCCAGACGCTGATACAATGCATTTGCCAGTGTCACCGAACGATGTTTTCCACCGGTACATCCGATGCTGACAACCAGTTGATTCTTCCCCTCCAGAATATAGTTCGGAATCAGGAATGAAACCATGTCTGCCAGCTTATCCAGAAAAATTCTGGATGCTTCACAGTTCATCACATAATCACTGACCGGTTTGTCATTTCCACTTAACGGACGGAGTTCATCAATGTAATATGGATTGGGCAAAAATCTCACATCGAATACCAGATCTGAATCCGATGGAATTCCGTATTTAAATCCAAAAGACAGAACGGTGATCATCAGATTTTTAAAACCCAGATTTTTCACGAAGATCTTATCCAGTTCTGCCTTCAGTTCTCTTGTCAGAAGCTGACTGCTGTCGAGAATATAATCCGCATGCTCTTTCAGATATTTTAATCTTCTGCGTTCTTCCCGGATGCCGTTCTCCACTCTGCCGCTTCCGGCCAGCGGATGTGTTCTTCTGGTTTCCTTATAGCGTTTTACCAGTACCTCATCTTCGGCATCCAGAAACAGTATCTCATATTCAAGTCCGGTCAGCCGGATCTCTTCCAGCGCTTTTTCCACTCCTTCCATCCCGCCGCCGCTTCGCACATCTACTCCAAGAGCCACCTTCTGGATACTTCCCGAGTTTCCTTCCACAATAAACTGTGCGAATTTTTCCAGAAGTGGAATCGGAAGGTTATCCACACAAAAATAACCTGCATCTTCCAGTATTTTCAGTGCAGTACTTTTTCCCGCACCGGACATTCCCGTAACAATTACAAATCTCATGTTGCTCCTCTTTCGCTTTTAAAATTCCCCAAGAAATTTCACTTCTGTATCCAGCTGCACCTGAAATTTTTCATATACGATCCGCTGTACATCGTGAATCAGATTCACCACATCTGTCGCTGTCGCATTTTCTTTATTGATCACAAAGCCACAGTGTTTTTCCGATACCTGTGCACCACCAACCTGATAACCGCGAAGACCGGCATCCTGAATCAGTTTTCCGGCAAAATATCCTTCCGGTCTTTTGAAGGTACTTCCTGCACTTGGATACTCTAATGGCTGTTTTGTCACACGCTGCTCTTTCAGTTCATCCATACGGCTTTTTATCGCTTTCGGATCTCCTTTTTTCAGATTCAGAACCGCTTCCAGAACAATATAACCCTTTTCTTTTACCACACTGGTCCGATATCCCAGCTGCAGTTCTTCTTTATACAGTTTCTTCTGTTCTCCCTTTGGTGTGAGCACAGTGACGGATTCCAGAATATCTTTCATCTCCCCGCCGTAAGCGCCTGCATTCATAACTACAGCGCCTCCCAGAGTTCCAGGAATTCCCGCTGCAAATTCCATGCCGGTAAGTCCTGCATCCAGTGCCTTTCTGGCTATAGTGGATAACAGCGCTCCTGCCTGTACCTGCAGCTGTTCTCCATTCACCGCAACCTGATTCATATTTTTATAGATCTGCAACACAGCTCCGTCATATCCCTGATCACTTACCAGCAGATTGCTTCCATTTCCAAGAATAAAACAGGGCGTCTTTTCTTCCTGACAGATATGTACGATTTCTTCAATCTGTTCTTTTGTGGATGGCATCAGAAAACATGCTGCCGGTCCTCCTACACGGAAAGTAATATGTTTCTTCATTGGTTCATTCCGCAGAAACTGATCATTTCCCACTGTCTGTTCCAGTCTTTTGATTACTTCTTCTCTCAAATTGATCACCTTTTCATTTTCTGTTGCGGGATCTTTGTATCGATCCCGCTGGCACTTACACATAAACTATATTATTATACTATATCTTTTCCATATGTGGCAAGAGCTGAAGGTCTCTTTCTTCTTTATTTTTTCATCTGCGGATGAAAAAACAAACTCGCAAGATATCCGAAAATCAGCGCAGCACTGATACCTCCGGCACTGGCTTTTAACCCTCCAGTAAATACTCCCAGAACACCCACCTGTTCCATCTCTTCTTTCACACCCTGAAATAACAAATGTCCGAATCCGATCAGCGGAACACTGGCACCTGCACCGGCATAATCCACCAACGGTTCGTACAAATGCAGTGCACTCAGCACACTTCCCGTACATACCAGAAGAACCATGACTCTTCCCGGCATCAGTCTGGTCTTATCCAGAAGGATCTGCACCAGTGCACAGATCAGTCCGCCTACCCAGAAAGCATGGATATAATTCATCAGCATGTCTGTTCCACCTCCCCTTCTTCCCATTCCAGTACTACGCCCTGGGCGATTCCCGGCACACTGTTTCCTTCATAAAAGCTCACTTTTGACATCAGCGCCCCTGTTGGCACAAAAAGTACCCGTTTCCAGTCACCGCAGGCAATCTTTGGCAGGATATAACCGGCAAGTACAGAAGCACTGCAGCCACAGCCGCTTCCTCCCGCATGGGTATCCTGGGTTTTCTGATCGTACATCAAAATTCCACAATCTTTGTGATTTTTCCCTGCCTGATACCCTTCTTTTTCCAAAAGGTCCAGTAATATCTGCTGTCCGATATAACCAAGATCTCCGGTAATAATCTGATCATACTCTTCGGGTTTTCTTCCAAAGTCTTTCAGGTTCTGTACTATGGTGCTGCAAGCTGCTGGTGCCATACATGCTCCCATATTCTGGGAATCTTTTAATCCATAGTCTACCACTTTCCCAATGGTAAGCCCCGTGATCTTCACCCTTCCCTTTTTCCTGTTTAACACACAGGCACCACTTCCCGTAACAGTCCAGGAAGCGGACAATGGCCTCTGGTTTCCGTAACCCAGCGGAAAACGAAATTCTTTCTCTGCCGTTGCAAAATGACTCGATGTCACTGCCAGAACCCGTTCTCCGTGGCCTGCCGAAACTGTGATCGCCCCAAGGCTCAGTGCTTCACCCATCGTAGAACACGCCCCGAATACTCCGTACATTGGACGCTCCAGTTCGCCGATCCCGAAGGAAGAAGCGATGGACTGTGCCAGCAGATCCCCCGCGAAGATGATTCGTATATCTTCCGGGCAGCATCCTGCTTTTTTGATTGCCAGCCTCGCCGCCTTCTGTTGCAGCATACTCTCTGCTTCTTCCCAGTTATCCTGTCCCAGCTGATCATCCGTCTCAATTTCATCAAAGAAAGGAGCCAGTGGACCTTCCCCCTCTTTTTTTCCAACAACCGATGCCCAGCTTTCCACATAGACCGGCTTTTCCAACCGAATACTCTGTTTCCCGATCTCCATCTGCTACCACCTTTCTGCCACGTACTGTATCAGTCCCAACACCCATGAGGTCAGCACCCCATAAAGTATCACCGGTCCCGCTATGGTAAATATTTTGCTACCAATTCCGAATACCCTGTCCTTCTTTCTGGTATTCCACTGCCGGTGCCGCCACAGAATTGGCAAATCCTGTGATCGGCACAAGGGTGCCTGCTCCTCCCCATTTTGCCAGCCGTGGATAAAGGTTCATACTCGTAGTCAGGGCACTCAGAAAGATCCAAGGCAATTGGAACACCAGGTTCCAGCTGTTTTCTCATCCATACCTGCTGCCAGTGCCCATTCAGTGACCGCCTGTCCTGACACACAGATCAGACCGCCCCACCAGAAAGGCTTTTACCATTATTGGCCAGGCAACTGTGCGTTGGAGTCACCTTTTCGACATATTCTTCATATAACTGCTGTTTTTCTCTGTCTTTCTGCATCGTTTCATCCTCATATCCAGTTAATTTTACCTGTCTTTTTTCTGTTTTTCATTTCTTACACACTCAGTATCTTCCGGGCTTCCTGGTTTTATCCCCGGATTTATCATTTTTTCGGTTATGGATCTTTCGTCAGAAAAAGAAAAACCAAAGAGAACCCACCACTTTTCCAAGTGCCATGCTGAGGATTACCAGTCCAATTCCTTTCACAAGACCGATTCTTCGAATCAAAATCGCATAAATATTCACCACCTCACCCAGTGCCACCACCCAGCTTCCAAGAAAAATTCCGGAAAAGCTTCCGTAAACTGCAAGTCCCGGATTACCCAGTGGCAATGCTCGCTGATACAGAAAAACCACATTGCCAAGCACCGCCCCCAGCATGGAGCATTCCTCATACAGACGCACCTGTGCGGCACTTCCGGTAATCCCGGCAAACCTTGGAACAATTCCAAGGCTTATAATAAATGCCACCACGCCACTTGCAATCGTTGTTCCCATGCAAAGTCCCAGCATGCCAAGAAAGATTTCTCTCATCCGGAATTGTTCTCCTTTCTGCTCTCCATCTCCAGAATCGTCTGATCTACCTGCTCCTCGTACGCACGCATCTCCACTTCCATCAGTGTCGGATCCTCGGTGATCTTCCATTTTCCAAAATGATTAAAGAAAAATACAACACCAATACCGATCCCCACAGAATACGTCACTTCCAGAATCGCCAGTCCTCTTGGATCTGAAGTAAACTGGCTGCTGATTCTCTCAAACAATTTTGGAATATCTACATCCGTATTGAAAGTCATAATAGAAAACATCGTGCCAAAAAATGTGACCAGACACACAAACGCAGTTTTCAACCAGCTCATCCTCTCACTTTTTCCAGCCGGATCCTCGTACGTCAGGATAAACTGCGGTTCACCGACATGAACCACTTCCACCTGTTTCTCTTTTTTCTGGATCAGCTCTATCAGTTTCATGACCGAAACCGCATATCTGCCATATTTCCCCGACTCCAGAGTCAGTACCCGAAGCACCTTGCACCTTTGCAATACTTCCGGATTATTGCTTGTAAGATCTGAGATATCACCAAGCCTGACATGTGGATCTGTAATCTTCCGGTTTTTCATCTGTCTGTATATACAGTACATCACCCATAGCACGTTGCCTCCTGTCTTTGTACCAGGGTTCCTCCTTTTTGCTTCTCCGGCATATTCTGCTGCATCAGAAGCACCACCAGTACTCCGGCTGCTGTGAGAATCGCAAGCAGCCAGATCCACCATTTTTTTCCTGCCATCCTACCACTTCCTTTCTTTTGTAAGTAGTATGTGTCAAAATGAATCCTCTATACTTCCTCCTGTATTTTTCTCAGAATTCTCTTTTCCATCCGCGAGACCTGTACCTGTGAAATTCCCATCTCTTTTGCAATCACACTCTGTGTTTTTTCCTGAAAATACCGCTGATAAATCAGTTCCCGTTCTTCACCTTCCAGTTTTCCAAGGATTTCTTCCAAAAATAACCTGTTCAGCACCTGTTCACTCTGGTTCACTTTTTCTTCCAGTTTGTCTATCAGAAGGATGGTATTGCCTTCTCCCTGGTAAATTGTCTGCTGCAGGGATTCCACCTGCGCATAAGACTCCATCGCCTCCATCAGTTCCTCCGGTGGGATTCCCAGTATCCCGGCAATCTCCCGGACAGTCGGCTCTCTTCCCGTCTGCTTTTCCTGCTGCTCCCGGATCCGGTAGGCTTTCCCTGCTGTTTCCTTCAGGGAACGGCTTACTTTCAGTATCCCGTCATCTCGCAGATACCGTTTGATCTCTCCGGCAATCATCGGAACTGCATAGGTGGAAAAGCAAACCTCATAGCTGCAGTCGAATTTATCCACCGCTTTGATCAGCCCGATGGTTCCGATCTGAAACAGATCTTCCGATTCCACACCTCTGTTTTGAAATCGGCGAACGATACTCCAGACAAGCCCGACATTCTCTTCCACCAGTATGTCCCTCGCCTCCTTATCCCCTTCGTGTGCTCTCTGTATCAATCTGAGGGTACGCTCCATAGGGCCTCCTTTTATGCAAATGGCTGCTGTGTCTGTCCGATTGTCTTTTTCATCCGGACAATTGTTCCCACACCTACTTCCGATTCCACTTCCACCTGATCCATAAATGCTTCCATGAAAGCAAAACCCATCCCGGAGCGATCCAGATCCGGTCTTGTTGTATACATGGGTTCCATCGCCTTTTTCACATCTGCAATTCCCTTTCCGTCATCTTCCACCTCTACATACAAGGTCCGGTCACTGACTCGACAGCGGATCCGGACCTTTTTCACCTGGTTGTCATATCCGTGAATAATTGCATTTGTAATTGCTTCAGATACAGCGGTCTTGATATCAGCCACCTCTTCCAGTGTGGGATTTAACTGTGTCGTAAACGCCGCTACTGCCACTCTTGCAAATGATTCATTACTGGATCTGCTGTCAAACGTAATCATCATTTCATTCTTCTGTTCCATCGTTTCTCCCCCTTATTTGCTTTCCTTCCAGTTTCGTTCTTTTTCTACTTCAATCACCTTTGTCACTCCTGCAAGATGCAAAATTCTCCAGATTCGATCGCTGACGTGGGTCACTGCCACACTGCCTCCAAGCAGCCGCAGCTTTTGATACCGTCCCATGATCACTCCGATCCCTGAGCTGTCCATGAATCCGGTGTCTCGAAAATCAAATTCAATCCGCTGAATATTCTTCTCGCCGATCATGCGATCTGCTATTCCCGGAATCTGCCCCGTGGTATGGTGATCCAGTTCTTTCGGCATCCGTATGACCAGAGTCCGCCCCTTCACCTGAAATTGTTCCATAAATATCCTCCCCTTTTCTGATTATTTATAACGGTTTCTTATCTTTACAAAAAAAACAAGGGAAATACAAATTCTTTTGTATTTCCCCTGTTTTGAGGTTTCTCTTATTGTCCGTTTTCTCCGGAAGTTCCTTCGGTTTCTCCTCCATTGCCGTTCTGATCGGCTCCGGTCTCGCCTGTATTCTGTGTATCTGTCGTATCACCTGCACCGCTTTGTTCTGCAGCAGGCTGTGAAGAATTCTCCCTGATTTCCTGTCTGATCCTGTGTCTGTGCAGATCCTGTATCGGAACTGTTTTTCTGACCAACGCTGTCAAATCCCTTTCCACCGTTATCAATATATTTCTGTGCGGTGGAAGCACGTTTTGTTCCCGGAAACTGGTCTACGATCTTCTGGAAAATCTCTACTGCTTTATCATACTGTTCGTCAAGCCGATAAGAATGCGCCAACAGATTTAATACTTCATAATCGCTGTCATCCATCTCCAGTGCCTGATTCAAATCTGTAATTGCCGTCTCATAATCCTTGGCATAAAATGCCTGTTCACCCTGACTTTTCAGATTATTCTTCATCGTTGACTGGATACTCTTGTAAATTGAATCATAAATTTCTTTTGCATCTACAGACAGCAGATCTGCCTGCACATTCTGCAGAACATTCGCTGCCGAAGTATAATTTCCACTCTGAAAAGCGGCATATGCTTTAATCAGATTCTCATAACTGCTTGTCTGATTCTGGGCATCCTCAATCTGCTGCTGGGCAGATGCCACCGTCTCTTCAGACTGATCAATCTGTTCCTGGAGCTTATTCATCTCAGCAGACTGTGTCGCCATAGTGTTGCTGTAGCTTACAACTTTTTCGTTTGCCGCTTTATTGATCCGCTGTGTGTTTGCAGGTACCATCAAGAACCATACCAGACAGGCTCCCACCAGAAAACCAAATCCAAGATTCAGCA
>ENA-OPZZ01001440-OPZZ01001440.1-human-gut-metagenome-genome-assembly--contig:-NODE-1440-length-14634-cov-5.749087_pt1 | contig 14634 bp, 14 predicted proteins | sample MGYA00242487_ERZ504511 | MGnify/ENA primary metagenome ERZ504511 (study PRJEB26092, sample SAMD00036241) | human gut metagenome | host: Homo sapiens | study: EMG produced TPA metagenomics assembly of... | reverse complement strand
TCAACTCGTCTTACTGGAGACGGAGTATACTTTCCACGATAAATGCGGTCAGTTATCTCTTGTTGATGTTCCTTTAGATATGGAAGAGCCTCTTCAATGGTCATGCCATCAATTCCCGGCGCTCCCTTGTTTGCCTTAACTCTCTTATACGCTCTGTTAAAGTTGTCTTTATACAGTATCGTTTCCAAAAGTCTCGGCTGTGCACTGTCTCTTTCTTTCCATATCCGATTGAATGACCTAGACGCTTTCACATACCCTTCATGTTCCGCATTATCTCTTTGCGAACAGCCATTGTTTTCAATGTTTTCTGCCATAGACGGTCATTCCTCCTTTCTCGGTCATACTCAAGACTCCTACTGATTCGGTCCTTCACCTCTCGGCTACTATGACCTCTGCTGACTTCTGTGCGTTCAGCATTGCTTTATGCAGTGGTTACCTCTTTCAAGGCGTACCGCACAGACCTCCCTAGGTACCACACGTTTCTTCCTCTCCATCCATCTGCCTCATTTATCATGCATGATTCCGTGTAGTTATTGGACTTCGACTTGGTAAGCAGCCTTATCCTCATGCATAACCTTATATGAGATTTCTGTTCGTCAGACCAGAGATTTGCCCATGAGTTAGTATGTTCCTCACATCCAGCTTCCTTCAGATTCCATCTCACGATGGACACCCTTGCCTTCGGCTATATCCTTCCCACTACCGGGCGGATTCGGGACTTTAACCCGTTAGAAACGTGCGCCGCTAGGCGCACTTAACGTAAAAAGGACAACAGATTTTCTCTGCTGTCCTTTGTATATTCTGCATGATTACATGATGTGCGTCTCTGCACTTTTCTGTTTTTAGTATGGATAGAAGTTTCCGTTTGCATCGGTTACGCCATCGTTACCGAATGTATACTGCATTCCGCCGCTGTCTACCCAGTTTCCGTTTGCATCCTGTGTCACGGAAATATAATTGCCCTGGTCATCATAAAAACCGTTGGTGCTGCCGCCGGTATTACCTCCTGTGTTTCCACCTGTGTTTCCACCGGTATTACCATTGTTTCCATTGTTGCCATTATTTCCATTGTTGCCGTTATTTCCGTTGTTGCCGTTATTATTTCCGCTGTTGTCATATGGATAATAATTGCCGTAATTATCGGTTACACCATACTGACCAAAGGTGTAAACAATGCCGTTTCCATCTACCCAGTTTCCGTTGCTGTTTTTATAAACTGTGATCAGATTTCCCTGATTGTCATAGAAACTGTTGGTCTGAGTAGCTCCGCCGTTGTTATTGTTGTTATCACCACCGTTATTGCCATTTCCGCCGTTGTTGTTATTGTCGCTGTTTCCACCCTGCGGATTGTAGGTAAAGCTTGCACCGTTGCTGTTTGTGATACCGTTTGCATTAAAATAATAAATCGCTCCGCTGCTGTCTACCCAGTTTCCGTCGCTGTCCTGATAGATATAAACTGCGTTGCCGTTGCTGTCATAAACATACTGACCGTTGTGGTTGGAATCAGAATTGCCATCGGTAGAAGCTGTGCTTCCGGACTCGGACTGTGTTGTACTGTTCGACTCGGAAGATGTTGTATTATTCTTTTTAGTCTCAGATGTTGTTGTGCTCGATGTTTTCAGCAGTTTCAGACTCTCCACAGAAGTACGGATCGCTTCCATTGCCGTTGCATCATCCTGCATAACCTGACCATTGACCGAATAAATATCCTCATCTCCTACCAGATTATACGCTACCGAGTACGCATACTTACTGTTTGTACTCTTACATTTGATGGTTGTGTGATATGCCTCGTAAGAACCCATGGTATTTTTCTTGTATTCTACAACTGCATAATCGGTTTTGGATTTTCCGGCTTTCTCCAGATTATTCAGTACTTCTTCTTCAGAGGACGGGAAAACAAGTCCGTTCGTCTCATCTCCGGAATAATGTACGATCGTGATCGTTCCCTGGTTCAGTGACTCAAAGGTCCATTCTTTTGTGCCTTCTTTTTTCATTGTCCAGGTGTCATCCGGAAGTTTGATAGAAATACTGCCATCTTTTGATTTAAATGTTGTGGATGTATTTGTAGCTTTCTTTGCTGTTTCGCTATCTGTCTGTTTCTCTGTAACACGAATCGTTTCGCTGCTCGTCTCAGTTTCCTGTGCTTTCTTTTTACAGCCGGTAGCCAGACAGGAAATGGACAGAGCGAGTAGCAGACAAGTTACGATTTTTGATCTCATTTTCATCTATACTCCTCCATTCTGGTTGTTACCTTCTTTGACTTCCATATTCTACGCTTTCGCAGATATAATGTCAATCAAAAACCGGTTTAATATGGATAGAAAACGCCATTCTGATCGGTTACGCCATCATCGCCAAACTGGTAGGTCATACCGCTTTCATCAACCCACTGTCCCTGGCTGTTTTTGTGAACGGTGATCCAGGTTCCGCCATCATCATAGAAGCCATTGGTATCGCCTTTACCATTATCGGCTGCCGGATTATCGATATTATTCTCGGTATCCGGTGCCTGTGTTTCCGGCTGCTGCACTACCTCTGTTTCCACTCTTGTCTCCAGATCCGGATGTGTTTCCGGTGTCTGCGTATCCTGGCTCTGATTCTGGTCATCCAATGCCTGATTCTGATCCTCTGCGGCTGAAGTCTGGGCAGAATCCTGACCTGCTCCCCGCTGTGTCTGATCCTGGGTCTGTTTTGTACTGCTGTTCGTATCCCCACTGTGGCTGCCGCATCCTGTCATCAGAAGAGCCGATGAGAGGACTGCTGCTGCCATAAAATGTAATGCCTTATTTTTCATAATAATATTTACACTCCTTTATATCCCATTTTTATCCTGTTTTACCATTTGCTGAAATTGCCGTCGCTGTCTGTTGCCCCTTTTTCATCGAAAGTGTAGGTTTTTCCATCACTGCCGATCCAGTTTCCGTTTGCATCCTGTGTCGCTGTCTGATAGTTTCCATTGATATCATAGAAACCAATGACCATGCCATCACCTGAGGAACTTCCGGAATTGGATGAATTACCGGAACCGGCTGAAGAGTCTGTTCCTGCCGTTCCCTGAGGCGGATCGTAGTAATACTGTGTGCCGTTGGAATCTTCTACGCCGTTTTCCAGGAAAATATAAGAAGTTCCGTTATCATCACGCCAGCTGCCGTCCTCAGACGGATAAGCGTAGATCGTATTTCCGTTTGCATCAAAGAAATAGCGGTATTCTTCATCGGTCGATGCACCGGAAGAATCGCCTGTACTTTCGCCGGAAATGTTGTCTGCAGCACTGTCTTCTGTATTTTTCGGAGCAGAGCTGTTATCTGCATTGTCTGAAGATGCACTGCCGCCTGCCGAAGATCCGGAGTTTGCATCAGAATCTGTCTTTTTACTGTCATCATTTAAAACTTTGAAGCTGGTAACGGCACTTTTCACTGCCTGCTGCACCGTACTGTCACTGGATGTCAGTTTTGCCGTGATCGTATAACTCTCGGTGTCCGTATTGATCAGATACTTGATCAGATAAACGTAACCAAGATCTGCGTCCTGCGTGGATGCAGCATAATAATAAAGCTCTGTACCATTGGTGCTGTCTTTTTTATATTCTACCTGAGAAAATGCATTCTCCTGGATATCGTTTAAAAGAGCAATCGCATCTTCCTGAGACTTCGGCAGATTCTTCTCCTTGATCTTTGACTTTTTGTGCGTGATCCGGATCGTGCCGACGCCTTCTTTCATAAATGCCCATTTATTCTCAATGCCTTCCTTTGTCGCTACCCATGCAGAATCCGGAAGATCAAAAGAAAATGAATTGCTCTCTGAGGTATATGTTGTAGCTGCTTCGGTCTGTGCAGTACTTTCGCTCTGAGCTGTCGTCTGTTTCGTCGTCTCCGTCTCAGATGCCTTTTTCTGGCAGCCGTTCATCATAAACATTGCGGCCATTCCGATTACCAGTAATGTCGCAATTTTCTTTTTATTATACATGAAAAATCCCCCTTTTCTCTCTGATTTTCAGTGTGTTTCAAGTCCACTCCCTTTTTCATTGTACAATGAAGATGCGGTTAATGTCAACTTTTCTTAACACTTCTTAACAAAATCTACATATTTGGCACACCCTGTGCCCTTCTCTGTTTCAGCTTTCGGATCACATGACAGTACGCCGGAATCAGGAAACAGTCTGCCATGATCCATGCCAGAGGACTGGCAAAACATACGCTTGCGAATCCCAGATACGGAACCATGATCACGCCGATAATGGCTCTTGCGATCATTTCCATGACACCTGCAAGGATTGCCAGACCGCTGAATCCCGCTCCCTGAATGGTAAAGCGAACCGCATTGACAAAAACAAGTGCAATGTAAAATCCGCTGTTTGCAAGAATAAACAGCACTGCATTATGTATGATCTCCGTTTCGGATGCATTTATGAACAGAAGCATCCAGTATTTTGCAGAAAAAAGCATGACCAGGAAAATCAGGATCGAGTATGTGATACCGATCAGAACGGATGCCTTTAATCCCTGACCGATACGCTCGATCTTGCCTGCCCCGACATTCTGTCCGGTGTAAGTTGCCATGGCCGAACCGATCGCATCAAACGGACACGCCAGGAACATCGAAAGCTTCGATGCCGCCGAAACCGAGGCAACGGCTGCCGAACCAAGTGTATTGATACCGGTCTGAAGCACGACACTGCCGATCGCTGTGATCGAATACTGAAGTCCCATCGGAATACCCATTTTACAGAGGATACCGATGTGTTTGCCATGCAATTTCCATTCTCCCGGCTCCATTTTCAGGATCGGGAACTTTGTCTTTATACACCACAGAGACAGTACCACGGAAAATGCCTGTGCAAGCAGTGTCGCAAAAGCCGGTCCACGAACGCCGAGTTTCAAAACCGTTACTGACAGGATATCAAATCCGATATTTGCCACTGCTGCCATCAGCAGAAAGATCAGCGGCGATTTGGAATCCCCAAGAGAACGGATGATCCCGGTCAGGAGATTGTAGGCAAGTGTGATCGGTATCCCTGCAAAAATGATAAAAATATAATCATATGCAAGATCCAGGATATCTGCCGGTGTCTTCATGGCGATCAGCACGCTGCGGCATAAAATACAGACTGTGATGCTCATGATCGCCGCAAAAAAAGCGGTCAGCCAGATGCTGTTTGCCACAAACCTTCTCATATCTTTATAATCTTTTGCCCCGTAACGCTGTGCGACCGGAATGACAAAACCATTGGCAAGTCCCATACAGAATCCGATGATCATAAAATTGATCGCCCCGGTAGAACCAACGCCCGCCAGTGCATCTTTTCCAAGGAACTGTCCTACAACGATCGTATCTACCATGTTATAAAACTGCTGCAGTAAAAACGTAAAAACAATGGAATCGAAAATCGCATGATAATCTTCCAAGGTGTACCTTCTGTCAGATCTGTTGCTGTGTTTCTCATTTCCTTATTATCTCCATATTTTAAATTCCATTTTTTGCACAGATATCCGCCAGGCAGCATCTGTCACAGTAAGGCTTTGTTCTCGCTGTACAGACCTCTCTGCCATGATAAACGAGTCTGTGGCAGAAATCACTACCTTCTTTCGGTGGAATGATCTTCCAGAGTGCCATTTCGACTTTTTTCGGATCTTTGATCCCATCTACCAGACCGATACGGTTTGTCAGACGAATGCAGTGCGTATCCGTGACGATCGCAGGCTTTTTGAAAACATCGCCCATGATCAGGTTTGCACTCTTTCTTCCCACGCCCGGAAGCTTTAAAATCGCATCAAAATCACACGGCACTTTGCCGTCGTACTCATCACGCAGCATTTTCATGCATGCACTGATATCACGTGCCTTGCTTTTTCCAAGACCGCATGGCCTTACGATCGCCTCGATCTCTTCCGGTGTCGCTTCCGCAAGAGCATCTACATCCGGATATTTCGCATAGAGATCCTGAACCACAACATTTACCCTGGCATCCGTACACTGTGCCGCAAGCCGGACACTAACCAGCAGTTTCCATGCCGCATCATAATCAAGCGTACAGTCTGCCAGAGGATATTCCTTCTTTAAACGCTCGATCACTTCCAGCGCAAGCTGTTTTTTTGTCATATGTACCTCCTTATATATTTCCAAAAATCTTTTTGTACCCGTTATTTTATCACAAGAATCGCAGTAAGGATATTCCTTTTTTTTCGATTGTGCAACCCCTTTCTTTTATGGTAAGATAATAAGATGCCAGGGTCAAAAGCCTGAAACCACGATGTGCTTGCACAGGAGTGGTTTTATGGCTTAATGACCCGCCCCGATATGAGCATAAAAGTGGAGCGTAAGCTTCACGATATGCGAATATTGGATAGAATTGTGGGAGTACGAAGTACGGAACAATTCGTATGGCATCTTTTGACCCCAACATCATAAAATGCCAGGATCAAAAGATCTAAATCCACATGAGCTTGCTCATAAGTGGATGAAAGACCTTGGAACCCGCCCCGACCGAAGCGGAGCGTAGAAAGAATTGTGAAAGTACGAAGTACGAAACAATTCATATGGCATCTCACAACTTTCATAACTTCACAAAATTTGACAGGAGTAATTATGATCTTAAATGTAAAAAATCTGACGCATGGTTTTGGTGACCGTGCGATTTTCGACAATGTTTCTTTTCGTCTCCTCAAAGGCGAACATATCGGCCTGATCGGTGCAAACGGAGAAGGCAAGTCCACGTTTATGAATATCATCACCGGAAAACTGACACCGGATGAGGGAACGGTCGAATGGGCAAAAAATGTCCGTGTCGGCTATCTGGATCAGCATTCTGTCCTGGAAAAGGGCATGACGATCGGTGATGTCCTGCGTTCTGCTTTTCAGTTTTTATTTGCAATGGAAGCGGAAATGAACCGTATGTATGAACAGATGGGCGATGCCACACCGGAAGAAATGGAACGTCTGCTCGCCGAGACCGGCACATATCAGGAGCTTTTAGAGCAGCACGATTTCTATATGATCGACACAAAAGTAGACGAGATCGCCCGTGCACTCGGTCTGGAAGAGCTTGGGCTTGACCGTGATGTAACCGACCTCTCCGGCGGACAGCGTACCCGTGTACTGATGGCAAAGCTTCTGCTGGAAAAACCAGACATCCTACTTCTGGACGAGCCGACCAACTATCTGGATGAGCAGCACATTGAATGGCTGAAACGCTATCTCCAGGATTATGAAAATGCCTTTATTCTGATCTCCCATGATATTCCGTTCCTGAACAGCGTCATCAACCTGATCTATCATATGGAAAACTGCAGACTTGACCGCTATCCGGGCGATTACGATAAATTCCAGGAAGTCTACGCCATGAAGAAAGCCCAGCTTGAGGCTGCCTACAACCGCCAGCAGCAGGAGATCAGCGACCTCAAGGATTTCGTTGCCCGCAACAAAGCCCGCGTCGCTACAAGGAATATGGCGATGGCACGCCAGAAAAAACTGGACAAAATGGACATCATCGAACTGGATCGTGAAAAACCAAAGCCGGAGTTTCACTTTAAAACGGCCCGTACTTCCGGAAAGATGATCTTCGAGACAAACGATCTGGTGATCGGTTACGACGAACCGCTGACAAAACCGTTAAATATCCGCATGGAACGCGGCGAACGCATTGCCCTGACCGGTGCAAACGGTATCGGTAAGACCACGCTTCTGAAAAGCATTCTGCAGCTGATCAAACCGTATTCCGGCAAAGTGCATCTTGGCGATTATCAGCATATCGGTTATTTTGAGCAGGAGTCCGATACGCAGAACACTTCGACCTGTATCGAAGAGATCTGGAGCGAATTTCCGGCAATGACACAGTACGAGATCCGTTCCATGCTGGCAAAATGCGGTCTGACCACCAAACACATCGAGAGTCAGGTGCGTGTACTGAGCGGCGGCGAGCAGGCAAAAGTACGTCTCTGCAAGATTTTGAACCGTGAGAGCAATATTCTGCTGCTGGACGAGCCGACCAACCACCTCGATGTTGACGCAAAAGCAGAACTGAAAAAAGCTCTTCAGGAATATAAGGGAAGTATTCTGCTGATCTGCCATGAGCCGGAATTCTATCAGGATATCGTGACAACCGTCTGGAACTGCCAGGAATGGTCCTTAAAGCTGTAGAAAATTTCCAAGAAAAAAGCTGGCGGCAATCCCGGCAAAAACAGAAAGCAGTGCACCTGCCAGCGTATACCGTGTTTTTGTCACTTTTGCTGCCATAAAATAAACGCTCATCGTATAAAATACCGTTTCCGTGCAGCTGAGCATCAGTGATGCAATGATTCCGATCTTGGAATCCGGCCCGAATTCTTTAAAAATATCCAGAAGAAATCCGGTCGCCGCACTGGCGGAAAACAGACGCACCACTGCAAGCGGCACAAGCTGCACCGGAAATCCGATTCCGGCAAAAAGCCTGCCAAGGATATCCGAGAGCCATTTAAGGAAACCCGATGCCCGCAGGATCCCTACGGCTGTCATCAGACCGACAAGTGTCGGCAGGATCGCAAATGCCGTGTGGATTCCTTCCCCGGCACCACGCACAAAATCACCGTATGCATCTCTCTTTTTCAGAAAGGCATAACCGACAACGTAAAGCAGAACAAACGGTATCATATACATCGACAAAAAGAGTAGAAATGACAGAAAAATCCCTCCATAAGTCCGTCCGTTTACTGTATCTTATGAAGGGATTTTTGTAACTATTCAGGTAAAGCGGACATTCACAATCCGCTTCGCTACTTGCTCAGCTCTGCTGTCAGAAACACAAAAACATGCTTCAGGATTTTTCCACAGCAGCTTCCGCTTCCATGGTTTCAAGCGTTTCTTTGATTTCTCTTTCTTTTTCAGCTTCTGCCACTTCTTCGACCACATCGGTTTCCTCTGTGCCTGTCTGTGTCTCATTTTCCTGTGCAGTCTCCGCTTTTTCTTCCTGTGGTTTCACAACCTCTTTTGTTTCGTTTTCTTTGCGAAGTTCTACTTTTGCTTTTTCTGCGGTTTCCTGTGCAGCTGCAGCTTCTTCCACAACCGTTTCTCTGACCGGCTCCTGCTCCGGATGCTGCATTCTCTGCGGATCACTCCACACACGCTCCCATGGATTTGGCATACGCTCACCGTTCATATGGATCCCCATGCTCTGTGCATACGGATACGGCATTCCACGATAGAATCTTTTTTCTTCATCAGAAGCACTCTTCATCAGTTTGCGGCCTGCCCATAAAACAAATACAGCAACAACAGCAACCGGAATCTTTGCGATCACAGCACCCGGCAGACTGGTCGGCCCGTAGATGATGTCCGCAAAATATTTGACAACACTCCAGATCATGCACGCCGCCACGATATACAGAACCGTTCCCATGGCCTTTTTACCATCCCGTCTGCTGATGCTGTCCTTTAAGCCTTCGCTCCAGTCCATCCAGTCATCGCCCCAGAGATAATGATCCTCCAATTTTTTAAACGCTTCTGCGTCCATCGAATTCTTGTTGGTTGCATCGAAAAAGCTGTACAGCAGAATGATCGGTGCAAAGAAAAGCAGCGGCTTGATATCCAGCCAGATACCCACTGCACATAACGTTGCAAAGATTGTCATTAAAGACAATCCCTGCTTCATAAATCCCATATACATCTGTCCTGCTCCCGGGATCAGAGAAAACAAAAACATCAATATTTTATTCTTTTGTCTCGCCATTTTCTTTTCCTTTCATAATGTTTTCGCATCACCACATCTGCATGCAAAACGGTATTTCCATCAAAAGCATTTTTAAATCTTATTGCAAAATTCAGAAACACTGCTTCAGCAGCTGTAACGCCTCTGAAAACTTTTCCACCGGAACTGCTGCACAGGAAAGAGCAAGACGGATCCCTTGCTCACTTTCATCCGCAGATAAAAAAGCAAAACCTTTTTCTTCATGTTCTGTACAGAACTTCCTGCAGATTTCCTGCTCCGAAAATTTCCAGAAGGCTTACAAATCCGGTCTCCCCGGCCGTAACTTTTGCCTCTTCTACAAAAATCCTTTTCGCTTCACTGCACAAAATTTTTGTTTTCGCCAAATAGTGTTTCCTGGATTTACGAATCTGACTTTCCAGATGACCATCCCGGATAAACTGACACAATGCGATCTGTTCCGTTTTGGATGCCGTCTGATTATAAAAAATCTCTGCGTCTCTGATATTTTTCCAGAAGATCCGGCGGAAGCACCATAAAACTTAAGCGGATCGACGGCAGCAAAAGCCTGGAAAATGTTCCGAGATAAATGACTCCGTTTCCGCCCGCCAGACCCTGAATGGACGGCGATGGATGATGATAATAACAGAATTCACTGTTGTAGTCATCCTCGATCAGCAAAATATTTTTTTCAGATGCTTCACGCAGTATCTTCATCCGCTCTCCGACCGAAAGAACATCGCCCCAGGCAGTCGCCTGCGAAGGTGACACATAGCAGACATCCGGCTGCTCCTGTTTTCGATCGCACAGTTCAAAACCATGATCCTCAAAAACGGCACGCCCCTGCCGAAATCCCGGATTATAAAACGCAATTTTTTTACGTCCCTCAATCAACGGACACAGAATGTGAAGCAGGCTCTGAACACCCGCTCCGATCACAATATGTTCCGGCGTACAAACCACATTTCGGTTGTTTTGCAAATATCTGCACAGAACCTCCCGCAGATCGTATTCTCCCTGCGGTTCTCCATAAGAGAGCAGACGCTCATCCTGCCGCAGTGCACTTTTGATATACCGCCTCCACAGTTCAAACCGGAAGGTTTCTCTGTCAACACTTGCAGACGCAAAATTGTAAAGCACCGGCTTCTTTTCTTTTTGATCGGCACTTTTCTGAAATTCTGCCGTTTTTCGCGTCCTGCCGATGTCCGTCACATAAAATCCGCTCTGCGGCCTGGAAATAATATAGCCCTCTGCCGCAAGCACCATGTATGCCGTCTCCACCGTTGTCCGGCTCATCTGCAATTCTGCCGCACACCGCCGGATCGACGGCAGCCTGCTTCCAGGTGCAAGCTGTTGCGACAGAATAAGCTGTTTGTAATAATTATATACCCGCATATAGCGGTGAACAGACTGATTGTCAAGTTCCGGTTTCATAGATCACACTCCTGGAATTTCAAAAATGTCAAAGTTAAATGTCTTTTCTTACAAGAAAAAACCGACTTTTGAACCTTTTTACCCTGACATCTTACAAAACGATAAGCAAAAATAACAAATCCAGTGCCCCGTCGATCAGCAGGCAGGCTCCGAAGAATATCATCGTCATCTTCACAGCCCCGAATGGGTTGAAAAGCAAAGCCACACCAACGATCATCAAAAGAATCCCGATCGTCAGAAGCTTGCCCCAGCCGATTGCATCCAACACACGCAGATCCAGTGCTCTCTGGATTTTGCTGATACCATCCAGCATCAGTACCACGCCAAGCAGAAACGGCAAAAACGATACCACCGTCTGCGGCGTGATCAGACAGAACACGCCAAGTGCAATAAAGATCACACCGAGGATCAGTTCGCCCTTTGCCTTACCTTTCCGGCACTGGAGCACATGCAGAAGTCCGTATGCCGCCGCAATCACGCCGCAGCCATAACAGATCGCCCGCACACTGGTATCAGGCTTTAGCACCAGAAACAGTCCAAGAAGGATATAGCCTGCTGCCTGAAGAATCTGTATTGCTTTTATCTTACTTCCCATAAAAACACTCCTTCCCTTTTTCATAAAAATCACTATGAAAACAGTCTACCACGAAGCGGAGCCGGATACAATGTACCATTTGGAAGATTTGTCTAGGTTCTTATTGTTTATGTTGACTTTAATTATATTTCAAAAATATATTAAAATAATGAGAGTTATGCATTAATATTATTTGCAAGCATATCTTTCTGAATTTCTTCGTGCAAATAAATCGGAGGTGATCTCGATGAGTATATTCGAATACGACAAAGAAGAGGAAGAACGAAAACTCAGAAAAGCAGAATATGAGTCTGGTGTTGCCGATGGATTTAACGACGGCATCAATACTGCAAAAAAAGATACCGTTCGTTTGCACATTGCCAAAAGCTCCTGGTTTGACCGTCGTCTCTTAAGCGGAACTATACTTACGTCCATCTTCCCAGACAAACGCTGTAGGGATCAATTCTCCTTCCCGGCTGAATACCGCTAGGACATCTACATACACTTTAGCTGTCATTACAAAACACCTGCTCTCTCCTATTCATGAAAATATGCTTGTGGATGAATCATGTGTTCCTTAGCATTCAGCTGTGCCAGTATCTTATCTTGATACATAAATCCTCTCTGATCCGTGTATTCACTGTAAATCTCCTGTGCCATTCTGGAAAACCTCAAATAAAGATCCATGCGAGGCGGTACAAAAATTATTTCCGGGCAAACTTGCCTTGCCTGCCACAATGCCATACCTGTTTTTACTCCGGCTCGCTTTGCAATATAATTCGCAGTCAGCACAATTCCATGTCTTGCCTCCGGATCACCACCGACTGCCATTGGCTTTCCGGCAAGTTCCGGATGATGCAGTTTGTCATTCGGAAAAGTGCATTTTTTCATATAATACTCTCTGATTGCCTGAAACATCCATTCCGCAATCTTTTCTTTCTGCTGTTCTGTATTACACACATTGTTTTTGAAAGTTTACCGTCGTTTTCTTGTGATCCATAAAAATGTACAGGTAAAAATAATTCCCTTTACAATGGAGGTTGAAGAAATAGCCCACCATATTCCATCCAGACCCATAATACCTCCAAGAATGATCGACAGCGGAATTCTTGCACTGGTAAAAGCTATACTGATGATACTGCAAAGTCGGGTTCTGCCGAGCCCTGATAATGCACCGACTGTCATCAGTTCCACACACATAAAAGCTTCACTGAAACCTATGATGATCAGATATTCAACTGATGTTGCGATTGCTTTGGGTTCATGAAAAAAGATTCTGGCAATCGGTTCCGGAATACATATAAATACAGCTGAGATCAACAGTCCCCAGATACCAACCGTCCACAAAGAAGCCTTATATCCTTTTTTGACACGGTCATTTTTGCCTGCACCATAGTTCTGTGCGATAAAGGCATTTAATGCCGCTGCAAAACCGTCTGCAGTATTCCATGATATCGATTCAATCTGACCTCCGACTCTCTGCGTTGCAACAGCTTCTGCACCATACCCGGAGATCATACGTGTCAGCACCATGGAGATTGCACAATATGCCATTCCCTGTATTGCTGTCGGAATTCCGATCTTACAGATTCCCTGCAGATATTTCCGCGGGATTTTTGCCAAAAGCCTAGTTCCTTTTAGTACATTTTCTTTCTTTTGTATGACAATTATTGTTCTTTGTATGACAATTTTTCTCTTTTCATCTCCCATCCCCAGCTCTTGCCAAGGCCGGAAAAAAGCGTCTACAATAGAGAAAAGACACCTGCCGCCGGGTCCCGGTCCGGCCCGCTCAGAAAGGAGCCCGCCATGAAACCCAGAGCCTACTATCAGCCCTATCAGTCCGGCCTGCTGCTGGCCCAGGCCTTCTCCCCCTCCAAGACGCCACTGCTCCGCATGGAGCACCTGCGCCAGCTGGACTTTCCCATCAGCCGGGAGATCTCCTACGAGCGCACCGTGGATGAATTCCTCCTCCAGCTGGCGGTAAATGATGCCCTGCGGGCCCTGCGCAGCCGGAAGGACATGGTGATCCTCCTCAACGAGGAGGGCGCCCTCATCCGGGAGGACTGGCACTGGTCCCTGCTCTTCACCCCCAACCGCAGCGAGAAGCGGACCCTGGGTGACTCCTCCGACCTCTATCAGGTCCTGTGCAGCCTGGCTCAGCGCCGGCAGGACGGTGAGGTCTGCCGGGTGGCGGTGCCCGACCGGAGCCTGAAGACCCTGGTCTCCGGTTCCGACCCCTTCTGTATCCTGGACGAGTTCTGCAAATCTCAGCCCGGGGGCTATCTGGCAGTGGCCCAGAACATCGTGCTGGAGGGGACGGACCACCTGTTCCGCCATGTCCCCGTCTGCCGCTACCGGGTTCTGTCTACGGTAGACCTGGGGGGAGATCGAGAACTACCACGCCATCAAGACCCTGCTGGACGAGTACATCTATGCATATGACCACCGGGACGCAGGGGAGGACGCCCCCAAGCCAATCTCCATCGCCGTCTTCGGACCTCCTGGCTCCGGCAAGTCCTTCGGCGTCAAGCAGATCGCCCTGAGCCGGGGCAGGTTCCGCATCACCTCCCTGAACCTGTCCCAGTACGACTCGGTCCCCCAGCTCTTCCACGCCCTCCATCAGGCTCTGCGCTATGAAGACGGGCTGATCCCCCTGATCTTCTTCGACGAGTTTGACTCCGAGCTGGGCGGGGTCTCCCGGGGCTGGCTGAAGTATTTTCCTGGCCCCCCATGCAGGACGGGGGAATACACCCTGGACGGCAGCCCCCTGCCCATCCCGGGGGCGGTCTTTGTCTTTGCGGGTGCCACCGCCTCCTCCTTCTCGGAATTTCTTCCCCAGGCCCCGGAGGACGTGCACCGCTTCCAGGCCATCAAGGGCCCCGATTTCGTCAGCCGCCTCAAAGGCATCCTGGACATCAAGGGCCCCAACCCCACCTGCGTTACCGAC
>ENA-OPZZ01001438-OPZZ01001438.1-human-gut-metagenome-genome-assembly--contig:-NODE-1438-length-14645-cov-3.171856_pt1 | contig 14645 bp, 13 predicted proteins | sample MGYA00242487_ERZ504511 | MGnify/ENA primary metagenome ERZ504511 (study PRJEB26092, sample SAMD00036241) | human gut metagenome | host: Homo sapiens | study: EMG produced TPA metagenomics assembly of... | reverse complement strand
TCCGCTATGTGGCGCAGGAAGTATGCGGTACCACCGTGATCCCTTACGCAGAAGAGACCATCGACCTGGGCAAGCCTTTCGAGAGACTGACCATGGTAGATGCTGTCAAAAAATACGCAGGCGTTGACTTCGACCAGATTCCCGATACCGCTGCTGCGAAGAAGCTGGCAGACGAGAAGGGTGTACACTACGAAGAGCGTCATGCCAAGGGCGATATCCTGAACCTGTTCTTCGAGGAGTTCGTAGAAGAGCATCTGATCCAGCCTGTATTCATCATGGATCATCCGGTAGAGATATCTCCTCTGACCAAGAGAAAGCCGGATAAGCCCGATTATGTAGAGCGTTTCGAACTGTTCATCTATGGACGTGAGATGTGTAACGCTTATTCCGAATTAAATGATCCCATCGACCAGAGAGAGCGTTTCAAGGCGCAGGAAGCTGCACTGGCAGCAGGCGATGAGGAAGCCAACACCACCGATGAAGATTTCATGAACGCACTGGAGATCGGTATGCCTCCTACCGGCGGTATTGGATACGGTATTGACCGTCTGGTAATGCTGCTGACCAACTCCCCTGCCATCCGTGATGTTCTGCTGTTCCCGACAATGAAGACCCTGGAACCAAAGCGGGCTGAAAACAAAGCCGAAAAAGCAGCGGTAAATGGTTCTGCAGAGGATGCAACTGTGTCCGCGCCAAGCGTACAGATTGATCTTTCCAAGGTGAAAATCGAGCCTTTGTTTGCAGATGATGTAGACTTTGAGACATTCAGCAAGTCTGATTTCAGAGTGGTTAAGATCGAAGCCTGTGAGGCAGTGCCGAAGTCCAAGAAGCTCCTGAAATTCACACTGAATGACGGAACAGACCGGAAACGCACCATTTTAAGCGGTATTCACGAGTATTACGAGCCGGAAGAGCTGGTTGGTAAGACCTGTGTGGCAATCACAAACCTGCCGCCGAGAAAGATGATGGGTATTGATTCCGAGGGTATGCTGATTTCCGCAGTGTACGAGTATGACGGACGGGAAGGCTTAAATCTTTTGATGCTGGATGACAGTATTCCGGCAGGAGCAAAGCTGTACTAAAGAGGTCATTTACTACAAAAAATCGCGTTACTACAACTTTTCTACAACTTTTGCGCGAGACCCTACGAAACCGGATGAAGCAATATGAAAGGCGGATCTGCTTATAAAATGCAGATTCGCCTTTCTTTTTACATCAGCTTCATGTTCACACTAATGTTTTTTGCCTTCTCCTGCATATTCTCTTGTGTGATATGGGTGTAGATGTCCATTGTAGTAGAGAAATCGGCATGCCCCATGACTTGCTGAATGAATTTAACATCGTTGGTGCTTTCGCAGAGCCGGGTACAGAAGGTGTGCCGCAAGTTGTGAACACTAAAATGAGGGAGCAGATCCGGTTCACGGTCTTCCAGTTCAGCCTGATCCATTTCCTCCATGTTGTAAGTTACGCTGATTCTCTCAATCGCCCGATTGATATTGTGGGCGCTCATGAATGAGCCGGTTCGGTTGCGGAAAACAAAACCGTGAACTCCTCCTAACACCAGTTGATCGTCTGGATACAATGCGTCGATGGTTTCAATCTGGAGGCGAAGCTGCTCGGCCACCTCTGGATAGAGGATAGGGATAATTCGTGTACCGCTCTCAGTTTTGGGAGTGGTAATGTGAAATCCGGCTTTTCCGTCAATGACCCGGTAGATTAAGTTGTGGTTGACCGAGATTGTGTTTTCGCTCAAGTTAATATCGCTTTTGGTAATGCCGGTACATTCTGCTACACGCATTCCTGTTCCAAGGAGCACAGTCATGATGGGGAGCCAATGGCTGTATGTAGGGGACTTGGCAATAAAACGCAGGAAATTCTGCTGTTGCGTTTTAGTGAGTGCGATCCGCCGTTTAGGCTTTGGAGCGCTGCCATCCGTCTTGAGCTTGCGGTAAATGCCCTTGCTGGGATTTTTGCGGATGTAATCGTCGTCCACGGCCATTTCAAGCGTAGGGTGAACAATGGTGTTGATGCTCTCCAGTGAGTTGATAGCAAAGCCGTGTTTCAGCAGTTTGGTATAAAAACGCGAAGAAATATCACTTCTGTGGATTTGTGGCAGAGGCATGTTAGCGAAAGGCTCTTCTTTCACATAGAAGTCCCACAGGTAAAGATAATTTGCTCTGGTAGAGGGCTTCAGTTTGATGTTGTTATTCATGTAGACCTTGAACATATCATTCAGGGTAAGCTTCATGGCTTCCTGAGTACGGATGCCATCATCCTTATCTTTGTTGATCTGCTTTTCTTTGACACGAAGACTTGCGAGATCGGAGTCGTAGAGATATTTCTTTTTAGTGCCTAATTTGTAGACATACATATAGCTGCCATCTGCCCGTTGTGTTTCTCCGGGCCGAAGATTTCGTCCTTTGTTGTCTTTTCTCACTTTTGCCATTACTGGTACCTCCTGATTATAAAAGTGTAGTGCGCCTTACTGGCATGGTTATTTAGCCGGAAATATCATAAAGATATTCTTTGATACGCTGGACACTCCATAGGACACGGGTGTTCATGGTAATGCGTGCATTGGCAAGATCCCCAATCTGTACTGCAGTGTGCCTTCCACAGCACAACAGTTTGCAAAGGGTATCGGTATCAACAGCCAAGCACTGCTCCGGCGGTAGGTCATTCGGTTTTCTTTTCTCCATAATCGTCCTCCTTTTTTCGATTACAATGATCCCTTACGATTTGTAGAAGAAGGTTTTCAACAAAAACAATGAAAACGGTCTTGAGGTCAGGAGGTATTGAAATAACAAAAGAACTCTAATGGGGCCATTTCCTACGCCAGAACGGTTCTGCCGTGTATTTCAGGCTGCTGCTGTGCAGCACTTCGATTATGGGCGCGCTTCTGTGGTCATCGCACACTGTCCAGAATTCCTGTATAACTCCCCATAGAGGTTATGAACTTGTCAAGGTACTAAAAGAGTGTAGGGATCATCCGGTATTACCAAATGATCCGATACATCCTATAAATAGGCAGGGAAGAAAGAACTTCTGCAAAGAGGAAAGAAAATTTAAAGAAAATCCAAAAATCAATATATAGAATATTTGAATTGACAAGCACTATATATTGTGTTAGAATTGCAATGTAATTGATTTTTGTGCGTTGCCCGTCAGGGTACACAGGCTTTAGGGCTTGTGTTGCGGAGTAATGACTGCATTGCACACGCTGTTAATTTTGTACTTGTGTCAGTAGTATCACTGCGCCTTTTCAGGCCGGTATATTGCTGGCTTTTTTTATTTTATGGGATTTACCCACCATTGCGAGAATGACATCGGTTCATAGGCAACTATGGGCGCCAGGCTTTATGCCGTCTGTCATTCTCGCTTTTTTATTGCCTGTAAGCCTGAAAGGGCTTTATGGATAAATCAAAACTGAGAAAGGCAGGTCATGTACATGAATGTGAAGCAGAAAAGAAAGCAGAATGGTCGGCGGGTCAAGCCGGCACATTCCACGGACTGGAAGATGAAGAGACAGGCAGTATCTTCGCTCCGGCCCCGAAATGTTGCACCAATGGCGAGGGCAGTTATTTTGCCCCGAAGATCACGAAGGGGGATTTGATATGTCCGGCAGCAATAGTGCTGAACGAAAGCGGCATGAACCGCTGGTGCTGGTAGAAACGGCAGATATTTCAGAAGAAGACTGGCTGGATTACCGGCGCCGTGGAATCGGCGGCAGCGATGTATCGGCGATCTTTGGCACTTCTCCATTCCGGACAGCCAGGGATCTGTACTACGACAAACTGAACATAGCGTCAGTGGAAGATGATGAGGGCAACTGGGTTGCCATGGAAATGGGGCATTTGCTGGAGCCTCTGGTAGCAAAGATATTCGAGCGGAAAACCGGATATCGGGTCTACCAAATCAAAAAGATGTTCCAGCACCCACAGTATCCTTGGATGCTGGCTGATGTGGACTACTTTGTGGAACTGCCGGATGGCACCACAGCGATCCTTGAGATCAAGACCACAAACTATAATGCCAGAGATAACTGGTGGATGAATGGGAAGGAGACTGTTCCAGTCTACTATGAATCTCAGGGGCGTCATTATATGGCAGTAACGGATCTTGACCGATGTTCTTTTGCTGCCTGTATGGTAACAACGAGGAGGAAGTTATTATCCGGGAGGTCAAGCGTGATTTCGAGTATGAGGCTGAGATGGTCTTTTTGGAGCAGTATTTCTGGGGAAAACCATGTCCAGCGCCATGTGCCGCCGCCCTATACAGAAAGTGGGGCCTTGATTATTGAGAGCGCACGCAAACACTTTGGTCCGGCAGATAAAAATGCCCCGGCCGTTGCACTCGACCTGGATATGACTGCAAAACTTATGCAGTATTTGCGGCTTCTGGATGAAAAGAAAAATGCAGAGGTGTACTCCAAAGAAATCGACAAGGATATTCAGCGTCTGAAGGCGCTGTTGATTGCGGAAATGGGTACCAGCTGCACTGCAGTCTGTGAGCAGGAGGGAGTGAACTATACGGTTACCTATACCCCTGTTCGCAAGTCCGTCATCGACAAGGATAACCTGCTTCGGTTGAAACTGGAGCATCCGGATATTTACGAGCAGTTTGTTACAGTATCCGAATCCAGACGGTTCAGTGTTAGAGCCTCGATTATGGAGGCCGCTTAGTGAGGTGAAAAAGGATGAATTGTATTGGTACCTACGACGGGACGAATTTTTTATAATCCTGCCAATAAGTTTTGTATCGTCAGTGTAAAAACCGCAGACCAGAGCGTGCCAGCTGAGGCCAGGTCAAACAGGCGGTACAAAGACCATTTGATCCGCTTTACAGCTGTGGGGTATGAGATTCCACGGACAGATGCGGTAGAGTTGGAACTGGATGGGGAATGGGCAAAAGGCAAGTATGGTGTCCAGCTCCAGGTGGAGCAGTGGCGTGAAATTGTGCCCAGAACAAAAAACGGCGTAGAGGGCTATCTTGCCTCCGGGCTTATCAAAGGGATTGGTCCCAAAACCGCCGCAGACATTGTGGAGCGGTTCGGTGTGGACACACTGGATATTCTGGAACACCAGCCGGAGCGGCTGTTGGAGATCCGGGGCATTACGGAAAATAAATTGGAGGACATCAAAGCTTCTTATGCAGAAAACCGTATGCTCCAAGGAATTATGACCTTGCTGGCACCGTTTAAGATTACTCCCAAGACGGCATTGAAAATATATCAATATTTCGGCCCGACCAGCGTAGAGATTTTGGAAAAGAGCCCATTTGAGCTTTGCCAGATCTCCGGCTTTGGATTTCGGCGGGTAGATGCAATCGTACAAAAGAGCGGGGGCAATCTCCATGACCCTATGCGTATCAAAGGGGCTGTCTTTTGTGCGCTGGATGAGGGCAAGAGTAAACGAGGCCATCTGTACATCAGTTCTGAAGAACTGGAGAAATCAGCGCTGAAACTGCTCAATGAGAAGATACCTGTACCGGAGCTTCGCCTGCATCAGCAGGAAGTCAGGGATATGATGCAGGAAATGATCCTGAATGGAGCAATCGTTTCCGTGAAGGATAATATCTATCTTCCCAGAGTGTTTGCCCAAGAGGACGAAACGGCGCGCCGGATCGCCCAGCGTCTGGTCGCCCAGATGCCAGTAGAGCATATTGCGCCGGTACTGGAACAGGTCAAGGTTGAAATGGGACTGCGCTTGTCTGCACAGCAGGAGGCTGCGGTCTATGCAGCATTTAGGCATGGCTTGTCAGTGATTACGGGTTCTCCTGGTACTGGTAAAACAACAGTGCTGCGGACGATACTTGAGGTTTACCGGCGGCTGTACCCTGATGGCAAAATTGCTCTTATGGCACCTACCGGTCGGGCAAGCCGCAGGATGTCGGAGAGTACCGGCTTTGAGGATGCCCGAACATTACACAGTGGTCTGGGACTGACCAGTGAAGAGGATGAGGGTAGCCGGAACAGAAAGTCAGAGCCACTGTCGGCCGATTTAATCATTGTGGATGAGTTTTCCATGGTGGATATGTGGCTTGCTGAGAAATTTTTTGAACGCATGAAGATAAATGCCAGAATCGTGCTGGTAGGCGACCCAGATCAGCTTCCGAGCGTAGGAGCCGGAAATGTGTTTCGTGAAATCATCGAAACCAAAATCGTCCCAGTAACGGTGCTGGATCAGATTTTCCGTCAGTCGAAGGATAGTCTGATTGCCTATAATGCCAAATTTATCAACGAGGGCAATACCAAACTGTTTTACGGACCGGACTTTGTTTTCGTGTCTGGTGATAGTCAGGAAGACACCGCTGAAAAGATTACAGAACGGTATTGTTTGGAGATACAGGAGAGTGGCATTGAGAATGTGCAGATTCTTTCACCTTTCCGTTCAGAAGGCGCCGCGTCGTCGGAACAGCTGAATGAGACCATTCGTGAATTGGTCAACCCATTCCGCTCTGCGGAGGAGGAAATCAAGTTTGGCCCCAAGATATTCCGGATCAATGACCGCATCATGCAGACCAAGAACACAGAAAAGGTATCTAATGGTGATTTGGGTTTCATCCGGTATATTAAGGACACTGACCAGGGCAAAAAGATCGGCATGGATTTTGGTGCTGGCAGGACGCTGGAATATGGCGTAGATGATTTGAGCAATGTGGATCTGGCTTATGCTACTACGATCCACAAGGCTATGGGCTCTGAGTATGAAACAGTCATTATGCCGCTGCTCAAAGCGCACACTATCATGATGTATCGTAATCTGCTCTACACTGGAATCACGCGCGCTAAAAAGCGGGTGGTGCTGATTGGGCAGAAACAGGTATTGTTTATGGCAATCCATCGTAATGAGATTGGAAAGCGAAATACGCTGCTGGGTATGCGTATCCAGATGTATTTCAAAGCCTACGCAAAGAAAGCCGGTATCCCCATTCCAGCTGCATTGGAAGAACAATTGAAGAACGCAAGTTAAAAAAGGAGAGGTCAGATGCAGAAATAGCACTTGGCGTCTCCTATTTTTATGTCAGAAAGGAGTTTCCAACATGAACGAAAAAAGTAATCCGATGCCTATGATGTACAAAACAATTCCGGCAGTGGCAGAACTGAACAAGGTGCCGGGCTTTGACCCGCTCAAATTTCTGCGCCATAAGGTGTCCAGAAAGACAAATGAGGAAATGCTGCAGTTGGAATTGCCTTATCAGAAACTGTGGTTCCGTCTGCGCCACCCCCAGGGCCGCATGAAACTGACTACCCTGCGGATCACGGAACAGCTTGCGATTATGGAGGCCAGAGTCTATCTGGACCGCAGTGATGCAGAGCCCATTAGCAGTTACATCTCGCAGCACAGTGCGGAAGAAGGTACCGACTATGTGCAGGCTGCCCAGGATGAGGCATTGAGTGCTGCGCTGTCGGATGCCGGTTTTGGTCTGCAGTTTGCCGATGTTGCTGTTGACAGTACGGGCAAGGTGTTTGGAAGCAGTATTCCGCTTTCCGGGACAGCTCATATCCAGCAACCGATGCCAAATGCGGCGCAGAGGCCCGTAGAAGCCCCTGGAGCGGCGCTGCGGCAATCTGGTGGGGAAGTTCATGCCCAGCTGGAGAGAACGCCTCAGAACGCCGTAGAGCGCCGTAATGCGCCTGCTCGTCCGGCGCCTATTCAGAAACCTGCGGCAAAGCCGGTTCAGAATGAACAGTCCCCGGTTTCTCCGGTACAGCCTACTGTCCAGCAGATGGCTGCAGAAGAGAAGGAGAATATGGATACACTGCCTGCCGGCAAGGTAGAGGAGAATGCTCCCAATATGGAGCTGCCGGTACCGAGCCGCGAGGTTACATTGGATAGCAGTCCAAAACAGGATGATGCGTCTGAGCAGCCGGCCGCCTCCGTATTCCAATCGGATGAACCGGAAGAACTGCCTGTGGCGCCTTCTTATACGGAGAGCACTCCGGTAGAAGACATCTTGAAGGTAATGACCTTTGAAGAAGCGCAGAATGTGGTGGTGGATAGCGGTCTGAGCAAAGGAAAGACCATGGCAACAGTTGCCAAGGAGCGTCCGGTGAGTCTGAAATTCTACCTCACCCCAGGCAACAAGAGCACCAACAATATCGTTCGTGCTGCGGCGCAGATCATGCTCGATGGTATGGCCGCACAGAAAGCCGGATGATAAGCAGCCCCATCTATGGGGCCAAGAAGGGAGGGAGAACAGATGGACTCATATCCAGGAGATTTTCCGTTCGGTATTATGGATGTAGTGGAACTTCTACATCTACGAATCAGACGCCGACAGGCAAACAGTGTATATGTGGATTGCCCGTTTTGTGGTGACCGCCGCGGCAAGATGAATGTGAATTTCGTCAAAAATGTCTGGCGGTGCAATTATTGTGATGAGCATGGCGGTATGCTTGCGCTTTATGCGCGGCTAAACAATACGACTACATCCGATGCGTATTGGGAGATAGGAGAAGCCCTGTGCAACGATTTTCACAGGGAACGGCCGAACTCTGGATATGAGATGGCAGGAAACCAGCAGGCTGGCACTGGGTCCCCGTTTCGGGGACTCAGACCGACCTTGCCGGATATGAGAGGAGGGGCGAACTAAAAACAGTGCAGCAAGCAGAACGGGCCAGCGGACAGGAAATTCATCAAACGCTTTCGCTGCTGCTCGCTATGCTGCCTCTTCAGCCTGCCCACCGCAACCATCTGCACTCCCCAAAACGGGGACTGTCGGATGAACAGATCGACCGGATTGGGTTCAAGAGCACTCCACCCCCTTTCCTTTGCCGCTCCATTACCGAGCGGCTGATGAAACAGGGATGCAAGGTGGAGGGGGTGCCCGGCTTTTATCTGGATGACAGCGGGCGCTGGACCATGAACTTCTACCGAAAAAACGCAGGGATTTTGATTCCAGCTGTGGGATACGACGGTATGATACATGGCCTGCAGATACTTTTGGATAGTCCGCTCAAGCAAAAAGATGATCCACCGGATAAGTCAGGAGCCAAATACATCTGGTTTTCGTCCTCGTCCAAAAATATGGGTGTCACATCCGGGAGCCCGGTACATTTTATCGGCAATCCATCTGCTCGGGTGGTCTATGTCATTGAGGGACTGCTGAAAGCAGACATCTCACACTGCCTGACAAACCGGACTTTTGCGGCGATTGCCGGCGCAAACAACACAAGCCAGTTGGATACGCTGTTTGCACTGTTGGCACAGAATGGCACTGAGGAGATCATTGAGGCTCATGATATGGATAAGTACAGTAACCAAATGACCTCTAATGGGGCATCTAAGATCTATCTGATGGCCCGAAAAAATGGAATGGCATGTCGTCGGCTGACCTGGAATCCGAATTATAAAGGGTTTGATGATTGGCAGCTTGCCCTTCGGGAGAAAGAACAGAGGGAAAAGGAGGTGCAGAGAATGAATTTTAAGCAGCAATATCTGTGCGGTAAGTGTGATTTTACTTATATAGATGGCTGCGTCGAGCTTTGGCACACCAGAGCGGAGAAAGATTTGGACCTGACAGAGTATCTGGGGCTGACAAAGGAAGAGTATCAGATATTTCTTGCTCAGGGCAATCAGGTGCTGAAGGATCTTCTGGACAGCCAGAGAGTTTTCCGGAGGTTTTGCATTTACCAGCTTTGCCTGGGTGAGACACAGACGGTACCTTTCGCGTTCAAGCAACTGGATGCACTGCGTAAGGCTGGATATGAACAGCCGCCTGCTGCCGCCTATCAGACGGTATGGAGCGCAGAGGTCTGTTGCCCAAAGGGGCAGAATGACATGGAAGTGCTGGGGCGCCTGTTCCTGGACTTTAATGAGCATTTGCCGGAAGATTACAGAGGCCGTCCGTTGGCTCCATCTGATGTGGTGGAACTGGACTGCCAAGGCAAACGCACATACTTCTATGTGAATGACTGCCGGGATTTTGCGCCGGTACGCTTCTCCCCATTCTTGTGTAAAAGACTTCCGGAGCCTGCTCAAAAACAGGAATGAAGGGATAGGGGTCAGATGCGTATTGCAGAAAAGAAGAAAAGCCAGATTACAGCACTGTATGAGCAGTGCTCCAATCTTCCGGCAGATGTCAGAAGTTGTCTGGAGAATGGCTACTTTACCGTAACGGTACCTCCACCCTGGAACATGAGCAATCAAAAGACTGCGCAGGAGGTGCAGGACAAAATCAAGGAATGGTCAAGGCAGTATACTGGCGTGGTCTGCTACTGTTTTGACAGCTTCAGCACACTTTTATATGTGCTGTGAGCAACACACAATGGCATGGAAAGGGTCATAACGGCCTACTCCATGCCATTTTTTGCGAAAGGAGATTTTACAATGGGTGTTTTTTCAGAAATAGCAATGGAGCAGCAAAACAGTATGTTCGATTCGTCTGCAGCCTTTGAGGATGATGAAGCCTTTGAGCTGGAGGAGATGGAATCTTTGCCTGTGCCGCCTGTAGGTACAGACACTGTCCCAGTATCGGCGGCTTCGGTTTCTGCCGGTGAGACTGCTTTGGCTGATGCAGAGGAGGAACCTGCGGATGAAGTAGCGCCTGCTGGGGAAGAGAAGTCTGCTGAGGAGGGGAATTCGGCACAACCGCCCGCCGCAGAAGATGAAGAAAAAAAGCGTGCGGAGCATGAGGCGGCTGAAGCCCAGCGCAAAGCGGAATTTGACGCCAAACAGCAGGCGAAGAAAGCCGCGGAGCAGGAGCAAATCGCCCGTCTGGAAGCGATGAGTGATGAAGAAGTAATCGCGGCCTCTACCCAGAGGGTGAGTACCGATGTAGAAAAACTGACACGGCGAAATATGAAGGAATGTGTGTCCGAGCATATCCAGATGCTCTGTATGGAAGATACGGCGTTTGCCCGTCTGACGATGCATCCGAAAAAGAACATGATCCGCTGTTTCCAGTACATCAACCGAAAGGCATGGGATTATGTGCAGGATGAACTAAAAGCAAGCGGAACCCGCCCTGGTCCCGGACAGCAGACATATGGCTGCGATGTGCCGGATGATATGTGCTATCAGTGGGCGGAAGATTATTTCCGTGACCCTGATGCCAAGGAAGACCATGAGGATGAGGAGAAGTTTGTTCCCAAGCCGTATGCTGGGAAGTCCTCTGCAAAGAGCAAACCCAAGAAGGCGGCAGAGAAGAAAAAGACGGAACCCAAGGCGGCACCCAAGCAGGAGGAAAAAAAAGCCTTCTCAGGATGGGCAGATGTCGCTGCTGGATTTTGGGATGGCAAAGGCAGGCTGAGCCGGCAAAGGAGGAAAAATGCAGAATGATTGCTTATAAGGGTTTTCGCCCCGGGCTGATATGCCGTGGCTATCAGTTTGTGATGGGGCTCAATACGACTGAAAAAGCAAATTGCAGGGAAAATGGATTTCACTGTGCGGAAAATCCGCTCGACTGCCTTAGCTATTATTCCAGCCTGGAGCATTCGGAATATTATATTGTCAACGCCGGCGGCGACATCGATGAAGATGAGCATGACTCCAAAATCGCCTGTACGGAGTTGACTGTGATTAAGCGGCTAACCAAAGAGGAGCTGTTTTTACATGGTTTGGCCTACATGGTAGATCACCCGCGCAGGGTGTGGAGTTCCCATGTGGCAGCCAACCGGGCAATGGCGAACTGCGGTTATGCGGTGGTACGGGGGAAAGACCCCGTTGCCACCGGCAGACTGGGAGACATCCTTGCTTTTGCGAAGGAAGCGCCGGATTCGGAAAGTATCGTACAGGTTGCTGTAGGACAAATTGATGGTGTCACATTACTGCCGGATGTGTGGTATGGCGTGGATTTGACAAGAAGGACGGTGATTGAGATGAAAAAAGAGCCCTAGATGGCACTTCCCAACGCTGACAGCGACGGATGAGATGAAGCAGATCGCGGCGTCAGACTTGCCAAGAAAAGAAAAAATCGCCTACGGTATGTTCAGGAGGTTTGTGAGTATTATGTTTACCTGAGATGCATCACGCAGGATGGGATATTGAAGGTGGCTTTCTTTTTCCCAGAGCATCTTCGCATAGACGGGAATAGCCCAGCTTACGAAGTGTATCTGGATAAAGAAAAGCGGCAATTTATTACTTATAATAGCCTGAACCAGAAATGGTGTGAGGCCAAACTGGACAGATTGGACTGGAAGCGCCGATACTGGTATACCAAAGCCTACTGGGTCAGCGAGGAAGATGAGACATCTATACAGGCATATCTGAACATCAATAAAAAAGCGGTAGAGGCAATCCGGCAGTTTCAGCGGAATGTGCGTGAGGAACAGCTCGAACAGCGGCACCGGCGGGAAACTGATCCATGGGATAAGGATATGGAACAGGTGCCGGAGCTTCCCAAGGACTGGAACCGCTGGGTGGATAAGGTTGCCATCCGGCAAAATTACATTTACTACCACTACAAAAAGGGCGGCGCCAAAACAGGTTACTGTACCTACTGCGAAAAGGAAGTGCCGATCAAGGTGCATCCCCATCACAATCAACAAGGCCGCTGTAGCTGCTGCCGACATCCGGTGGTATTCAAAGCCTATGGACGAGCGGGGTATATGCAGACAGAAAAACATTTTGCCTACCTAATCCAGCGATGCAAAGACGGTTTTGTAGTTCGTGAATTTCAGGCTGACCGGACATATGGGAAAGAAAGCCTTCCAAACTCCAAGCTTTATTGTCAGGAAATCCGGCGCACGATTTATGACCGGGAAAGAAAACCAAGAACCTACTATTGGGGTCTGTATAAACAGCGAAATATGCGCTGGATTTCCGGAAGCCCCTGTTCTTATAGTTGGTCTGGTTCACATGATGGACGGGTCTATGGAAAAACGCTGCCAACTCTGGAACAGAAGGAACTTCGATGCACAGGGCTGGTCAACTGGATTCGGAAGCAGAAAAGTGTTGACCCGGAAAAAATATCTGGCAGTGCTTGAACGGATACCGCAAATGGAGCAGATCAGCAAGGTGAACCTGCCGAAGCTTACCAAGGAATGTTTCAGTTCCTGCGGAACAGTCAGTGAACTAATCAAAAACCATAGTGCCGGGAGTCTGATTAAAGCTCTGGGCCTTGACAGCAGGAGGTTTCAGCGACTTCGGCTCCATAATGGAGGCTGTGATCTGCTGCGGTGGCTGCAATATGAAAAGGGCACCGACAGGGAAATCCCAGATAATGTCCTTTTGTGGATGTGTCAGCAGAACATTAGCCCCAGGGATGTCCAGTTCATTGCTGACCGCATGAGCATGGTGCAGGTCTATAACTATGTACGGCGTCAGATGCCATCCTTCCGGAGAAACAGCCATGAGGTATTGCGTACCTGGGAGGATTATCTTTCCATGGCAAAGAAATTGCACATGGATGTATATGATGAGATCGTATATCGCACCAGAAAACTGCGGCGGCGCCACGATGATCTGGTGCTCAAATGCCAGGAGAAGGATATTGAACTGCAGGCCGAGGAGATGGAGGAGAAATTCCCCCATGTTAATGCTATCTGTCAGGAAATCAAAGCGAAATATGAGTACGCCGATGCGGATTACATGGTAGTGGTGCCAGACGGTATTCTGGACATTATTACCGAGGGGCGTGCGCTCCATCACTGTGCAGGCAGCAGTGACCGCTACTGGGACCGGATTGAGCGGCGAGAAAGCTTTGTGATGTTTCTGCGTAAAACGGCTGATCCTTTCCATGCCTATTACACGCTGGAAGTGGAGCCAGATGGAACAGTGCGGCAGAAACGGACGGAATATGACCGGCAGAAGAAGGACATTGAGCAGGCGACCGAGTTTCTGCAGAAGTGGCAGCGGGTGATTACTGCCAGGCTGACAGAAAGCGACAAGGCGCTGGCTGCGGAAAGCAGGATTCTTCGTGAGAAGGAGTTTATCCAGTTGAAGAAGGATCGGGTCATCATTCATACCGGCCATTTGGCAGGAAGGCTTTTGGCGGATGTGCTGATGGCTGACCTGATGGAAAACACGGATAGCATCCAGTCTCCGGCATTGGCTGCTGCAGCGTGACAAAATGAGAATGGCCGGGCGTCCTTGAGGGCGTCCGGTCATTGATGAAGAAGGAAGGAGCAGAGCATGAAACAAATTGGAAATCTGGCAGTGGTTTGCGCCAGGCGACAGGATGTGCTGCTGCAGGTTGGCAGTGAAAAGGTATGTGTCCATGTGGGAGCCGGGCCAGAGCGGAATACGCTTCACGCAGCGTGGGACGATGATGACGCCATTCAGCGTATTGTCCATGAATTGAATTTTGGCAGATATGCAGCCGGCAGAAATGGGCTGCATACCGCACAGCAGGATTGCCCTGTGGGGCGGGGAAAGGAGAAAATTGCATGATCAAAAACCTGAATCAGCTGCGCAGGACACTTCGGGAAGGGACGCAGTTGGAGATATTGGATCACTGTCGGCCGGAATGTATTGGGCAGATACGGAACATTACGCTGGTAAACACGCAGGGCTTTTATAGTACCGTAGCGAATCAGCCGGATGCGTCTGCCAACAGAGGCAACGGCGGCCGCGGCCCGATCCTTTGGTGGGGCAGAGCCGCCCACTGGCAGTTTGCAGACGGTGTTTGCAGTGTTTTCGACAGTGAACAGAAGCATACGGAAGAAGAACTGGTTATGTCCTTCCGGGTACTTGAAAAGGAGG
>ENA-OPZZ01001437-OPZZ01001437.1-human-gut-metagenome-genome-assembly--contig:-NODE-1437-length-14653-cov-8.299670_pt1 | contig 14653 bp, 17 predicted proteins | sample MGYA00242487_ERZ504511 | MGnify/ENA primary metagenome ERZ504511 (study PRJEB26092, sample SAMD00036241) | human gut metagenome | host: Homo sapiens | study: EMG produced TPA metagenomics assembly of... | reverse complement strand
CGCCTGCTCTTGACATGCCATTCAACAACTGTTATATATAAAACAAGGGTGAGAAGCCTGATTTTCAGGCTTGCCACCCTTGCATATCATAGAAGAATCTTATTTACAGACTTTTTCTCATAGTCTCGATTGGATTCATCCATCGGATATCTCTGTAAATTCGCAGATAGCCTTCTCAAATATGCTATACAACGCATCAATGTTCCAGGATATATTCCATCTGTCTTTCTTTTGTTTTCATACCCATTTTTTCATAGAACTTTTCGGCTGAAGTATTTCCTGCCCATACGTTCAGTGTCACTTCATAACAGCCCATTCGCTTTGCTTCATTTTTTACATATTCAAACAAACTCTCGCCGATATGCTGTCCTCGTGCCTGCTGATCAACACATAGATCATCTATAAAAAGAGACTTAAACGGCACCATATTAGTTGAAAAAGGCTGTTCCTGTAATTGGCAAAATGCATATCCTACACAAACATCTTCCTCGTTCACTGCTACATATATGGGTTTTTCTTCTTTTTCTAATAGCTCTGTCAATTCGCTTACAGTATATTTTGTGGTACCGGGAATAAAAATATCAGGTCTTATATCTGCATGGATCTGCAATACCTGTCCCAACAATTCAATTATTCTTAGAATGTCTTTTTCTTCTGCTTTTCTAATAGTCATTTTTTGTCCTCCAAGTAACAAATTATTCCACATGTCGATTTCTTTAAAGATATCTTCCCAGCATATTTTTCACACACTTTTCTACCATATCCATACTTTCTATACATATCTCTTTTTTCATTCCTGCCGCAATTCCCACAGTCAGGAGTTCTTTTCTGCCTGGATTACGTCCATTTCCGTCAACTGTTGTAGTATGCTCTCCATAGTATGTGTTACTGTAAGTAAGATCATATGCCGGACTCAGGCTCCATCTGTCTTTTTCATCATCATATAAATAGGTGAAATTCTTTGAATGATCATCTCTGTTATGTGCAAAAACATTAAAACACATCCTGCGAAACATCTCTCTCATATCTTTCTTATTATCTCTGGTTAATATTTTTGTCAGTTTCATCAGACTGTGATAATCCAGGCTTGGCTGCTCAAAATTCAACTCCAGCAACGCAGCAGCTGTCAGCATATGAATTCTCTTTGTTCCATTTTTATCTGATATCCTGTCAAACCGCTTAATCCCAAAATACCCCTCACAGTTCTCAGATGGAAACAGTCTGGTTTCACTCATTATAATACCACATTTTTTTGCGCAGCATGAATAATCATATTCCATCTTCCCTGCATTTTCTCCATCCACATGTGCAGGAAATTTAATAATCCATTCCTCTCCATTCACTGTAGTCATAATTTTGGGTCTGGCTCCACCACTTGTACCACCGAGACGATATAATTCATCCAATCTATCGGAGTATTCCGTATTTAGTATTTTCCGGCACTGCTCCGCAAGTTCATCCAAATCCACATCTCCATATTGTTCATCTATTTTTTTCTCCGGATAATAGGTAAGTGCTCCCATACCTGACTTTCCAACAATTGCCAGCCGATCCAGCACTGTTAATTTGTCTGGATTCTGCTTATGTGCACGTAGCAGACGATCCAACAACAATCTCCCCCAATTATCCGGCAAACTATCTGCAAATACTCCAAATAATCCGTCAAAATAATCTTTTGTCGGTACAAAAACCTGCTCTTTAAGGGGAAGTGAAAACGGACTGATCGGAAAACCATTTTCAATCCATTCTTCACTATATTGAAACGCAGCTTTATGGTCAGCTGTCATAGCCAGTGTTCCTACAAGTTTTTCATCATAAAATACCTGTAATGCATTACCTTCCCTCATTTATGACCTCCTGAATATCTTTATATGGAACATGCGTAAAAATATTTCTAAGCTCATCTGCAATATCCAAAGCCATGGCAATCTTTGTCAGTGATATCAATGATATCTGTCCGGTAGTTTCGAATCTCTTAATTGAACCATAGCTTACTCCGCTCATGGAAGATAATTTTTCCTGAGAAATAGAGCGTCGTTTTCTGATATTACGCACCCTTTGTGCAAGCTTCTGATCCAGTTCCTCTGCTGTTTCCCATACAAACTGTTCCATTTTCCCTCCTTGCTTTTTATTATTTTATGGATATTATTTTATCCAAAATTTCGCTATTTCATTAAAATCAGATAATATTTTATCCAGTATTATTCTATCATTTACTCTTTCATAAATCAAGCCTTTACCTATTCTTTATATATTATTGAAAATTTATTAAAAAAAGAAAAAGCACCTGATGTATCGTCAGATTTGTGATATACTTTATGTATTACTTACAGACTCCCGGGGGAAACAACTATGCAAAATATAATTCCCGATGAAAGATATTCTGTGGCTGACGAGGCCATTTTAGGTGCTTTTTTCAAATTGTTAAAAGAAAAGAAGCCTGACAGGATTACTGTATCCGACATCACTAAAACAGCTGGTATTGCCAGAAGTACCTTTTATAATCACTATCAGGACATCCCTTCACTGATCTCTGCAGTTGAGGATAAAACTATTCATGATGTTTTTTCCATGATGGAAAATTTCCAGCCAAAAAATGACCGGGATATCTGCAGTTCCTATTTTCTGACTCTGTGCCGGTACACCATGGAAAATCCTTTTCTGTCCGGTCTTTTGAGCACGCCTCATGGCAATGATCTGTTTGAAAAAATGCTGACTATGCTCCATCATTATGTTACAGAAACTACATCTAATTCCAGGCCTGACAGGCATACAAAGGAAGAAGTTTCCTATGTGATCACCTGCGCCATCGGCAGTACCATCGGCGTTCTCCACAAATGGAGCCGGGATAATTTTAATCTGGCACCGGAAGTGATCGCTGATATTCTGTCTGAGGTTTTTTTATCCGGTATGCTTCCACTTTTATCTTAAGCCTCTGTCTTATTCCAGAGGCTCATCAATCAGGACATCCTGTCTCCTGATCTTTTTTGTTGTGTTGCGGATAAACGGATTTTTGCGGACAACCAATCCTGTAATGCGGCGATAGGTGGGCTGATTTCTGTTATATTCATCCAGAAATGCCTGAAGCTGTGCCTGAATTGCCTCTGCATCCAATGCTTTCGCTTCCACAACAGCCTGCTCCGGATAGATGCGGGCGGTCAATCCATTGTCCTCACCTGTGACGATCACTTCTCCTATCAGCGGATTCAGAGCCAGCTTATTCTCAATCTCCTCCGGAGATACATTTTCACCGTTGGACAGGATGATCAGGTTCTTCACACGTCCATTGATAAACAGATAACCGTCTTCATCCATATATCCCTTGTCACCGGTATGCAGCCAGCCATCCTTTAAAGTCTCTGCTGTCTCATCAGGCATCTGATAATATCCCTTCATAACACTGCTTCCCTTTACCAGAATCTCACCGTTTTCGAATCTGATTTCTGCATTTTCAAGTGGTTTTCCAATAGAACCCTTTTTATGATTTTCCGGTGTATTGTTGCTGATAACAGGGGAACATTCTGACATTCCATAGCCTTCCAGTACTTCGACGCCATATTCTGCAAAACGGTCAATATAATATGGATCCAGATGTGCACCGCCTGTAAAGATAATACGCAATTTTCCACCGAATACCTTTTCTGCCAGAACTGCCTTCGGAATTGACGGATCAGCGGCAGCCAGTCTCTTATAAATAGTTTCGATCATCATTGGAACCATAAGCATAATCTCCGGTTTGAAAATACTCATATTCCTTACCATATGGAGCAGGGAATCATTGATGCAAAGAGTTGCACCCAGAGAGAATCCCTTCAGCCAGTCCATAACCAGGCAGAATGCGTGATGGATCGGAAGCACACTGAGCACGGCAGTTCCCGGTTCTGCCGTAATCTTTACTGCCTCAACATTGGAAGCCAGATTATTCTGTGTCAGCATAACACCCTTGCTCTTTCCTGTTGTTCCGGAAGTGAAAATGATGGTCGCAATATCCTCTGCATCCGGGCAGACAGAATCTGCTGATGCGCTCTTTCCTGCATTTCGAAGTTCACCAATACCATATACCTTTGCCGGTGCATCTTCTACCTCTTCCTGAAGCATCCACACCTTCTGAAGTTTCGGGCAGTTTTCAAGAAATGCATCCAGATATGGTCTAAGCTTCGGACTTAAGAAAAGAGCTACGGAATCGGAACGGTTAAGCAGATCGATCAGATCCTCACAGGGAAGTGCGGCATCCAGCGGTACTGCAGTGGTACATCCGGTGATGATTCCCAGATAACTTTCCATCCACTCTACAGAACTGGTTCCGATCAGTGCAATGTGTTTGCCCTCAAAGCCTTCTGCAAGAAGACCTTTTCTGGTGGAAACTACATTTTCCATCAGTTCGCCATAGCTTCTTTCCATGATTTCCTTTTTGTTGAGCCATTTTACTGCTTTTACTTCATCAAATTTACGTACACTTTCTTCTAATATATTTCTGATCAGCATATCTGTCCCCCATTATTTTCTGAACTGTTCAAGTTATGGATATCCTGTCAGGTACAAAATATCCTTGACCCTGACATCTTTATAAGTTTTGCTTCGAAAAAAATTACTGAAGTTCTTCCAGCAGATTTAAGGCTTCGCCAAGAGTTGTGATCTTCAGCACTTCGCTCTCGTCAAGTTCAAGATCAAAGGTATCCTCAAGCTCACCTAAAAAGGACATAAAATCCAGAGAACTGAAACCCAGATCCTCGCGGAATCTCATTTCATTATTCATTTCTTCCGATGCTACCTTGCTATACTGTGCTACGATATTTTTAAATTCCATTTCCTTATTCATTGCATTTCCTCCTGATATTGATTTAGTTAAACCAGTTCCATAATTTCGCCGATGCTCATATCCGGCTCTGCGATTCCCTTGAAAAGAATACGCATCATATAATAATAGAGCAGTTCCATATCATGTTCCTCCAGATGAGCAGTCTGGTAATGATAGGAGAAGTTCATACCTCCATCTTCTGTATGGGATACAGTCAGATACATCTTCTTGGTAGCTGCACCGTTTGCAAACCATTTTGCATGCTGACGGATAGTTCCAAGCATTTCATTCTCTACCTTCACAGTCATTGGCTGGTAAGTCAGATAACAACTCTCATATCCTGTATGCTCCGGTGTATTGTATCTCTTTCTCATCTCATCCATAATAAATGCCGGATCGTAATTGCTGTGCATGTAGATACGATTCTGCATATTCTGGATCTCATAAGCAGCAGAAAGGAAATCTGTCTCCGGTGCGATCACTGTTCTGCATGGGAACATGATAGTTCTGCTTCCTCCTGAAGTCCATTCATCATGAGTAGAACGTCTGGATATAAAGTTCTGGATAGTGATATCTTCCTGTCCGTTATTTACCTTTGACAGATAGGTACGGATGCCAAGCAGAAGAAGGTTTGTCATAGACAGCTGATGGTTCATACAGAAATCGATCAGATTTTTAGTTGGTCCCGGCTCCAGATAATAATCCTTAACTGCCACAAACAGATCCTTCATCTCAATGTCAGAAGAACGAAGTTTTGGATTTCCATGACGTTTTCTTGCTTCCTCCAGTACGGACGGTCCCTGAATATCAGAATACAGAGGTTCGCCCAGTGCATCCAGCTGATCATCCCAGAATTTCTTATCTTTTGCAAAACGTTTCTCGTTGCCTGCTTTTGCAAGGTCTTTTTTCAGTACTGTCTCAAAGTCTGCCAGTTCCTGCGGATAGGCTGTTCCATATTTATAATAGGTATATAACTGAAACAGATCACCGATCATTACTACCAGACCACAGGAATCGATCAGTCTGTGATCCATATGTACAAAGAAACCATTATATCCTTCCGGCAGCTTCAGCATAGTAAACTCGCACATGGGAATGTCATCACCGTCAAAGGTTTCGTATGCCCACTGCTGCATCAGCTCGTCTGCTTTTGCAAGGCTTCCCATTCCTGACAGATCCTTGAATCCGATATCTCTTGGATCCTGTTTTACAAGGTATTGCTGTACATTTCCGTCTTTATCAGGCTTCGTAAAACGGATTCTGGTGCATCCGGAACGTTCTGTCTCCATCTGAATACATTTTTTTAATAATCCAAAATCCAGTTCAGCCTGTACAGACGCCACAACACTGACACCGGATACCTGCTGTGTACCGTAATCCATGATCCAGTTATGGTGCATTTTCTGTGCTGCTGTTAAAGGATAGTAGTTTGTCATACTTTATTTAACCTCCATCACCCGTTTTTTCTCTTTTCCCGGGTACAAAAACATTACATACTTGTTCAGTAGCCCACAGTTATTTTAAAAATAATGTACTGGCAGCTACAACATTACTTTTTTAATTACGTGACAAAAATAGCACAGATTTTTCCCAAATGCCAGTACCCTCAGCACTTAATGAACACTTTACATAAAATTGACCGAGACTTATCATGCATTTAACAAAACGCATCTGATAAGTCCCGGTCAGGGATTGTTATCATTCATAATCGCCTTTGGCGGTTGAAAACAGTCACATTATTTTTCAGAATTACTGCCATCATATTTCTCAAAAAACTCCATCACTGTACGCTGATACAGTTCCGGATCTGCATAGGCACTGCACAGATGTCTTGCTCCCTGTACAATGACCAGTTCCTTTGGTGCTTTGCACAGCATATAGTTCTGGAATGAATTGTTCGGGTACACATAAGTATCCTTCTCTCCATGAAAGAAAAGGACAGGTCTTGTATTCCTTTTCATAGCTTCTGTGGTATCTGCATCTTTCATACGAAATCCTGCCACAAAATGGCACAGACAGTCCATTTCCTTCAAAAGCAAAGGGATATAATGCAGATGGAACCAGTTGTCAGCCATATCCCGCATCTGTCTTTCCATAGACTGAAAACCACAGTCTGCGATCAGTCCCTTCACCTCTGACGGAAGCCTGTATCCGGATGCCATCAGTACAGCGGCTGCTCCCATAGACTGTCCATACAGATAGATTGGAAGCTTTTCTTTATTTCTCTCGGACACATAAATTGCCCAACGCTGCACATCCCATTTTTCCTTTGCTCCAAAGGTAATATATTTTCCTTCACTTTCTCCACAACATCGCTGTTCCATAAACAGAAGATTACATTGATGCTCATGGAGATATTTTGCCATAAATGACAGGGAACCAAATCTGCTGCCCCTGTAACCATGGCTTAAGATAACAAACCGCTTTGCATGCTCTGCCGGCAGATAGAATCCGTGGAGTTTTAATCCATCCACGCTTTGGATATAACAGTCCTGCATCTTCTGAGTCTCGCACCATGCCCTGCTCTCATCATATTCCTTTGCATATCCGTTTCTGGGATGATTATCCCGTATATGGGATAATTCAAACCATTTCTTTCTTCCTTTTCCTTCCCCCTCTTTTGCAGCAGACCACCATGTTAAAAAAGCGCCAGCCAATCTCCATAATTCCCGAGAAAAAAAGCAATACTGCTGCTGACAGCTTACAAATTTTTTTCTTCATCTGAATTTCTCCTGTTCTTTTTTAGATTGATATCCAGAAATATTCATTCCTGCAAGATAAAATTCTATTTTATTATGCTCTTTTTTTCATAAAATAAAAAGAGCCGCCGATTTCTTTCCAGACTTCCCGGATTACGGAATCAGTCAAGCGGATATTCGCAATCCGCTTCGCTACTTGCTCATAACCGAATAACTGCTCCGCAGTTTATCGAGACATTTTTTTCTTGCAGTTAACAATATAAATTCCTGTGCAAACCAGAATCAGTGCTATCAAACTTCCAATATTAAATGCCTGCTTCACCTCTCCAAGCATCAGCGCAGACAAAATCACACTGCACAGGGGATTGACGAATCCAAAGATTGCAACCTTCGAAACATCATTCCATGCAAGCAATACAGACCAGAGTGTATATGCCACTGCTGAGACCATTGCCAGATAAAATATGATTGCCACACCTCCTGCTGTAACATTTCCCAGATGACCGCCCATTCCCACTCCGATCAGAGTCAGAACGATGCCGCCCATCGTAAACTGCGTTCCGCTCAGTACTACCGGCGATACTTTTCTGGAAAAAAGATTAATCAGAACTGTGGAAATTCCATAGGATAACTGAGCAATCAGAATAAATCCCTCTCCTGTCAGCTTAAACCCCATATCCAGGGAATTTCCCATCAGATTGATTACCACAACTCCCGCAAATCCCAGAACACATCCGGCAATTTTTCTGCCTGTCATCCGTTCACTCCGAAAAGCCAGACAGGACAGAAGAATTGCAATAAAGTTTCCAAGTCCGGTAATAATAGCGCCCTTGACTCCTGATGTATGTGCAACACCTATATAAAAGAAGAAATACTGTCCCACTGTCTGCGCCAGACATACCGGAACTGCGTATTTCAAAATTTCCCTGTCAGGAATCATCACTTTCCTTTCTTTAATGGAAGCAAAGATCAACACCAGAATCCCTGCCAGCGTAAAACGAACTCCCGCAAAAACAATCTGGCTCGCGGTATCTGCGGAGTCTACCTGCATCAGACGATAGCCGGTCTTGATCACCGGAATCGCACTTCCCCACAAGATGCAGCAAACACAGGCAAGAAGCGCTACAATACCGGTTTTTGTTAATGTATTTTGTTTTTGTGTCATTTGTAGTTTTCTCTCTTTTCATTTGTATTTCTGTATTTCGCCTTTCCATTGTATCACAGATTTCTGAATAATTGTTAGTGCTTTTTGACACTTTCTTTATTTTTAAAAACACAAAATTTTACGGCATTTTGAGTAAGAAATCAAAAAGCAGAAATGTCTTTCACGAATAAAATCGCTTCAGACATTTCTGCTCTATCTGCTGTCCTGTCTGATATACTTCAGACACAGGATAAATATACAATTTGGGGATAACGGTCTGCGTATTCTTTTTCCAGGCCGCATCTTTCCAGAAGTTCTTCCACTTTTCTACGGGTTTCGGTACGGCTTATCCCCATATTTCTCAGGCTTTTTCCGATTCCGTCCCCGAGCGTACAGCGCGGGTCAAAGGATTCCATTGGCATCTGAAATACCATCTGAATATCCCTCTGCTACCTGAAAAAGCCAGTTTCCGCAATTATACTTTTCCAGATAGTTTTTCTTTTTTATAATAGTTATATCAGCAAAGCTAACGTTCCAACAACAATAAGAAGCAGTCCTGTCCCTGATTTCAATGACAGTTTTTCATGGAATACAATATATGAGAATGCAATGGTCACAAGGATACTCAGTTTATCAATCGGAACTACCACACTGGCCGGACCTGTCTGAAGTGCTCTGTAATAACATAGCCAGGAACCGCCTGTTGCAAATCCGGAAAGAATAAGGAACAGCCAGCTTTTTCTGTCAATGTTATTAACCGTATTCTGCTTTCCGGTCACAAATACTACAATCCACGCCATCACCAATACAACAGCAGTCCTGATCGCAGTTCCAAGATTTGAATTGACATCCTGAATTCCAATCTTTCCCAAAATAGAGGTAAGACTGGCAAAAACAGCGGAACCGACTGCATAAAGCAGCCACTTCTTATCTTCTGCCTTCTCCTTTGTTTCCTTTTTCTGTATCATCAGATAAGTACCGATACCGATAAGAATCATTGAAACAAATTTCAGCCACGTTATTTCTTCCCTGAGAAAAATAAAAGCCAGCAGCATCGTTATCACTGTACTCGATTTATCAATTGGTGTTACTTTATTGATATCTCCAATCTGCAGTGCTTTGAAATAGCATAGCCAGGATATCCCCGTTGACAGTCCTGACAAAATCAGAAAGATCAGGACTTTTGCTGAAATATCTCTGATTCCGCTTTGTGCCCCGACTACAAATACCATAAGCCATGAAAAGACTAACACTACACCGGTTCTTAATGCTGTCGCAACATTAGAATCTGTGTTTCTGATTCCGCATTTTGCCAATATGGCTGTCAAGCCTGCAAACAGAGCAGAACCAAATGCAAATAATATCCACATATTATTTTCCCTCCATTACCCAGGCAAATGCTTTCGCAATTCTTATATCCGGTTCTCTAAAATGATTACCCTGATTCCATTCCAGATTACAATTGATCCCATGCTCTATGAGCCACCCATATCCCATCCGGATACAGTTTCCAACCTGTGACATCACCGAATTTCTCGTTTTTTCTTCTCTGTCACCAAGACTTAGATAAACTGTCTCACTTTTAATTTCATGTTCCTTCATATACTCAATAAATCCCGGAAACCAGACAGACGGTGAAGCAGCTGCAATGCCGGAAAATACATCTGTCTGATATGCTGCCCATAACGAGAACAGCCCCGCAAGAGAATATCCCCCGATATAATATGTCCTGCTTTTGTCTGTGCATAATGTCAGAATCTGCTCCAGTGTCCTGACAGCACCATCACCAAAGTCTTCATTTCCGAACACTGCCGGTGCTTTCCATGGAGACAACTCATAATTCCAGTCATCAACTTTTGCAGCAATGAGTCTGAAATCTGTTGAAGTCCGTTTTCGGATTTCTTCAACCTCATTCTTAAGAACAGATAATTCATGATCACCAGTCAACTGAATCAAAACAGTATCCGCATCTGGATTTCCATACTCATATATAGTCATATCTATCTGCTTACCTCGTAAAAATTTTTTACTTTCTCAAGTTCCTTGACTTAAATTTTATTTTCAGCAAATTCAGTCAAACAAAAAATCTCTTTATATTGACTCTATTCTTCACTTTCTTTATTTCAAGTCATTCATAATTTCATTTTAAGATGACCACAATTCTGCTTTTCTTATTTTAGGTCATTCATACTCCCTTCTATACATGACTGTAATTGTACTTTTTTCGTTTCAGGTCATTTTCATCGGTTTCTTAAGATGACCGTAATTATACTTTTTTCGTTTCAGGTCATTTTCATCGGTTTCTTAAGATGACCGTAATTATACTTTTTCGTTTCAGGTCATTTTCATCGGTTTCTTAAGATGACCGTAATTATACTTTTTTCGTTTCAGGTCATTTATATTCCTATTTTCAGATGAACATAATAGATGAATTGAAATTTATAGTCATTATTTTTTCTTGTCTTATCACAAAACCAGTGCAATTATGTCTTTTTTTCAGCAGGAGAATATACCGTTCTTTTTTACTTTGTCATAAAATCAAACACGCTCTAACATAATCCGCAGAATTTCTTTGTCTGTTTCTTTCATTCCTTCTTTGCCGATCTGTCCTACACAGCTGATGGTTTCGCCGGCTTCTTCCTTGAGGATTCCGGTATATGGCGCATAGGACTGACCGTTCATAGCAAGGTGATGTGCCAGGAATGCAGCATCAAGGCTGGCGGCGATTTTCGCTGCACAGGATATTTTCGCTCCATCACAGATGATTCCCGGAATATTGGCAAGAGTATTCTCTATGGTCTTCTTGATCACTGAAAGTTCGCCACCTCCCATGTAGGTAATCCCCGCACCGGCTGCACAGGATGCGGATACCGCACCACAAAATGCGGAAAGTTTACCGATATACTGTTTCTGGTATACAGTTAAGAGGTTAGAAAATACCAGTGCGCGGTAAAGTACATAGTCCGGAAGTTCCATTTCTCTGGCATACACGATCAGAGGTACAGAACAGGCAATTCCCTGGTTTCCGCTGCCTGAGTTGATGACTACCGGCATGTCACATCCGCCCATTCTGGCTTCGGAAGCTGCGGCTGTAAGGCTGCGCATTTTTGTGAGCATATCATTGGAATAGGTTTCACGGATGATCCGGCCAATTCCAAGACCGTATTTACCAGTCATTCCTTCATGGGCGATTGCCATATTGCTGCGGATCTGATTTTCTATAATTTCTTTGACATCATCAAGTTCTACAGTATCTGCAAATGTTTTAATATCTTCCAGATTGAGCAGAGTTCTGTCTGCTGCAGCTGGAGTTTCACCGGATTTATGATCTGAATCCAGCAGGACTTCCTGATTCTTTACGATTTTGGTTACATTAATATGATCGTATTTAATTTCCAGACTTACTGTATCATCTCCTGCCTGCATTTCTATAATAAAGTGCAGGACTACCGGGGAGTCCAGAAGTTCTACTTTGCATATCTTTTTGTCCAGAAGTTCACAACATCTCTTTCTTCCGGATTCATTTACCTTCGAAAGAACTTCCATATTCAGGGATGGGTCTCCGGCTACTGCACCAAGGACTACACCTGCTTCAATTCCAGTCAATCCGCCGGAGTTTGGAATGATAACACAACGGACATTTTTTATAATGTTTCCACTGCATTTTGCTGTGATATGTTCCGGTTCTTTTCCCAGAACTTCTCGTGCCCTGGCAGCTCCATATGCCAGTGCGATCGGCTCTGTACATCCCATTGCGGGAATCATTTCTTCTTTCAGAATGCCTATGTAATTCTGATATATTCTCTCATCTAACATTGTGCTGATGTCTCCTGTTCATTTGTAATTCTACATAATTTAAGTATGACATAACACTATCAGAATGTCCAGAAAGAATCAGCCCAGTGTACCGTCATTTTCTGTGCGGTTCATGTATATATAAAATCCCACATTCAGGATAATTCCCGTTACTGTTGCCACCGGGGCAGCCAGTCCGATCTTGGTAAGGCTTGCATCTGGCTGGATACTCATAAAATATGCCAGTGGCAGACGTACCAGAAGGGTCTGGATCAGTCCCTGGATCATTACCCAGACTGTCTTGTTATTTCCATTGAAATAGCCAATCATACTGAACAGGATTGCCGTCACTATGGTTTCCGGTGCAAAGCCTTTCAGATAGTCAAATGCATTACTGATAACTTCTGCATCTGTGGAGAAAATACCAGCCAGCATATCACCTTTGAACATAACCAGTATAAATACCACACATCCCACAGCAATGCCCTACTCCGATTCCTGTAAACATGGACTGTTTTGCTCGTTTTTTCTTGCCCGCTCCTATGTTCTGGGATACAAAGGATGCCATAGACTGCATCAGAGAACTTGGTACCAGCATGGCGAAGTTAACGATTTTGCAGGCAACCCCGTAGCCGGACGAAGCCTCCAGTCCCAGACGATTTACGAATGCACAGAGCGCAAGGAAGGAAATCTGTGTCAGACATTTCCTGCAATGCAAGAGGAAGTCCGATCTGAAGAAATCTTTTGCACTGTACATTCAGCCTGAAGTCTTTTTTTGTGATCGTAAACGGAAGTTTCATCTTAACAAGCAGGATAAGTGCGAATACCACGCTAAGTGCCTGAGCTGCAACTGTCGCAATGGCAGCTCCGGCTGCATCCATATGAAGTCCCGCTACCAGCACCAGATCTCCGATCACATTTACAATACATGCCACCAGCACAAACAGAAGCGGCGATTTACTGTCACCCAGTCCACGAAAAATTGCGACAACAGGTTGTAAGCTACAATAAAGAAAATACCGCCGCCACAGATACGTACATAACTGGATGTAAGACTGACGGCTGATTCCGGCGCCTGCATCAGCACAGAAATCGGATGTGCAAAAGCTACCATTATAACAAACAGCACAGCCGAAATCATTGTAAACACAATTGCACCGCCGCCGATAACAGCTCCTATCTTTTCCGGTCTTCTTTCTCCCAGATAGCGGGCAATCAGAACTGTAATACCCATTGCAAACTGTACAACCACAAAAGTAACCAGGTTTAAGACCTGGCTGCCTGTAGAAACTGCAGAAAGTCCGGCAGTAGAGCCAAACCTTCCCACAACAAGAAGGTCAACTGCACCATATGCTGCCTGCAGGATCAGTGCTCCGAGAATGGGCATCATAAAGGAAACCAGCTTTTTCAGAATATTTCCCTGTGTGAAATCAGATCTGTCATTTGTCATAGTGATTCCTCCTCTCACACATGATCTGGTAAAATTTCTCAATTGTCCGGATCATGCAGTCAGCTTCCTCTTCGGATATCTCACTGAGATAGGGAACCAGTTCCCCAAAATAATACTCATTATATTTCTGTGACAGTTTTCTTCCTTCTTCTGTAATGGATATATAAGTGACACGTCCGTCATCCGGGGAAGAAATTTTCCGGAGATATCCCTTTGTTTCCATTTCCTTTACAGTTCTGGTAACACCGGGACGTGGAAGATTCATTACATCACTGATATCCGATATCTTTACCTGGATTCCCTGTTTTTCCAATGCATGAATGTTATCCAGATACTGAATGTAAGACGGGGTAACTCCCTGTGGCAGCGGCGGGAAGCAAATTTCCCGTATCCGCTTCGCCTGATAGCATGCATCCAGCATTCGCTTGATTTTTTTCAGTTGTCATATTGTACACTCCTATATAATTATCTTTGTTAATTACCATCGATAATTATATGCAGATTCTGAAATTTGTCAACCACCAAAATTACTATTGAACCGTAATCTGGAAAGTTCTATAATAGAGTTCCGACATCAGAAATCGGGTAAATACAATATTTCCGATGACGGACATTTTTAAGAATACGTAGGTGGATATTTATGAATATCAGCATACTGCTCATGGAACAGATCATTCAATTATTTCTTATGATCTTGATGGGATATTTGATCGTGAAAGTTAGGCTTGTAAAAGATGAAGACAGCAAGGTTTTATCCAAAATCATTC
>ENA-OPZZ01001436-OPZZ01001436.1-human-gut-metagenome-genome-assembly--contig:-NODE-1436-length-14663-cov-3.102298_pt1 | contig 14663 bp, 17 predicted proteins | sample MGYA00242487_ERZ504511 | MGnify/ENA primary metagenome ERZ504511 (study PRJEB26092, sample SAMD00036241) | human gut metagenome | host: Homo sapiens | study: EMG produced TPA metagenomics assembly of... | reverse complement strand
GCCCTCAAAAAGCCATGTATCCTGAAGCACCATACAGAACTGGGAACGTACTTCTTCACGCTTCATATCCCGGGTGGAAATACCGTCGATCTTGATATCGCCGCTCTGGATCTCATGGAAACGCATCAGCAGATTCACCAGTGTCGTCTTGCCGGCACCTGTCGGACCGACAATCGCGATCTTCTGTCCCGGTTTTGCCCTGGCTGAAAAATCATGAATAATGATCTTGTCTGTGTCTTCATAGCCGAATTTGACATGCTCAAAATCCACATAACCTTCTGCTTTGCCAAGCTTCTCTGTTTTATCGCTTTCATCGGACATTTCCTCTGCCCCAAGGAAAGCAAATACACGCTCACCGGCTGCTGCCGCAGACTGCAGGGACTGAGTTGCCTGTGCGATCTGCGCAAGGGGCTGGGTAAACAAACGGATATACATCATAAATGCAACAATGACTTCAAATCCGATATAGCCTTTCATTGTCAGCACAGCACCCATCACGCAGACAGCCACATAACCAAAATTGCCGATAAAGGCCATCAAAGGCTGCATCAGACCAGAAAGGCTCTGTGCCTTAAAAGCGCTGTCTCTCAGGTTATTATTCAGTTCATCAAAAACTTTTTTGGCATTTTTTCACCGTTATAGGCTTTGACAACTGTATGTCCGGAATAAATCTCTTCAATATGACCATTTAATGCACCGAGATTGGCCTGCTGCCTTGAGAAATATTTCTGTGAATGACTTGTGATCAGTGACATCAGTCCGAAACCGATCATAGTTGCGATCACTGCTGTCAGCGTCATGATCACATTGGTCTTAAACATCATGATCAAAGACCCAAAGAACAAGGCTACCGCTGACACCAGGTTGCCGATACTCTGGTTCATAGACTGAGAAATCATATCCACATCATTGGTGACCCTTGAAAGCACATCACCTGTAGATGTCTTATTGTAATAGGCCATCGGCAGACGATTGATCTTGCCCGAAATATCGCTTCGCAGCTGCTTTGTCACATTTTGTGTGACCGTGGCCATAATGAACTGCTGTCCAAAAGACAAAATCGCACTGCCCACATAAAAAGCCACCAATGTCAGACCGATGGACTTGACACGTTCCATATCAATACCTGTCGCTATGCCCTCTGTAATCACCTTTGTCAGATCTGACAATTTATCCGGACCGAGGATTGTCAGAATCGTACCGGCCACGGCACAGATCAGAGCAACAACGATCACTGCCAGATAACGTTTACAATAACGAATGATCTTCATCCATGTTCCTTTAAAATCTTTTGATTTCTCTGCAGGACGTCTGCCCATGCCAGGGCCCCGCATCCCACCTCTGTTATTTCTATTTTCCATTATGCCAGTTCCTCCTTTGAAAGCTGAGAGAAAGCAATCTGACGATAAACTTCACAATTCTTCATCAGTTCATCATGGGTACCCATTCCTGCGATCCTGCCTTCATCCAGAACAATGATCTTGTCTGCATCGCGGATAGTGCCGATTCTCTGTGCAACGATCAATCGGGTTGTATCACCGCACTTTTCATCCAGTGCCTTTCTTAAAATTCGGTCGGTCTTGTAATCCAGTGCCGAGAAGGAATCATCGAAGATCATAATCTCCGGATGACGGCAAATAGCTCTGGCAATAGAAAGACGCTGTTTCTGACCGCCGGAGAGATTCGAACCGCCCTGGGCTACAAAACCATCATAGGTATCCGGCAGTTTCTCTACAAATTCATCCGCCTGAGCTGTATGGACAGCATCGATAATGTCTTCTCTGTCCGCAGGCTTGCCGCCGTTTTCACCATAAGCCACATTGCCTGCAACCGTGCCGGAGAAGAGAATCGCCTTCTGGGATACATAACCGATTCTGTTTCTCAATGCTTCCTGGGTATATTCTTTCACATTCATGCCGTCAACCAGCACTTCACCTTCCGTTGCATCATAAAATCTCGGAATCAGGTTGATAACCGTACTCTTACCACAGCCGGTAGAACCGATGAAAGCCACCGTATCTCCCTTATGGGCTGTAAATGTAATGTCTTCCAGCACATTCTTCTCTGCATCCGGATATTTGAAGCTGACATGGCGAAACTCTACTTCACCGGTCATACCCGCCTTGGCTTCGGTCTTCGCACCATCCTCAATGGCCGGTTCCGTATCAAGTACCTCATTGATACGCTTTGCAGCAACGGATGCACGGGGTACCAGCACAAAGATCATAACCAGCATCATGAAAGCCATCACAACCTGCATCGCATACTGTGAAAAGACAATCATATCCGAGAATAATGTCAGCTTATCCTGCATACCCGCATCATTGATCAGATAAGCACCTACCCAGTAAACCGCCAGTGTCAGACCATTCATGACAAGCATGATACCCGGCATCAGAATCGTCATGGTTCTGTTGGCAAAAAGTTGTGTACGCTTCAGTTCATCATTGGCCTTTTCAAACTTGGTCTCCTGATAATCTTCCGCATTATAGGCACGGACAACACGAAGCCCTGTCAGATTCTCACGCGTCACCCGGTTGATGTTATCTGTCAGAATCTGCAGCTTTCTGAACTTCGGCATTGCCACCATAACACAGGTTCCGACAATACACAGCAGTATAATAACTGCGATGCCTGTTGTCGCCGTCCACTGCCAGCTCTTTCCGGCAATCTTACAGATGGCCCACACAGCTGTCACCGGTGCCTTCAGAAAAACTTCCAATCCCAGCACCAATACCATCTGAACTTGGGTAATATCATTGGTTGAACGTGTGATCAGACTGGATGTTGAAAAACGTCCGATCTCTTCCATTGAAAATGACTGCACTCTGTTAAATACCTGTCCTCGCAGGTTGGCAGAAAAATTTGCTGAAATCTTTGCCGCGCAGACAGCAATACAGGCTGCCGTCAAAAGTGAGCCCACCGCACAGAGCAGCATCTTGCCTCCCGCTGCAAGTATATCTGCCATGGCACTTCCCTCTGTCTGAACAAGCACTGTCATGTCGGACATATAATCCGGCATGGTCAGGTTCAGATAAACCTGTGCCAGAATCAAAAGAAAGGCAAGTCCAGCCAGTGCCATATCTTTCTTTGTCAATTTCTTTAATAATTTGATCATTACTGCACTTCTCCTTTGATGTCATTGCATATTTCTGTTAAAACGTATTCATTATCAGCACTCATCCAACCAGAGTGCCAGATTTGAATGAATAAAAATACTTCAGTGCTGCTGAAGTATTTTATCGCCATAAACTGTTTGATATTAAACTGTTTATTTTTAAACTATTATAGTACGAATAAAGAATATGTCAAGGCTTTTTATATTTTTTTAGATTTTTTCTTTTCCGGATTATACAGATGCCTCATCAATCATTCTCTCCATATTCGCCATTGCATGATTTAATACTTTATTGAAAATCGCTCTATCCTCTGCCTGAATACCGGACATGATCTGCTGATGCATATCATCCCATATAGCATTGATGCGCCTCACCAGCTCTTTTGCCTCCTCTGACAATATATAATGCATATAACGCCTGTCCTTCTTATCTGGCATGCTCTCCAGATAATGCATCGTACACAGATGTTCCAGGGTCTTCGAGATCTGCCCTTTATTCAAATCAAGATAGCGATGAATATCTGCTGCCGTATTCCGCTCACCGGACATAGCCAGAAAACGCAGAATTTCGATTTCCACCCGCTTCACATCATATTCCCGAATGACGCCGTCCATCTTCTTGTTCATTAGCTGTTTGAACTGTCTGCCGCGGCGCATCATGTTTAACTGTTCTTCCATAATACTTCCCCTCTGTCTGATTTTCACTGATTTAAAATACACTCACCGTCTGATCTGCATAAAAAGGCGGTGAGCATTTATAATCTATTATATTATACACCGTTTCCGGTGTTTTTTTCAAACCTTTTGTCGGATGAATTTTACAGAAGAATTCAAACTGTCCGGAGGCTGTAAAGGACGGATCAAAAGCACCCGGAAGAACAGATGCAATACCTAATGCAATAGATACCGGTATTGCGATTACCAGACATACCACAAATATGATGAATACAGCCTGTTGATTCGCTGTGAAGCAGACTTACAGACTCTTGTGAAGCAGATTTAATACAGTATTCAGGTCGTTCACACCCATCTGTCCCGGAGCAGAGGCTTTGCCTGCTGCACCAAATGTCAGTGCAGAACCAAATACTTCACCGCAAAGACGGCTGATCACACCTGTACCTGCCATAGACATCGTAATGATCGGTCTGTCCGCATACAGTCTGTTCATCTCTTCTGTTGCAGAAAGCAGTGTCAGTACATCCAGTTTGCTTTGAGGCATCACCGCAATCTTTGGAATGTCTGCGCCAAGATCCTGCATTTTACGAAGACGGCCGACGATATCCTCCTTATCCGGTGTCTTGTCAAAATCATGGTTAGAAGCAACAACTTTGACGCCGCAGGCATGGGCTACTTCAATAATCTCTTTCACCACTTCATCCCCTGTAAAGACTTCCACATCCACCAGGTCCACATTGCCTGTCGCTGCGATTTCCTTGTTCAGTTTTGCATAATCTGCTGCTTCAATAGCTTTCTCGCCGCCCTCTTTGGATGTACGGAAAGTAAAAAGAATCGGTGTATCTTTTAAAACCTGGCGAAGGTCTTCCAGCACATCCTTCACCTTCTCAATATCGAAAACACTTTCAAACCAGTCTACACGCCACTCAACAACATCTACCGGGATATTGTCAAATGTTTTAGCTTCATTGATAATGTCTTCTTTTGTTATACCGACGATTGGCACACAGATTTTCGGAATACCATCGCCGATTTTAATATTTCTAACTTCTACTGCTTTCATACTCTCAGACTCCTCTTTTTTTATTGTTCTGTCTTCGCTAAAAGACTTCCGTATCTCACATTGACAAAAACTGCCAGCAGGCATCGGTGCAAAGATAGCCAGTACACCAAGAATACCGATGGCAATGCCACCGGCTACCGGCAGTGCTACATAGGATAAGGAAGTACCTGCTGCCACATAGGCCACCTGAATATTCGGCGAAAATGCGATGCCTATAAAAAAGATAACATAGGATGCCGCACCAATCAACACTGAAATTCTTCTTCCCAGCTTATCGGACAAAGGCCCTGCAAAAGGAAGAGAAACCAGTCGTCCAAGCCCCAATGCTGCCGCAACAGCTGTAACTGTCATGACATCACCAACGCCCCACTGGGCAGCCAGCATTTCTTTGACAACCTGCTGGCTTAACAGTGAACAGCCGATACCATGAATAAAATAGTTCAAATAAAGAATGACCACACTTGGTAAATATTTTTTATCCATCTCGATTCCTCCTAAGAAGGAAAACTCCGCTAAAACAACGCACACCCGCACGAAACGTTTTAGCGGAGGTTTCTTTCTTAGGGGATATTTTAAAATTAGATGAACTGTTTTTATGATTCGATTTTGGCTTTAAACTAATTGCTTTAAGCTATTTACCTGTTTTTATAAGCAATGGTTCCTTCTGCCAGGCATGCAGCGGCGAAAATGATGTTGATGGTAAATACAAGCTGCCAGATGTTATAGATGTCTTTGACCATGTTTGTCATGATCAGGAATACCGGCATGGCATCGACGATGAGGGCCATAAAGCCGCCGAAAAATATTCTTACTATCACCGGCAGTCCCCAGCATGCTGCAGAGATGATGACGGCTCCAAATGAACTATTCTGATGGGCAGATACACACAAGGTAATAGCACACAATGATAAAAAGGCTTCTAAGGCAAGCATGAGTAAGACTGCCAGATATTTTGAAAACATCACTGACTGATGCCTGATGCTTTCAGACAGTACAAGTCCTGCGATGTTATTGAATCCATTTAACCCATACACAACCTGACATAAGACCAGGTTTATCACCGCAAACCACAGAAAGACAGAAATTGTAAATGTCAAAGCAGCGGCTATTTTTGCCATGACGTCCTTTCTTCTTCCTTCTTCTGTGCTGAAAATCAGCGGCAGCATTTTCGTCTGGCTCTCCTCTGCAAAAATAGTTGACACACTGCAAATAACCAGTATACTTCCCAATATCAGACCAAACTGCAGCATTTCAACAAATATTTTCCAGCCTGTTGTGTAAGTCAGATAAGGTGCTATCCCCAGTTTTTCACAGGTTTCCCCCAGTTCTGTTTCCGCAATCATATATCTTTCTGTTGGAACAATGTCGTTTTCCCATGCCCCATTGGTAAAATATCGTGTCACAAAATCATTTAAAAAGTTCCCATCTCTCCATCCCGGCATATTTTCTTCCAGCTTGGATGGCAGACCATATTTTTCAACAATTTGATGGACCTTTTCATCTGTCAGCTCGCCTTCAAATTCTTTTGTGATTTTCTTGTTCATCTTCACAGCTTCATAACCGGAATAAACGCTTCCATCCACTGCAGCTATTTCCCCGCCTACTTCTGCAAACCAAAAATAAGCCAACAACAATGCGGTAGCGGCAAATAGTCCGATTCTAAATATTTTGTTGTGATAGAGTTTGTGCAATTCCATTCTATAAAGCCGCATTTTACGCTTCCTCCGCTGACTGTGTTTCATAAAGATAGGCATCTTCAAGAGTCCCATCCAAAAGTTCTGCCTCCCGCATGGGCTGTTTTTCTGAAATCACTCTTAATTCGACATTTTTACCATTGCTTCTCATATTGCTGACAATAAAACGCTGCCCAAGGCACTCGGCTTCTTTTTCCGAAACAATGCATTTCCAAACGTGGCCTTTCACTTTCTCTGTTAGCTCCGCCTCTGTTCCTTCCTGAATGAGTTCTCCGTTTTTTCATGATTAAAATGCGGTCTGCAATATACTCTATATCCGACACAATATGAGTAGACAGCAAAACAATTCTGTCTTTGCCTAAGGAACTGATGATATTGCGAAAACGCACTCTCTCCTTCGGGTCAAGCCCTGCTGTAGGCTCATCCAAAACCAGAATTTCCGGATTGTTTAAAAGTGTCTGGGCAATGCCAATTCTTCGAAGCATCCCTCCTGAAAAAGTTTTCAGCTTTTTCCTGCGCACATTTTTCAATTCTACCATAGTCAGAAGTTCTTCAATCCGCTTTTCTGCATCATCTTTTGGCAATGCTTTTAAAGCCGCCATATACCTGAGAAAACGCTCCGCAGTAAAATCAGGATAAAATCCAAAATCCTGCGGCAAATAGCCCAGGAGTTTTCGATATTCTGCTCCCATACCGGAAATCTCAAGATTATCACAGCAAATCTTTCCCTCCGTTGGCTGCATAACACCACAAATCAACCGCATCAATGTTGTCTTTCCTGCCCCATTTTCTCCCAGCAGACCATATACCCCATTTGTAAATGTATAATCCACTTCACGGACGGCATCTTTATCTTTGTATCTTTTCCAAACATCCATCAATTTTAATTCATGCATAACACATCACCTTTTTCCATTCTATTAAATAGCCTTTTTATCTGAATGACAAATAAAAGTAATGACAGTATAAAGACTGCTGTCCATATCCGGTTAGCTGCCGTAAACATAATGCCCGGAATAGCCCCGATGACACCATAGCCAATGGACATCAAAAAGCCACTGATGACAAATAGAAATGAATGCTTTTTTCCTGTCTCCATTGACAAAATATCCAGGGCAATCATCCCCGACAACAGATAAGGTGTCAGAATATAAAGCCCCACCTGCAATAATCCAACACGCCAGAAGCCATTCAAATAACCTGCCAGCAAAAACAGCACCACAACATTGACCATCCCGGATATTACCATCCATGCAGCCACACATTGCTTTGTATTAAAATAACAGCTTGCTCCCAACTCTGCCATTTTTCCAAAAAACATCTTATCAATCACACCAATGGATGTGATGCTTAAAATTCCTGCTCCCGCCATACACACGGTGATAATTTCATTCTGACTCACTCCGGTATATTGCAACACCGCAATAAAAATAATGCCCAGACAGATAAGGCCGCCATAAATATAGAAAAACAGTTTATCCATATACTGAAATTGCTGAAGCAGAATATTTTTAACGGACATCCTCAACTGTTCCTGTTTTTCAGTATTTCTACTCTCGACTCCCCTTATATCAATTTCTTGCTGCCTGATTTCCTGCTTCTCGATTCTCCCCGACTCAATTCTCTGCTTCTCTATTCCCTGATTCTCAATTTCCATCAGCACTATCTGATAAGCCATTTGCTTCCTTTTTTCATCAATATGTACCTGCGCATCTGCTCTTTTAAAAAGATTCTTTATTTCACTATCGCTCATCTTCATCCTCCTCCATCATCCTTTTCAACTGACTGATACCTAATCGAAACCGCGACTTTGCCGTGGACACACTACATCCCATCATACCGGCAATATCTTTAAACTTCATTTCTTCATACATCCGCAGAACAACTACTTCCCTGATATCCGGCGAAAGCGCCTTTAACAGATTCTGCAAATAAATGATATCTTCTGTTTCCTTTATCTGATTTCCTGGTTTCGGTATCTTATCAAGTTCTTCCCATTCAACCGGGGTTTCTGTGCCTTTCTTATCCCGAAAATAATCAAAACAGAGGTTTCTTGCAATCATCAAAAGATATCCTTTGAGGTTTTGATGATGATAAGAAGTTCCATATTTAATAAATTTTAAAAAACTTTCCTGCGTAATATCATAAGCATCCTCTTCAGATTGAACCATATAAAGACAAAAACGATAAATATCTGCATAATATCTCTCAATAATCAGGCCAGCTGCTTCTTTATCTCCATTATGCAGTTTTCGTATCAATTCGCTTTCTTTCATCGTGTTTTCTCCTAATTCAATATCTGTACATATTATATAACCATTGAAAACCGGAAAAAGTTCACCGTGGACAAAAAAACAGACAGCTAAATTTATAACTGCCTGCTAAAAAAGTATTTTCCTTTTTCTGTCTCATTCATGTAACCTCTTCCGCTCCTCAATAAAATCCATTATTTTATTAGAATTCTTGAGTTTTTTTCGGAATAAAAAATTTTGTCATATCTGTTTTCTCTAATTCCAACAATCGTACCTTTTTATCAATTCCGCCTGCATATCCTGTCAGGCTGCCATTTGCACCGACCACACGGTGACATGGAATGATAATAGAGACTGCATTATGCCCTACTGCACCGCCGACTGCCTGTGCAGACATATGATCCATGCCATGTTTTTCAGCTATTTGTCTGGCAATCTCTCCGTATGTCATTGTCTGACCATACGGAATCTGCAGCAAAATCTGCCACACTTCCTGTCTGAATGCAGAGCCGATCGGATGCAGAGGCGGTGTAAAATTCGGTTCTTCGCCGGAAAAATACACATCCAGCCATCTTTTGGACTCTGCAAGAATCGGTATTTCCTGTGAAATATGTTCATCCGGAAATATGTTGGCAAAGTATTTCTGCCCAACAAACCACAATCCTGTCAGACCAATTTCATCAGCAGCCAACAGGATATCCCCCATTGGTGACTGATATTGACATGTATATACCATCATTTCCTCCATCTTACTTCTTCTGTGTCTTCGGTTTATAATCTCTCATTTCCGGAATAGCTCCGCCTGCCACTGCCCACAAATACAGACTGGCCACACTGCAGTAAGGACTAAACCGCCTGCGGTACTTTTCAAACAACTTCCGGTCGATCTTGCGGTGATGATAAACCATACGAAGTCCACGCTGGATAGCCAGATCATCATAGCTGAATATATCCGGCCGCTGCAGACAGAAAAGCAAGATCATCTCCGCCGTCCATACACCAATTCCTTTCAGAGAGGCCAGTTCTTTGATGGCCGCCTCATCCGACATCTGCGCGACTGCTTCCAGATCAAAGACGCCCTCATGAACCTTCCTGGCAAAGTCCGTAATATATTCTGCCTTACGAAAGGTCATCCCCAAAGACTGCAGCTTGGAAATGTCCGCTGAAAGAATGGTTACAGCATTCACTGCTCCTAAAGTCTCCTTCATCCGCTGCCAGATGGTTGCCTGTGCTTTCGTAGAAATCTGCTGACCGATAATATGATGAACCACTGCAGAAAACAAATCTGTATCCACTTCTCTTTCTATCATCCCTATCTGATCAATGACTTCTGACAGCTTTTTATCTTTATTTCGAAGATAAGTTATCTCATTTTCACCATATTCAAAATACATCCTTTATCTCCCATCCACACATTCTGCACAGGCTCTCTTCAATTTCTTCATCCAGATTATTCCTTTCATCCATAGCCCTGCATTACACGCTTTGCAGTTTTAACTACCCCTATCATACCATGAAATATTCCCTTTTACAAGCAAAAGCAAACAGTTGTTCTTTTTAGTTTCAAAGGCAACTATTTGCTTCTGCAAAACACTATAAAAATCTATTATGCTGTCATCAAAAATACGTTCTATTCATCTGCACTTCTCAGCTTATGGATCATTTCCTCGCAGATCTCAAGTGCACTCTTGCCGTCAGTCTGAACAACGATATCCGCTGCTGCTTCATACTTTGCTCTTCTTGCTTCCATCAAATCCGCAATATACTCTACATTCTTGTGACCATTCAAAAGCGGACGTTCGTCACTGTCCTTCACGCGGTCAAGAATGGTCTGCGGGTCTGCTTTCAGAAGAACAACCTTGCCGTTCTTCTTCATCTCAGCCACGTTGCGTTCACGCATAGCCACACCGCCGCCACAGGAAATAATGACATTCTGCTTGGACTGCATGTCAATCAACAACTGTGTCTCAAGGTTGCGGAAGTATTCCTCTCCATAAGTCTCAAAAATTTCCGAAATGCTCATGCCCTGCTGTTCGGCGATCACCTGATCCATCTCAACCACATCCATGGCCAGTGCATCTCTCAAAACCGCAGAGATCGTACTCTTTCCTGCTCCCATGAAACCAATCAGCACAATATTGTAATCGAAGAGTTTCTTTCCCTGAATCTTCTTGCTGTTGTAGAGAACTCGCGCATAAATATCAGCAATCTCTTCCTGATGCACATTACCTTTCAATTCTATGTCCAGTGCCTCTTTCTGTCTGCTCTCCTGCTCCGGCTGAAGAATCTGCATCTGATTCTTCTCCTTCAATGCCATAATCTTCTCAACCACATCGAATCGTTTCATCAATATATCTGCAAGCTGAGTATCACAGGATAAAAGTTCCTGCCGCAATAAATCCAGTTCCTTCATGTTCCGCTCTCCTTGTTTCTGTAGTTTAACGCTTTAAGTTATTACATTGTACCATAAATTTACAACTAAAAAAATCCTGTAATTTCATTTATTTTATTGGTTATCCCGCGCAGTTTTCACACGAAATACAACATTCACAATCATCATCCGAATTTTTTCTTTCCAAAAACAGGACCCGCTTTTGCGGGTCCTGATAAAAGATTCATATGTTATGCTTCATCAATGGCTTTGCCGATATCATGACGCATATATTTGTTGTCAAATTCAATCCATTCGGTTGCTTTATAGGCATTAGCTCTTGCTTCTTTCAGCGTTGTGCCTTTAGCTGTGACACCAAGTACACGTCCACCGTTTGTCACAATGCCTTTTTCATTGCGCTTTGTGCCTGCATGGAAACAATAGTAACCTTCATCCGCATGAAATTTCTCAAAACCTGTGATCGGATAACCTTTTTCGTAGGAAACCGGATAACCATCAGAAGCCAGGACAACACAAACTGCCGCATTGTCTTCAAATTCCAGATGCTTTTCAGCCAGTTTACCGTCGATGCATGCCTCAAACATTTCCACCAGATCTGTCTTCATTCTCGGAAGTACAACCTGTGTTTCAGGATCACCGAATCTGGCATTATATTCCAGCACCTTCGGACCGTCTTCTGTCAGCATCAAACCAACAAAAAGGATACCCACAAAATCTCTGCCTTCTGCTTTCATCGCTGCCATCGTAGGCTTGAAAATATGCTCCATACAGAAAGCATTCACTTCTTCTGTATAGAAAGGACTTGGGGAAAATGTACCCATACCGCCTGTATTTAAGCCCTGATCGCCATCTTTTGCACGTTTATGATCCTGAGCAGATGTCATCGGTACAATATTGGTTCCGTCACAGAAGCAAAGGGCCGACACCTTCACGTCCTGTCATAAACTCTTCCACAACCATCTGATTGCCAGCTGAACCGAATTTCTTTGTCTTCCATAATTTTCTTTTAACACCGGCGCGGGCTTCTTCAAGATTCTGGCAGATAAGAACACCTTTGCCCAAGGCCAGACCATCAGCCTTCAATACGATTGGCATCTTTGGCCGTTTCAAGATAATCAAGGGCTGCCTGCGGATCCGTGAAATTCTCATAAGTAGCAGTCGGAATACCATATTTTTTCATCAGATCTTTGGAAAAGGCTTTGGAGCCCTCGATAATGGCTGCATTCTTACGCGGTCCGAATACTCTCAGTCCTTCTGCCTCAAAAGCATCCACAATACCGCCCACCAGAGGATCATCCATGCCAATCACCGTCAGATCAATGGCTTTTTCCTTTGTCAAAGGCAACCAGCTTATCAAATTCCATGGCACCGATCGGTACACATTCTGCAACTTCTTCAATACCGGCATTGCCCGGTGCACAGTAAACTTTATCTACAAGAGGACTTTCTGCGACCTTCCATGCGATAGCATGCTCTCTTCCACCGCCGCCAACGATTAATACTTTCATTCTGCTCATCCTTTCTTTCATATATAACTCAAATATCCGCCGATTCCACCAAATCAAAAGGCAGAATCGGCGGATGAACCTATTCAAAATCAACTCACGAATTCCGATACAGAATTCAAAGTCACATTGCAGACTTGGATTCTTGAAGTCTACTCCTCTACAAACACTCTGCCATCCTTCACATGCACTTTGTCATGGGCGATCAGATCAATAACTTTCGGCATAATCTGCCATTCAGCCTGCTCCATAATTCTGCGCTGAAGCACCTCAGGCGTATCATCCGGGCGTACTTCCACCGGCTTCTGCATGATGATCGGGCCTGTATCAGTTCCCTCATCAACAAAATGCACCGTTGCACCGCTGATCTTCACACCGCGCTTTAAGGCAGCCTCATGAACATGCAGTCCATAATAACCGGTTCCACAGAAAGACGGGATCAACGACGGATGGATATTGATCATCCTGTTTCTGTAGGCTTTGATCATCTTCTCTGGCACAACCACCATAAAGCCTGCCAATACAACGAGATCCACACCCCGGGCATTGACAGCTTCCAGCAGAGCATCATTAAAAAGCTCACGATCTGCATACTGTCTCGGAGAAATACATACCGCTTCAATACCGGCTTTCGCCGCTCTCTCCAGTGCTTTTGCCTTTGGATTGTTGCTGATCACCACTTTGATCTCTGTGTCGGTGATACGTCCATCGGCAATGCTGTCGATAATGGCCTGGAGATTGGTGCCGCCGCCGGATACAAGTACTGCAATCTTTAACATAATGTCACACCCTTTTCGCCCTCTGTCAGTTCACCAACGATATAGGCTTTCTCACCTGCTTCTTCAAGAAGCTTCATTGTCTTATCAACATCTGCAGGATCAACACCAATCACCATACCAAGACCCATGTTGAAAGTATTGTACATCATCTGTTCGGCAATATCACCTTTTTCTGCAATAAGTTTAAAGATAGCCGGAACTTCGTAGCTGTCTTTCTTCACAACAGCATGAACACCTTCCGGCAGCATACGTGGAATATTCTCATAAAATCCGCCGCCCGTAATATGGGAGCATCCCTTAAGCGTCACACCGCCGTCTTTAACTGCCTTCAAGGCTTTGACATAAATTCTTGTAGGCGCGATCAATGCTTCACCTAAAGTTGTGCCAAGTTCATCATAGTATGTATCCAATGATTCCTTTGTCATATCGAATACTTTGCGGACAAGGGAGAAACCATTGCTGTGTACACCGGAAGAAGCGATGCCGATAAGCACATCACCTTTCTTCAGATTCTCACCTGTGATCAGATCCTTCTTATCTACAACACCTACTGCAAAACCTGCAAGATCGTACTCATCCTCCGGCATCAGTCCCGGATGCTCTGCTGTCTCACCGCCGATCAGTGCTGCACCGGACTGCTTGCACCCTTCAGCAACACCGCTGACGATTGTGGCAATCTTCTCAGGATAGTTCTTGCCGCATGCAATATAATCAAGGAAGAAAAGCGGTTCACCGCCGGCACAAGCCACATCATTCACACACATAGCCACTGCATCAATACCGATCGTGTCATGCTTGTCCATAAGGAAAGCCAGTTTCACCTTTGTGCCGCAGCCATCTGTACCTGATAAAAGGATCGGCTCTTCCATTTTCTTGATATTTTCAAGAGAAAAAGCACCTGAAAATCCGCCGAGACCGCCAAGTACTTCCGGACGCATGGTTCCTTTGACAAATTTCTTCATGAGTTCTACTGATTCGTATCCTGCTTCAATATCTACACCGGCATTTTTGTAATCCATTTATATTTCCTCCTTGATAAAAGCACTCTGATTATGATTAATTGTTCGATTCAAAATCCGTTCCCGGATTCTTATTTTCACTATTTCTATCTGCTATTTCGTCGGGTAATCACCGTTAAAACATGCCATGCAGAAACCACCTGCGGCATCCGGACATGCAGCTACC
>ENA-OPZZ01001434-OPZZ01001434.1-human-gut-metagenome-genome-assembly--contig:-NODE-1434-length-14690-cov-3.145712_pt1 | contig 14690 bp, 15 predicted proteins | sample MGYA00242487_ERZ504511 | MGnify/ENA primary metagenome ERZ504511 (study PRJEB26092, sample SAMD00036241) | human gut metagenome | host: Homo sapiens | study: EMG produced TPA metagenomics assembly of... | reverse complement strand
ACTGTTCCCCCTCCAGCGTATCCCTGGTGTGCGGCAATTTCCGTGACAATGGCTCTATTCTCACCCAGAAGTACATTCATCAATGAAGACTTTCCTGCATTCGGCCTTTCCCAGGATAACAGTCTTGATTTCCCTCCTTGACCATGACGGCCATTATCTGCGGAATCCAGCATTTTCTGAAGTTCTGCCATATACCCGCGCACCTGAACAGCCAACTCATCGCCAAAACCTTCTGCCTGAATGTGTTCAGGATCATCCAGAGCCGCTTCAATAAACGCAATATTGCCTATAATTCCTTTTCTTAACTTCTCTATCCTTTTCTTGACACTTCCTCTTAACTGGTTCAGAGAACTCTCCAGTGCCATATCACTTTTCGCATTAATAACATCAATCACGGCCTCCGCCTGAGACAGATCAATCCGTCCATTCAAAAAGGCACGCTTTGTAAATTCTCCCGGTTCTGCCAGTCTGGCGCCGTATTTCAATACCGTCTCAAGGAGCTTTTTCATAACAACCACACCACCGTGACAATCTATCTCGACAACGTCCTCTCTTGTATAGCTGTTCGGCCCCCTCATAATCAATACCATGACCTCATCAATGAGGCAGTCTCCATCATAAATATAGCCATAGTGAATCGTATGTGTTGAGACATCACTCAGTCTCTTTCTGCCGCCAGGGCTTCTGTAGATCCGGTCAACAATCGTCACCGCATCATCGCCGCTGAGCCTTACTTTTCCGATACCTGCATTCGTCATGCCTGTGGATATCGCTGCAATTGTGTCACTCTGCATTTTCTACCTCCTGCACATCCCGGCACCAAGTGCCCTTTCGGTGTCACAGAAAATTCCACCCAAATTCCTGCCGACACAAAAAAGCTGCCGCATCCCGGGCTTCGTATTCCATCAAATAGAATACACGCCTTACCGATGCGACAGCTCCCTGATCATATGCCAGATTTATACATTCAAGAACGCCTCCGGCGTGCTGCCTGCATCAGACATTATCATTACTATCGTTATGCTCATTATTCTCCGCAGGTCTTTCAACTTCTTCACGGCTGTAAGAACGTTCTCTTCTATAGCCTCTCTCGCGGTTATAATTATTTTCACGATTATAGCGTCCCTCACGGTTGTAACCACTTCTAGGACTTCTCTCCCGGTAATCTTTCTTTAAAGTAATCACAACCTTACGGTATGGTTCCTCACCTTCACTGTGTGTTTCTACATAACGGTCATTCTGAAGTACAGAATGAATCACACGGCGCTCATAAGGATTCATTGGCTCAAGGGATACCGGTCGTCTTGTTCTCTTCACCTTATAGGCAAGATTCTTCGCAAGATTCTCAAGTGTTGCCTTTCTTCTCTCACGATAATTCTCTGTGTCCACTTTAATGCGGATATAAGAATCACTTTCCTTGTTCACAACCAGACTGATGATGTACTGAAGAGAATCCAGTGTCTGTCCTCTCTTACCGATCAGCAGACCCATGTCTTCACCATCAAAGACAATATTCATTGTTCTGCTCTCTTCATCATAATCCACTGTACTATTGACATCCACATTCATGGCTTTAAACATTCTTGCAAGGAAATCCTTTGTATGGTCAAGAAGATTGAACTTCTTACGTGCTTTAATCACTGCCGGCTTGCTGCCGATCAGTCCTAAGAAACCTGTGCTTCCTTCAGTAATTACTTCATATTCAATCTTATCGCTTGGCACTTCAAGCTTAATAGCAGCTTCAGAAATAGCATCTTCAACTGTCTTCGCACTTACTTCAATATATTCCATGCGTGTAATCCCCCAAATTAATCGTCATGTCGATTCAGCATATGCGCATATCCGGATATGGACTTCTTATCCGCCTCTGCATTGTTCTTATCAACCTTCTTGCTGCTCTTTCCTCCGGCATTGGAAGATTCACTCTTCTTCTCTGCCTTTGCATCTCCATTGCCTTTGCCTGCATTAGCAATCTGAGAAATAGAACGACGATCAATATTCTTTGTCTTCATAGCTGCATATTCTTCAAGTTTTGCGTTCTGTTCACCGCGTTTCTCGGCTTTCTTTGCAGCTTTCTCTTTATTAGCCTCGATAATATCATCTACACTCTTGTTATTAAAGAACTTATCAATAAACAGGTAAATGATTGTTCTGAATACAGCACTTGCGATCCAGTAAATACCCATACCGGAAGGAAGTGTAATACAGAAGAACACAGACATCAACGGCATCATCATGTTCATGGTATTCATTGTGCTGCCCATTGTAGAATCCAGATCCGGTTTAGGCTGACTTCTCTGAGAAACCTTCAGGTTCGCCCACTGTGAAACACCTGCAAGAATCGGAATCAGTACACCTGGGAAAATACCTTTGAAGCCATTACCGAAAATAACCGGTGCATCCGCAATATTCAATCCGCCCGGAATACTGTTCATTCTGATGATTTCTGAAGAATACTGAGAAATCGCATTCACAACATCTGCACTGCCTGAAAATGCATCGCTGACGGCACTCCATCCTGTACTCTTAACAACATAAAGTGCATCAATAACCTTATTGATATTGCTAATATCAAAATTGGAAACTCTCAGACTCATTTCCTTGATCAGTGTTGTCATAATATCGCCGGCACCTGATGCACTCATGATTGGCTGGGCAATATGTTCATAAATCTCACGTACCGGTTCAACATAAGCCGGTACATTATAAATAACACGATACAATGCAAACAGGATTGGCAGCTGGATCAGCATCGGCAGACATCCGCCTGTCGGACTTGCGCCGTACTTGTCATAAATTGCCTGTGTCTCAGCCTGCATCATACGCATAGACTTTTCATCTTTACGGTTCTGATACTTCTTCTGAACCTTCTGAAGTTCGGGGTTCATCAAAGAAGACATCTTCGAAAACTTCTGCTGCTTGACCGTCAATGGAATCATCAGCACATTGATAACCAACGTAAACAAAATAATCGTCAGAGCTACATTATTAATACCGAAAATCTGAAGAAATCGATAAATGTAGTTCATAATGAAACCGAGGATAATAGCAAAAGGCTTCAAAATGCCCCCGGTCTGTGTCAAAACTAAAATACTCAACGTATTGCCCTCCTTGGTTTATGGAACAGGATCATAACCACCCTTCGCAAACGGATGACATCTTAAAATTCTTCTGGCTGCCAGATAACTCCCTTTAACAGCACCATACTTCATAATAGCTTCAATTGCATACTGCGAACAGGTCGGAATATAAATACAGCATCCCCTTTTCATCGGCGAGATATATTTTCTGTAAAATCTGATCATCGCTATTAAAATTCTACTCATTTTGCTCATTACGGCTCTTTTCCAAAACTCTGTGGATATCTGCCACATGCATCAATGCCTTCTCCAGTGTGTGATAATCAATCTTCTTCGCATTGACTCTGACAATAAATATGATATCCAGTCCCTTTTTAAAATGATGTTCATTTAAACGATAAATTTCTCTGATCAAACGTGTCAGATGATGTCTGACAACGCTATTGCCAACCTTTTTACTGACAGATATACCAATTCTGTTCTTCTCTGTTCCATTCTTCATCACGTACATGACCAAATATTTATTCGCACGTGACTTTCCATTACCATATACAGTTTTAAAATCCCTGTTTTTCTTTAATGATTCTGAATATTCCATTCTATTCTTCCATTTCTTTCTCAAAATTATATCATGGTTATCATCGAATCATCCCGAATAAGAAAGAAAAAGGCCACAAATCTGCGGCCTAAGCTGACATCTATGATACCATATGAAACGGTACGATTATGCTGATAAAACTTTTCTTCCTTTAGCTCTTCTGGCTGCTAAAACTTTTCTGCCGTTAGCAGTGCTCATTCTCTTTCTGAAGCCGTGTACTTTAGATCTCTGTCTTGTCTTTGGCTGGAATGTCATCTTCATAGGTATACACCTCCTTTATTCTTCCTGCGCTGTCTATAAAATTACAGACTAACGTTATTGTATTATCTAATCTATTCTATTATATTAGTTTGCCCTCATTCCGTCAAGTAAAACAATTATTTTTTTTCACGATTTTTTGCAGCATTTTCCACGATTTATCGACATATAGGTGCTATGTGGATTTATCCACAATTTACTCACTACTGATTGTGGAAAAATTTTATTTTTCATAACCTTATCCACAAAAAGTGGATAACTTGTGGATAACTTGTGGATTAATATTGGATAAATACCAGATTTTCAGTGTTTATGCCACTTTAAGATGTGTGTATAATTTGAATAACTTATTCACAGCCCCTATTTTTCCACGATTTTTTTCCAATCTTATGTAAACCCACTGGGGCGATTTTCCATATTATACACACTGGTGGATAAAAGTTATCCACAATTTCCACACAAGATTTCACCAAAAGCATTGTAAAAAATTTAAAATGTTATAAAATATTTAATAAGTAAACTATAATTAGGGGGATTATCGTGATTAACAAAATTCGAGAAAACTGGGATCAGATATTGGATATTATGAGAATTGAGCATGACATTTCTCCCGTTGCTTTTAACACATGGATAAAGCCTTTAACTGTCTATTCTGTCGAAGGTCATACAATTACCATTCTCGTCAACAATGAACTTGAACAAATGTGCAGCTATATAAAGAAAAAGTTCGAACAGCCTCTGAAAGTCACTATTTCAGAGTATTTTAATGACGTTTATGATATTCACATTACGACCAGCGAAGAACTCGGCAAAATTGAGGCCACCCAGACTGTAGAGCCGGAGAAAAAACCTGCTGCATCGATCATTACAAACAAAACGCTGAATCCTAATTACACATTTGATACTTTTGTCGTTGGCAAAAACAACGAACTTGCCCACGCAACAGCTCTGGCTGTCGCATCAGATCCCGGAGATTACGGCAATCCGCTGTTCATCTACGGAGGTGTTGGACTTGGAAAGACGCATTTGATGCATTCCATCGCACATTACATTCTTTCCTACAATCCAGATTACAAAATTATATACACAACGACAGAAACATTCTCCAATGAATTAATTTCAGCCATCAAGAACAAAACCCAGGAGGCATTTAAAGATAAGTACCGGAATATTGATATGCTCCTGATTGATGATATTCAGTTCATTGCCGGCAAAGACAGTACAATGGAAGAATTTTTCCATACATTTAACACACTGTATGAAAATAAAAAACAGATCGTTATTTCATCCGATAAACCGCCAAAAGATATTGTCGGTGTCGAAGATCGTCTGATCTCCCGATTCAAAGTCGGATTAACCGTTGATGTACAGCCACCGGATTATGAAACCCGTGTTGCTATCCTGGTAAAAAGAGCTGAACTTGAACATATTAATATAGAAGTAGATGCGCTTCATTATGTTGCTGATCATATCAGCTCCAATATCCGAGAGCTTGAAGGCGCACTGCGCCAGATTTACAACTTTTCACGTCTGAAACACGCAGACAGAATTGATACCGATCTGGCCCGTGAAGCATTAAAGGATATTATTGCACCGGATGAAGCAAGACCGATCACTCCGGAAGTCATCATTGAGACAGTAACAGAGCACTATAATTATAAGGTAACAAAAGATGATATTCTTGGTAAAAACCGAAGCCGCGATATCTCTTATCCACGACAGATCTGTATGTATCTCTGTGAGAAATACACTGGGCTTTCATTAGCAGCGATCGGTGCTGCGTTGGGCAATAAAGATCATACAACGGTTCTTCATGGCATCAAAAAGATTAAGACTGACTTGGAGAAGGATGAGCAGTTACGCAGTACAATTGATATTATCACCAAGAAGTTAAACCCTCCAAAGTAGCATAAACTCTGGATAAAACGAGTTTTCCACCGAATTTCCACAGGAGTTATCCACAATTTGTTGATGGTTTATTTGCGTTGTGAATAACCTGTGGATAGTGCAGTGGACAAGCGGTGGATACTCATTTTTTACCTTTCCCGCGAAGCGGGACGCGATTTTAAAAATTGTGGAAAAATGCCATGTTATCCTATTTTTTTTCAACAGTTATTCACAGTGATTTCACTACCAGAAGTCAGCATTTATCACGGTTGTAGAGCTTATCCACAATATAAACGCCCCCTACAACTACTACAACATTATCATATATATATTTATGTATATGCACACCTCTCTTTTTTATGACTGTTAACTTTTGTGGATAACATCACCTTTATATAGAACATACGAAAGGACGTATCAACATATGAAAATCATTTGTAATAAATCAGCATTGCTTACCGGTGTTAACACTGTCTTAAAAGCAGTACCTGCAAGAACAACAATGCCTATTCTTGAATGTATACTGATTGATACAACATCAGGGGTCATTAAATTGACAGCCAATGATATGGATCTCGGTATTGAAACAACAGTTGACGGCGATGTCCTTGATAAAGGATGTATTGCTTTGGAGGCTAAACTGTTTTCTGAGATTGTGAGAAAACTCCCGGATAGTGAAGTTACCATTGAAACAGATGACAACAATAAGGCATTGATCAAATGTGAAAAAGCAAAATTTAATATCGCCGGAAAAGATGGTGAAGATTTTGTCGCATTGCCTGAAATAGAAAAGACCCATTTTATTACGCTTTCCCAGTTCTCATTAAAAGAAATTATTCGTCAGACGATTTTTTCAATTTCTGATAATGAAAGCAACCGAATGATGTCCGGTGAACTTTTACAGATTGATCAGGATCAGCTGCGTCTTGTTTCGCTGGACGGTCAGAGAATTTCTATCCGTAAAATTTCACTTAAAGAATCATATGATCCGATCAAAGCAGTTATTCCTGGGAAAAACCCTGAATGAGATCAGTAAGATTTTGTCCGGTGATATGGATGATGATGTCCGTATTTATTTTACAGACAGACATGTATTGTTTGAATTTGATCAGACAGTAGTTGTATCACGTCTGCTGGAAGGAGAATATTTCCAGATTGACAAGATGATTTCAAGTGATTACAATACCAAAATAACCATTAACAAGAAAGAGCTGCAGGGGTGTATTGAACGTGCGTCTCTTCTGATTCGTGAAAGTGAAAGAAAGCCAATTATTATCAACGTGACAGATGGTTCCATGGAGATGAAGATCCAGTCAGCCATGGGTTCCATGAATGAAGATATTGATATCAGCAAAGAAGGACGGGATATCATGATCGGATTTAATCCGAAGTTTATCCTGGATGCACTGCGTGTTATTGATGATGAGGAGATTACCATGTATCTGGTTAATCCAAAGGCACCTTTTATCATCAAAAACGATGAACAGTCTTATATCTACCTTGTTTTGCCAATCAGTTTCAACATGTAATTGTTCAGAGTCAAGCATCATTTCATAAAGCTGACATAAAATGTGTTGCATTTTGTCAGTTGCTTGACTCAAAATATACAGGAATAAATAAGGAGTAGAATGATGCAGACATTTGGATTAAAGGATGAACATATTAAACTTGGACAGCTTTTGAAAGCAACTGGTCTGGTAGGATCCGGCGTAGATGCCAAGATTGTTGTTCAGGAAGGACTTGTGAAAGTCAACGGTAAAGTTTGTTATATGCGCGGCAAAAAAATCGTGTCGGGTGATATTGTTGAATTTGAAAATGAAAAGATAGAAGTTGTATAGAGTATGTATGTAGAATCGCTGGCATTGGAGAATTACAGAAATTATGCGCATCTTTCAGTTAATTTAAGTCCGGGCATTAATATCTTTTTCGGAGATAATGCTCAGGGGAAGACGAATGTGCTGGAAGCACTTTATATGTGTGCGACAACAAAATCCCATAGAGGCAGCCGTGATCGTGAAATCATTCGGTTTGGTGAAGAAGAAGCCCATATTCGGATGCTGCTTTCAAAGGAGCATGTACGACACAAAATCGACGTGCATCTGAAGAAGAATAAATCAAAAGGGATTGCTATTGATGGTATTCCCATCAGAAAATCCGGGGAATTGTTTGGTCTTGTGCATATGATCTGTTTTTCACCGGAAGACTTGGCCATGATTAAAAAGTGGACCGGGGGAGAGACGACGTTTTCTCGATCTCGAATTATGTCAGCTGGATAAAGTTTATCTACATAATATTTCCAATTACAACAAAATTGTGAACCAGAGAAATAATCTTCTCAAGCAGATAGGTTTTGATTCTGCATTAAAGGATACACTTGATATATGGGATATGCAGATGGTGAATTATGGCAGAAAAGTCATTGAGACAAGAAGACTGTTTATTGCGCAGTTGAATGAATGGCTGGAGCAGATTCACGGAAGGCTCACCGGCAACAGAGAAAAGCTTCGGCTTGTTTATCAGCCGAGTACGGAGCCGGAGGATTTCGAGCGTGTACTGTTATCCAAAAGAGATCAGGATATCCGGATGAAAATGTCAGGAACAGGACCGCACAGAGATGATTTTCTGTTTATGGTCGGAGAAGTGGATATTCGCAAATTTGGTTCACAGGGGCAGCAGAGGACAGCAGCATTGTCCTTGAAGCTGGCTGAGATTGAACTTGTGCGTCAGAGTATCGGGGACGAGCCGGTATTATTGCTGGATGATGTTTTGTCGGAACTTGATAGTTCCAGACAGAATTATCTTCTGGACTGCATTAAAGATATTCAGACCGTGATCACGTGTACGGGTTTGGACGAATTTGTCAATCACAGATTTAACATAGACCGCATTTTTAAAGTGACGGATGGAACAGTTGATTTTGTCAATGAGGTAGTAGGATAAAGCAGGAGGTTTGAGATATGAGTGAAGGATACGGCGCAAGTCAGATTCAGATATTGGAAGGGCTTGAAGCAGTTAGAAAGAGACCGGGTATGTATATTGGCAGTACCTCAGCGAAGGGACTTCATCATCTGGTATATGAGATTGTTGACAATTCCGTCGATGAGGCCCTTGCCGGTTACTGTGATCATATTGAGGTGACCATTAATAAAGACAATTTCCATTACAGTTGTCGACAACGGACGTGGTATACCGGTCGGTATACAAGCAAAAGCCCATAAACCAGCGGTAGAAGTTGTATTTACCATTCTTCATGCCGGCGGTAAATTTGGCGGCGGCGGATATAAGGTATCCGGCGGACTTCATGGTGTCGGTGCATCGGTTGTTAATGCCCTGTCCGAATGGCTTGAAGTCAATGTTTATGTAGATGGTTATGAATATTATCAGCGTTATGAACGCGGTAAAGTCATGTGTGAACTGCAGAAGATCGGTCCGACAGAGAAGAGAGGAACAACGGTCCATTTCCTGCCAGATAAAGAAATATTTGAAGAAACAGTTTTTGATTATAAAGTGCTGAAACAGCGGCTGAGAGAAATTGCTTTTCTGACAAAGGGACTTCGTATTTCTCTGACAGATGTCCGTGAGGAAGAGCCGATTTTGTCCTCTTTCCACTATGAAGGCGGTATCCGCGAGTATGTGGCTTATCTGAATAAGGCCAATACACCGCTGTATGATGAGATTATTTACTGTGAAGGTGAAAAAGATGGCGTACTTGTGGAAGTTGCACTTCAGCATAATGACGGCTACAATGAAAATGTTTACAGTTTCGTCAATAATATTACGACGCCTGAAGGCGGTACCCATCTGGTGGGTATGCGAAGTGCACTGACCAAGACATTTAATGATTATGCAAGAAAGAATAAGCTTCTGAAAGACAACGAACAGAGTCTGACAGGTGAAGATATCCGTGAAGGCCTGACGGCCATTGTCAGTATCAAGATCGGGGAGCCTCAGTTTGAAGGTCAGACAAAGCAGAAACTGGGCAACTCCGAAGCAAGAGGAGCCGTTGAGAGTATTGTCAGCGACAAGCTTGGTGTATTTCTTGAGCAGAATCCGGCCATCGGCAAGCTGATTGTGGAGAAATCTGTCATGGCACAGAGAGCCAGAGATGCAGCAAGAAAAGCCAGAGATTTGACAAGAAGAAAAGGTGCATTAGACAGTATGAGTCTTCCGGGCAAACTGGCAGACTGTTCAGATAAAGATCCGGCGAAATGTGAGATTTACATTGTCGAGGGTGATTCCGCTGGCGGTTCTGCAAAGACAGCACGTTCAAGAGCCACACAGGCCATTCTGCCTCTGAGAGGTAAGATTTTGAATGTCGAAAAAGCACGTCTGGATAAGATTCTTGTCAACAATGAGATTAAAGCCATGATCACGGCTTTTGGTACAGGTATCCATGAAGATTTTGATATCACCAAGCTGCGTTATCATAAGATTATCATCATGACGGATGCCGATGTGGATGGTGCCCATATCAGTACACTGCTTCTGACATTCCTTTATCGCTTTATGCCGGATCTGATCCGTGAAGGTTATGTTTATCTTGCAAAGCCGCCGCTTTATAAGATTGAGCGAAACAAAAAGGAATGGTATGCTTACAGTGATGATGAATTGAACGCGATCCTGACAGAAATCGGTCGTGATCAGAATAGCAAAATCCAGCGTTACAAAGGTTTGGGTGAGATGGATGCGGAACAGCTTTGGGAGACAACCATGGACCCTGAAAGACGTATTCTGATGCGTGTTTCCATGGATGATGCTGAAAAAGTCAGCATCGATGAGACATTCAGCGTCCTGATGGGTGACAAAGTTGAGCCGAGACGTGAATTTATAGAGAAGAATGCAAAATATGTCAGAAATCTGGATATATAGTAAAGGTTCTGCGTTAAGAATTATGGAGGAAGAGAATGGACGATAAGATTTTCGATAAGATTCATGAGGTCGATCTGAAGGAAAGAATGGAAACCTTCTATATCGACTATGCCATGAGCGTTATTGCATCCCGTGCTCTGCCGGATGTCCGAGACGGTTTGAAACCGGTACAGAGACGAATACTTTACGCAATGATAGAGCTGAATAATGGTCCTGACAAGCCGCATCGTAAATGTGCGCGTATTGTCGGTGATGCAATGGGTAAATATCATCCGCATGGTGATTCATCCATCTACGGTGCACTGGTCAATATGGCTCAGGACTGGTCAACAAGATATCCGCTGGTAGATGGCCACGGCAACTTTGGCTCCATGGATGGCGACGGCGCCGCAGCCATGCGATACACTGAGGCACGTCTCAGCAAAATTTCCATGGAAATGATGGCAGATATCAACAAGGACACTGTTGATTTTCAGCCGAACTTTGATGAGACAGAGAAAGAGCCGGTTGTACTGCCGTCCAGATATCCAAATCTGCTGGTGAATGGTACAACAGGTATCGCTGTTGGTATGGCGACGAATATTCCGCCGCACAATTTGCGTGAAACCATTGACGGTGTCATCAAGATCATTGATAATCGTGTGGAAGAAAATCGTGAGACAACCATCGAAGAACTGATGGAGATAATCAAGGGACCGGACTTCCCGACAGGTGCCATGATCCTTGGCAAAAACGGTATCAATCAGGCTTACCGTACCGGCCGCGGCAAATTAAAAGTAAGAGCAGTGACGGATATCGAGACAATGCCGAATGGCCGTCATCGTATTGTAGCCACAGAGCTGCCTTATATGGTCAACAAGGCAAAACTCATTGAAAAAATTGCCGAGCTGGTAAAAGATAAACGAATTGAAGGTATTTCTGATCTTCGAGATGAATCCAGCCGTGAAGGCCTTCGTGTCGTGATTGAATTGAAAAAGGATGCTAATCCGAATGTTGTACTGAACCAGCTGTATAAACATACCCAGCTGCAGGATACGTATGGTGTGATCATGTTGGCGCTTGTCAATAATCAGCCGATGATCCTGAATCTGAAACAGATGCTTGAACTGTATCTGAAGCATCAGGAAGAAGTTGTGACACGAAGAACGCGTTTTGAATTAAATAAAGCGGAAGAACGTGCACATATTTTACAGGGCTTATTAATTGCTCTTGACCATATTGATGAGGTTATCAGCATTATCCGTTCATCGAAAAATGTTGCAGAGGCCAAAACACGGCTGATGGAAACATTTGGTCTGACTGAGGTTCAGGCTCAGGCCATCGTTGATATGCGTCTGAGAGCGCTGACAGGTCTGGAAAGAGAAAAGATTGAGAACGAATACAATGAACTGATGAAGCGAATCGGCGAATTAAAAGCAATCCTTGCGGATGAAAAACTGCTTCTCGGCGTGATCCGCGAAGAAATTAAGCTTATCCGTGATAAATATGGTGATGACAGAAAAACATCCCTGGGTGTGGATGATGACGAAATTACTGTTGAAGATTTGATCAAACGCGAAAATACAGTCATTGCCATGACTCAGCTGGGGTATATTAAACGTATGACCATGGATAACTTCAGAAGTCAGAACCGCGGTGGCCGAGGCATTAAAGGCATGACGAAGCTGGATGAAGACTGCATTACAGAGTTGATGATGGCAAACACCCATGATTATATTCTGTTCTTCACTAATAAAGGCCGTGTATTCAGACTGAAAGGCTATGAGATTCCGGAGGCATCCCGTATTGCCAGAGGTACAGCACTGATCAATCTGCTGCAGCTTGAGCCGGGTGAAAAGGTAACAGCAACCATTCCGCTTGAAAAATATGAGAATGACAAATATCTTTTCATGGCTACAAAGAACGGTATGGTCAAGAAAACGTCTATCATGGAATACATCAATGTCCGTAAGACAGGCCTTCTGGCTATCGGTTTGCGTGAAGATGATGAACTGATCGAAGTTAAGGTAACAGATGAGTCTGATTTGATTTATCTTGTTTCCCAGAAGGGTATGAGTATCTGCTTCAAGCAGGATAATGTTCGTGCAACAGGCCGTACTTCTATGGGCGTGATCGGCATGGATCTGGATGAGGATGATCTGATTGTCGGCATGCAGGTCAGCAGCCAGGGCGAAGCAGTGCTTATCGTATCCGAAAAAGGTCTCGGAAAGCGAACCATGCTGGAAGAATTTAATGTTCAGAATCGCGGCGGCAAGGGCCTTAAATGCTATAAGATTACAGATAAGACAGGTCTTGTTGTGGGTGTAAAATGTGTCAACGCAGAAGATGAGCTGATGATCATTACAACCGGCGGTATCATTATCCGTATGCCGGTAGAAGGCATTTCTATTTTGAAGCGTATCACTTCAGGGGTTAAACTGATCCAGCTGGATGAAGGCTCTGTAGTTGCAAGTATTGCAAAGATCCGTGAAGATATGAAAGACGATGAGGAGACTTCAGACGAACAGTCAGAAGAGGCCGGGATGATAGAAGAAGTTTTAGAGACCGATTCAGTGGATAATTCTGAAGAAAATGAAACAGAATAGTTGGATGAATGGTTCTGATTGTGGATAAGTCCTCTGAAAAAAATCAGAAATGTGGAAAAAGGGCCGCAGCATCGTGAAAAAATGCTGCGGCCCTTTGTTTTTGGTATTAACAGTGAAAGCAAAGCATAGGCTGCCTTTGGAGATAATGGCTGATCAATGCGTATGCGCATCGATATATTCAGTTCGCGTCTTTGAATAAATAATCTTTTGACTGCTGTAAAGACCATAGTATCCGGACAGCATATAACTGACAGCAATGGTAATCAGATAATAGGGCATCCCTTCAAAGCCAAACAGTTCGAAGGAAATCAGCAAGGAGGTAATCGGGCTGTTGGTCACACCGCAGAACACACCGACCATACCGCAGCCGGCGCAGAGAGCAGCAGGAAGACCGAGGATTGGACCGATTACACAGCCCAGAGTGGCACCGATAAAGAACGAAGGAACGATTTCACCGCCTTTAAATCCGGCACCCAGGGTAGCTGCTGTAAAAATAATCTTCATCATAAACGCCCATGGCGGAACAGAGCCTTCAAAGCAGCGAGCAATCATCGGCATGCCGGCACCATTGTAATCATTGGTATGTAAAAGCAGTGTCAGAAGAACAACAATTAAACCGCCGACAAAAACGCGAAGATACGGGTTGGCAATGTATTTTTTGTATGTATGCTCGGAAAGATGCAGGGCAATGCAGAAGACAACACTGATGGCGGCAAAAGCAGCTGCAGCAAGAATTGCCTGACCGACGGTAAGGGCTGTCAGAGCCGGGAGATCCGTAATCGGAAAAACTTCCGGCATAGCGCCAAAATGTCTGGCCAGCATGGAAGCTGTCAGAGATGAAATAACACATGGTACCAAGGCAGAATAATGCATAATGCCGACGCTGATGACTTCCATAGAAAATACTGCGGCAGCCATCGGGGTACCGAATACAGCTGAGAAGCAGGCACTCATGCCGCACATAATCATCAGTTTCTTATCTTTTTCATCAAAATGAAAGGTCTGAGCCAGAAAATCACCGAGACTTCCGCCAATCTGCAGGGCAGCACCTTCACGACCGCCGAACGCCGAACAGATGGGTGATCAGCGTTGATACTAAGATTAGAGGTGCTACTTTAACAGAAATATGGTTGTCCAGACTGGATGGAGGACAGAACCAGATTGGTTCCGGTATTGTTGTACTGACCGCTTACCCTGTAGAGAAAAATAATCAGCAGACCGGCAAAGGGCAGCAGGTAAATGAGTATGGGGTGAGCGGTTCGGCAGCCGGTCACAAAACTCATGGCATAATAAAAAAGTGTTCCGACGGCTCCAAACGAGAAGGCCTGTAAAGACGGCCGTAATCAGCCAGCGGATCAGTAAGATGACATTTTTTACAGATGGGGTAAAAAAGTGTTTTTAAATGTTCGATTT
>ENA-OPZZ01001433-OPZZ01001433.1-human-gut-metagenome-genome-assembly--contig:-NODE-1433-length-14699-cov-2.618309_pt1 | contig 14699 bp, 14 predicted proteins | sample MGYA00242487_ERZ504511 | MGnify/ENA primary metagenome ERZ504511 (study PRJEB26092, sample SAMD00036241) | human gut metagenome | host: Homo sapiens | study: EMG produced TPA metagenomics assembly of... | reverse complement strand
ATTGAATGTTATTTGACTGGTTTATTCTTTATGTTATTCGACTGTGATATCCTTTGTGATGAAGTAGTAATCTGCCACTGGCTGTTTGGCATTCTTTACTTTTGCTGCCGAAACCATATTCAGATAGGAATTGGTCAGAAACAGATTAGCTGCATCATCATTGAGCACCTGTGATGCCTCAGCGGCCAGTGCATAACGGTCTTCTGTCTTAAATGTCTCAGACATCTTCCTGACAATTTCATCAATCTTGTCATCCTGGAAACCGGTCAGATTCTTTTTGCCGGATGTGCCAAGTCCTGTATACATTGTTTCAAGCCAGATCTGCGGATCACCTGTCGGTGCAGAATTATCATTGGCTGTATACAGATCAAAATTGCCCTGTGTCTGGTAATCAGAAAGATTTTCAACTGAAAGAATTTCCATATGGATACCGACATTTTTCAGATCAGACTGGACAGCAGTTGCAAGAATGGCTGAATCTGCGGAGCCATGATCAGCTGCCTGAAGATAATTCAGCACTAATTCAGAACCATCCGGCATTTCACGGTAACCATCGTTGTTCACATCCTTATAACCGGCATTGTCAAGAATCTCTGCTGCTTTTGCCTCATCGTATGTATAGGCTGTGATCGTATCATTGCCAAACGGTGTGGAATCTGAGTAGGCGCTGTGTGCGGCACTTCCCCCGATCAGATCAGCATAGGCATCTCTGTTGACCGCATAGGAAACAGCTTTGCGCAGTTCAAGATCATGAAGCGGACTCGTCTCCGCCTGATTCATATACGCTACATTGACACGCGGACTGATAATGGATGAGACATTGTAGGCTTCATTGTCTGTAAACAGAGTCACACTTGTATTGTCAATTGTATTTGTCAGATCAATTTCTCCGGACTGGATGGCCATCGCTCTGGCATCGGCGTCCGCAATCTGTGTCACTGTAATGGTATCAAGACCGGCTGTACCATCCCAATAGGTTGGATTCGCCGCAAGCGTGACTGTCTGTTCAGGTGTAAAGCCGCTGACCACATAAGGACCTGTGCAGACAGGCGCTGTCTGAATATTTTCTTCACTTTCAGTTGTATCGATAATATCAAATACCGGCTCAACGAGATTGTTAAGAAGGGCGGCATTGGCTTCTGTCGTTTTAATCGTCAAATCCTGTCCATCTGCCTCCATACTGTCTATCTTCAGATATTCTGCCGCACGGTCATTCATGGAAATGGCCCGCTCAATTGACGCTTTTGCCGCTTCTGCATCCACAGCTTTGCCGTTACTGAATGTCACACCTTCACGAATGTGGAACTTCCATGTCGTTTCATCCACATTCTCCCATGAATCTGCCAGACACGCTTCTACTTTCAATTCATCATTCAGCTTCACAAGCGATTCACCGACACCAAGACGACTCAAAACCCAGCCATTATAGTTGTTTGCCGGATCCAGATCTGATGTGATCCAGAAAAATGCCACATTGATATGCCGGCCAATCTCTGCCTCTTGTGTTCCCTCTGTCTGTCCTTCGGTACTTACCGTTGTCTGATTTGCGGCTGAATCCGCTGTCTTCGCCGACTGGCTGCCGCCACATCCTGCTAAGGCACCGCAGGCCATCGCAATGGCCATCATTAATGCTGCTGCTTTTTTCATTTTCTTCATAAAACCAACCTCCAATTTTTTTAGTTCTCCTTCGGATCCAGTATATCTCTTAAACTATCTCCTAAAAGATTAAATACAATCACTGTTATAAAAATTGCCAGACCGGCAAACAGCATGATCCATGGTGCTGTTTGCAAATAAGATTTGCCCTCGTAGAGCATATAGCCCCATTCCGGTGTCGGCGGCTGCGACGCGAGACCAAGAAATGACAGTCCCGCAAGTGCCAGCATCATACCGCCCACATCCAATGTCGCCATAATAACAACCTGTGGCACGATATTTGGCAGAATGTATCTGAAAAGAATACCCGCTGTCTCGACACCGCCAAATCTAGCTTCTGTAACGTAATCTTTTGTCCGGCTGACAGAGGCAAGCCCTCTGGCCATTCTTGCATACTTTGTCCACCAGACAAAGGACAGGGCGATGACCGTATTTAAAAGCCCCGGTCCCATCATGCCAACGATGGCAATCGCAAAGACTGTATCCGGAAAAGCAAGCAGTATATCCGTCAGACGCATAATCACCGTATCCAAAAAGCCACCGAAATAGCCTGAAATGATCCCGATCACGGTTCCGAGAACAGAGACAATGGCTATCATGATAAAGGTCAGCATAAAGGAATTGCCGGCCCCGTACAGTATTCTTGAGAGAACATCTCTTCCGACATTGTCTGTACCAAACAGATGACGGCCGTTCGGTGCGGATAGCTTCGCCGCGTAATCTGTTGCCAGCGGATCATATGGTGCAAAATATTTGCCAAAGAAAGCGATGATAAGGACAAAGGCGACCGCTGCAAGGCAGCAATAAAAGCGGAGCCATTTGCCTTTTTCCGTTTTCGCCGGTCTGAACATGGATTTTCGTGGCTGCGACTTTCTCTCTCTCAGGCGGATTTTCGTTTCTTCGCGCAATTTAATCCACCCTCTTTCTCAACCGGATCTGCGGATCCAGCAATCTATAGGCAATATCGACAATCAGATTAACCATGACATAGATAATCGCCATCCAGATGACATACCCCTGAATCAACGGATAATCTCTGACACGGATGGCTTCAACAACCATGTTGCCGATTCCCTGCCACGAAAAAATCGTCTCAATAATCGCCGCACCACCAAGCAGATGCCCCACTGACAAACCAAGCAGTGTAACAATCGGCAAAATGGCATTTGGTAAAACATGTCCCCAGATAATCCGTCGCTCAGGGATGCCTCTGGCCCTCGCCCCGATCACGTAATTAGCATTCAATTCTTCTAACAGTGCCGCACGTATCTGTCTGGCATAACTTGAGATCATCGGAATCGTCAGCGTAGCGACCGGCAGAATCATCCCTTGCACGGAATTCGTGCTCACAACCTTAAACCAGCCAAGCCGAACGGCAAAAATATACATCAGTAAAAGTGCAAGCCAGAAATTCGGCATTGAAACACCAAAAAATGAAAGAAAACGGATCATATAATCGGCCACTTTGTTTTTTTGACCGCAGAGAGGATACCAAGCGGAAAAGAGAAAACGATGACAACGATCAACGACACCCCAGCCAGTTTCAATGTCATCGGCAGCTTTCTCGTCATCTGCGTCCATACAGACTCTCCAAACTTGGAGGATTCACCGAGGTCGCCATGAAGAACATTGCCAAGCCACCGTCCATACTGGATAAGCACCGGATCATTCAGGCCCATCTCTTCCCGCGTTTTTTCAAGAAGTTCCGTGGAAGGCATCATCCCCATGGAAACATATTTCATCTCCGCCGCATCACTTGGCGTTGCCTGGGTGATCATAAATGTCAGAAAAGTCACACCGAGCAATACAACGACAAGCTGCAATAGTCTTTTTAATATATATCTGACCATACTGATGTCACCTACTTCACCGCATAAATCATAAAATGATCGATGACCTGATGGCTTTTTGCCGTTCTCATCCTGAAAAGTTGCTCTGTCCACTTCTGTTTCAAGCCTTCTGGCGCCCATCTCAAGCAGCAGATTCATATCCCACTGCGGACGTTTTTGGCGGCTTAACGGCAAATCTCTTGCCACCTGATTGATAATATTCACATCGACATTGCCGATATATTTGTGTTCATCGCCGTGATGCATCTGACGGATCTCATATTCCTTCCGGTATTCCTCATCATAATAATGCAGATAATAATTGCCGTCATAGTTGAGCAGGCAGCCGCCCGGCTTCAGCACACGCAGCCATTTCCTTATAAGCCTTTTTCAGGATGTTCCAGATTCCATGTCAGATTTCTCGTAACGATCATATCAAAGGTTTCATCTTCAAAGGGCAGATTCTGGGCATCCCCCTGAACAAACTCTGCTGTTACACCGACAGAAGCCACGTTCTGCTTTGCCTGCGCCAGCATTTTGTCAGAATAATCAAATGCAGTCATCTGACAGCCCTTCTGACCAAGCAGCATTGTAAAAAATCCCGGTCCGCATCCAAGATCCAGCACTTTCGGATTGTCCCCTTTTGGAAGGTATGTGTCCAGCAGTATCTTCCAGTAAGTGCCCTCTTTCTGTGCATCCTCCATTTCTTCCATAACAGATTTAGAATAACCATCCGCACGGGTATTCCAATAAGATCTGATTGTCTCAAGCTGTTCCATATGTCATCTCTCCATTCTGTTGCTGCGGCAAAAAGCAAAAAGAAAAGCATTCCCGTTTCAAATAATGAAAACAAGGAATGCTTCGTACATTCTATCTATAGTTATCCCCTCCGGATAACCTTCTGCCATCTCATATCGTCTCATCTGTAAAAAAATCATCTGCCCGCTTCATACCGGCAATTTCGATAAAAATATCATATCATGCAGCGGTACTTTTGTCAATTAACGTGCTTATACGTTTTTAACATAGAGTCATTAAACATAAAAACCAGAGGCAGACTACAGATTACTCTCTTTCTGACTGACGCTTGTTCGCAGCCAATTGCCGATATTGGTCAGGCAAAACAGGACGACAATCAAAAACAAACCAGGGATCATGATGATCCACCAGGCTTTCGTCATCAATGCTTTATCAGACAATGACAACAGACTTCCCCAGGAAATCACTTCCAGCGGCAGTCCCATGCCCATAAAGCTTAATGTGGACTCCGTAACAATGGCCGAACGCATATTCATCACAACCATAAACATGATCGCCGAGATAAAATTCGGTCCGAGATGCCGGATGAGAATATGAAAAAATGATCCTCCCATACACTTTGAGGCAACAATGTATTCGCTTTTGCGGAGCTGCCGTACCTCTGTGCGGACAACCTTTGCAATACTGCACCAGCTTGTAATACCGATGACAAAGGCAATCGACAAGGTGGTCGGCTCCCCTAAAACAGCCTGGATAAAAATAACAAGCAGAATGGACGGGATTGTCAAAACGATTTCCGCCCCACGCATCATGATCGTGTCCACCATGTCAGAGGCCAGTCCGCTGACAGACCCGTACAGTATCGCCAGAACTGTCGAAATCACCGTGGCAATCACACCGACTGAGAGTGAGATCCTGCCGCCATACCAGATACAAGAAAAAATATCACGTCCGAGATTGTCCGTGCCAAATAAAAACTCCCGATTCGGTGCCTTTGTGTAATTCATCAGATCCATATAAGAGGGATCCTTTGTCGCAATGACATTGGCCAGCAGACAGCCAAGTACAATCATGCCAAGAATGGCAAAAGAAACAGACGGCAGCCTGTGCTTTGTCTGCTCTGACAGAACCGGGGCACTGATCTGTTTTGGACCGACGATCTGAAATCCATTATTGTCCGTCGCCATAAGAAACCTCCGATCTTTCTGTGATCTCATTCGCTTTGATTCGCGGATCAATCTTTTCATTGATAATCTGTCCGAGAATATTACAGAAAATAATAACAATACCGGTCATCATACATAAAACCATCAGCATATTATAATCGCCGTATCTGGCACTCTCATAGGAAAGCATCCCGATTCCCGGATAGGAAAAAACCGATTCAACGATATAAGTTCCGCCGATAATATGTGGCACAGAAATGGCCATAATACTGACAATCGTCGGCATAATATTTTTCAGACAATGACCAAAAACAATCCTTCTTCTGTTGATCCCGACAGATTTGAACAGTGAGACATAATCTGAACGCACCTCCTCGAGCAGCTTGTTGCGCACCATATAAGCGTAATACCACAAATGTTCAAATATAACAACAATCATCGGCATAATAAGATGCCGGATCCGATCCAGCAGATCGCCCTCTTTTCCAACACTGTATGCACCGGAACTTGGCAGCACATGCCAGATCACACTGAACACAAAGATGAGCAGCAGTGAAAACCAGAATTCAGGGATACAGCTGGTAATCGTCCCAATTGTCGAGAATTGCCCGGTCTAACAAGCTGTTTTCGTGGGTGGCACAAAGCACTCCAAGCAAAATGGCCCCGACAAATGTGAGAATAAACCCAACCCCTCCTAGCACAAGCGTATTGCCGATTCTCTTTCCAATCACAATTTTGACATCCTGTTTGTATTTAAATGAGATACCGAACTCTCCGTGAAAAGCATTCTGCACCCATTTGCCATACTGGACAACAATCGGATCATTCAATCCAAGACGTTCTCTCGCCCGATCTTTCTCCTCAACAGACATTTTCTCTGTTCGTTCTCCGTAATACGACTGAAGCGGATCTGTTGGCGTCATACGGGATATGAAAAATACAAGAATTGAGAGCGCCAGAATACTGACAAGAAAAATCAACAGCTTTTTTAGATAATAAACAACTTTATTTGTTTTCAACTGCCTCTCCTCCTTCTTTTGTCAACACAAAATGGCCTCTTTTCACTTCTTTTAGTTGTCCTTCTGTATCATAAACGGTCTTTGAATAATCCGGCCGTACTTTTTTTCTCTCTAATATAGGATCCGGAATAGGAATCGCTGACAAAAGATCCTTCGTATATGGATGCAGTGGCTCTTCATAAAGCGATTTTGTATCAGCTAACTCAACGATCCTTCCATGGTACATAACGCCACACGGTCACACAAAAATTCCACCATCGACAGAATCGTGCGCAATAAAAACAATAGAGAAACCATGTTCCTCCTGAAGGTGTTTAAACAAATTAATGATCTGTGCCTGAATCGACACATCGAGCGACGCTACCGGTTCATCTGCAATCAAAAGATCCGGCTCGGTGGTCAATCCTCTGGCAATCGCAATCCGCTGCCTCTGACCACCTGACATCTGGGATGGATAACGTTCAAGAAAACTGTCATCCAGTCCGACATATTTTAATTGAAAGGACGCTTCCGCCTCTGCAGAGCCTCTCTCCGTCCTGATATGATTAATTCTCAACGGTTCCGCGATAATATCCTTCGCCTTCATTCTCTGATTCAGACTTGAAGCAGAATCCTGAAAAATAATCTGACGCTGCGTCTGGAGAAACTTTTTATTCTCCCTGTATGCTTTTTTGTCAAAAATATCGATACCTTCAAACAGAACCTTTCCGGACTTCGGTTCATAGATATTCATCAGACATCTGGCCAGCGTTGATTTGCCGGAACCGGATTCCCCGACAATCCCCAATATCTCACCTTTTCTGACTTGAAATGAAACGTCATCGACGGCCTTGATCGATACCTTTTTGTTTAACTTAAAATAATGCGTAAGATGACTTACTTCCAGAATATTCTCACTCATCGTTTCTTCCTCTTTTTATTGGACATTCAATCTTTGGAGCCCTCTTATCCAAAAGCCATGTCGCCGCATAATGTGTCTTCGTAATCTGAAACATCGGCGGTTCCTGCTCATAATCAATGCCAAGTGCATATTCATTTCTGGCCGCAAATGCATCGCCTTTGGGCAGATGCACCATTGACGGCGGCATGCCTGGAATCGTATGCAGACGATTCTGTCCCCTTGAAAAGCCTGGCAGCGACTGCATCAGCCCCCATGTATAAGGATGTCTAGGGTCATAAAAATCTCTTTTGCAGTGCCGATCTCCACAATCTTACCGGCATACATAATAGCGACACGGTCAGCCACCCTTGCCACCACACCGAGATCATGTGAGACAAGGATCGTCGCTGTATCAAGCTCCTGCTGAATCATCCTGAGCAGGTCAAGAATCTGCGCCTGAATCGTCACATCCAGTGCCGTTGTCGGCTCATCTGCCAGAAGCACTCTCGGATTGGAGGCCAACGCAATGGCCATCACACTTCTCTGTCTCATGCCGCCCGAAAAATTATAAGGATACAGGTTCTTTCTCTCCTGGGGTTCCTCAATCCCTACAAGATGCATCAGTTCCAGTACTCTTGCATTCACTTCCGCTTTCGTCATATCTTTGTGGTGTACGCGGATCGCCTCTGCAATCTGACTGCCGATCGTATAGGTCGGATCGAGTGCGGTAAGAGGGTCCTGAAAAATCATGGAAAAGAAAGAGCCTCGCAGCTTTTCCATCTGACGTTCCGTATAGTGTGTGATGTCCGTCCCGGCGACATAAATCGATCCGGCAGTGATCTTACCGTTTTTTTGGCAGCAGGCCGATCACACTCTTACAGAGCATGCTTTTTCCACATCCGGATTCTCCAACAATCGCAAGCACCTCGCCTTTGTGAAGGGAAAATGAGACATCTCTGACAGGTTTGACCTTGTCCTTCTGTCGTCCGATCTCCACAGACAGATTTTCAACTTTTAGTAATTCCATCTTCGTTTCCTTTTCATTCAAACCATGAAGAAAAGGGGCTGAGCACAACCCCTTCATTCTTCGTATATGACTTTATTCGCTGATTGTCCAGTCACAGACATTCCAGAAAATACCAACACCGTGATGACCAAGAACCATGTTCTGATCGATACCGGAAATATTCTTCGCGCCAACATACATGGCATCAATATAACAGAAGAATGTGAAAGCCGGTGTCTTGGCAAGTTCTTTCTGGAATAACGCATACTGCGTCATTCTCTCGTTCTCATCTGTTGTCTCACGTGCTGCTTTTAAGTAGGCATCTACTTTCTCATTGGAGTAACCATTGTAGTTGGCACCCTTATCTGTACCAAATACTTTGTATGTGTGGTCATCCGCATCAAACGGTGAACCCCATCCAATGATACAGCATTCCTGACCGCCCCAGTCAATACCTTCAGCTGGCACTTCAGCCCTGACATCCAGTCCAGCCTCTTTTAACTGTTGTGCAGCAATCTGAGCCATGTCGATTCTTACCTGATCTGACGGTGTCGCATCAATTGTGAAACCGATTCTCTTGCCGTCTCTTGTCCAGTAACCTTCATCATCTTTCTCACAGCCTGCTGCTGTAAATGCTTCTGCTGCCTTGTCCAGATTGAAATCATATTTTTCAACATCTTCACAGTTGTATTTATTTTTCTGTAATGGTCCGTAAGCGATCTGGCCATGTCCCAATAAAACAGCATCAATAATCGCCTGACGGTCGATACAGTAGTTGATCGCAGGGATCAGATCTGCATTCTCCTGCCAGTATTCATTTCTGAAATTGTACAAGATACCTCTATAATCAGATGTGCTCATCGTGTAAACATTGTAAGCATCGTCGCCTTCAAAAGTCACTGCATCCTTCGGTGTTACCTGCGCCAGGTTCAACTCGCCGGACTTAAGCTGTAAAGCCTTCGCATTGTCATCACTGACAATCTTGAATATGATAGAATCAATCTTCGCAGGTCCTGCAAAATAGTCTTCATTCTTCTCAAGCACGATCTGCTGACCTTCATCCCATTTAGCCAGCTTGAAAGGGCCTGTACCTACAGGCGCTCTGAAGAAATCGGATTCCTGCATATTCTCACCTTCCAGCAGATGCTTCGGCAGAATCGGCATCGTCATGTAATCTAAAAATGCCACGTTTGGTGCGGAAAGCTTGAATTCTATTGTATGATCATCAATAACTGTGATGCTCTCCACATCCTCGTAGTTTGGTGCATTCTCTGATTCATTGGCCGGATCCATGATGGCTTCGATCGTGAACTTAACGTCTTCGGCTGTAAAAGGTTCGCCGTCATGCCACTTCACACCTTCTTCCAGATGGAAAGTGTATGTAGAATTCTCTTCATCATAATCCCAGGACTTCGCAAGTCTCGGAACAACCTCATTATTGCCGTCATGGTCTGTCAAACCATCAAAAATCAGAACATTGATTTCGCCATGCTCATCCATCGCCGGATTGATCCTTGTATAGTCATTCGATCCATAAACAATTGTTCCGCCGCCTTCTCTGGCTTCACCTGATTCAGCTGCGCCTGCTTCTGTCTGCGCCTTATCTGTCTCCGGTGCCTTCTCACTGCCATTACTTCCACAACCTGCAAGCATGCCGCAAACCATTGTCACAGCCATCAAAAGCGCAGCTGCCTTCCCCATTCTCTTCTTCATAAATAACCTCCATTGTTGTTTTTATTTAACTTCAGGGTGCAAAACGCCTCTTCGTTCATCCCACTAAAGATTAAATACATCTTCTTTCTGATTAGCAGAAGGCACAAAAAAAGCACTTCTGATTCATTCGTATAAAAAATCAGAAATGCTTCGTACATTCTATCTGTCGGTTGTCAACGATTCATCTTCGTTCTCTCTTAATGATAACCTTCTGCAATCAGCGTCATTCCTATCTGCTGTTCTTCATTCAACATCACACGCCCGCTTCATACAGGCCAACTCATTACAGCTATCATACCATCATTGACAGATTTTGTCAATACGTGCGCATACCAGATACTGCTTGCCAATTCGTTAAAGTCGTGCTATAGTATTTTCATGGTTAGTTGCGGCTAATCATTATTATTTTAAGCAAATACACATACAATTATCTTTATAGTTTATACTCAAAGATTGGAGGTCTGACATATGAATATGAATGTATTTTATGGTATTCTGATACCTTTTCTCGGCATCCTCTCTCGGTGCTGCCTGCGTATTCTTCATGAAGAATACGTTAAGTGACAAAATTCAACGGGCATTAACCGGTTTTGCCGCTGGTGTTATGGTGGCTGCATCCGTATGGAGCCTGATCATTCCTGCCATTGAACAATCCGCATCCATGGGAAGGCTGTCTTTTCTTCCCGCGGCCATCGGTTTCTGGATCGGCATCCTGTTTCTGCTGCTCTTAGATCACATCATTCCCCATCTGCATCAGAACAGCGATCAGGCTGAGGGACCGAAAAGCAAACTTCAGCGCACAACTATGATGGTACTGGCTGTGACGCTGCACAACATCCCGGAGGGCATGGCGGTGGGCGTGGTCTATGCCGGTTATCTCTCAGGCAGCACAACCATTACCGCCGCCGGTGCGCTGGCATTATCCCTTGGCATCGCTATCCAGAATTTTCCGGAAGGCGCCATCATATCCATGCCCCTTCGCGCCGAAGGTATGAAGAAAGGCAAAGCCTTTGTGAACGGTGTCCTCTCCGGTATCGTGGAACCGATCGGGGGCATTCTGACAATTCTGGCTGCCCATTATATTATTCCGGCCCTGCCTTATCTGCTGAGTTTCGCCGCCGGCGCTATGCTCTATGTTGTCGTGGAAGAGCTGATCCCCGAGATGTCCCAGGGACGCCACTCTGATGTGGGCACCCTGTGTTTTGCTGTTGGATTCAGTCTGATGATGATCCTGGACGTGTCTCTCGGATAAAAATTTTTCGTTAACAGAAAATTTCAAATACAAGAATCATCAACGGCATACTGATGATTGAAAAAAGTGTGGTCAGCACATAAAACAGGCTGGCCTCTGCACTGTTCTTATCATAAAGCTGTGCCATGGAAGTAACTGTTGCACAGGCCGGTGTGACACATGCAAGAAAGACAATCAGCAGCAGATTCTTTCCGTCCGCGATCCAATCCGTCAAATCCAGCACTTTGAACACAATAAGTACGACAAGAGGATAGATAAACAATCTGAGTAAAACGGCCAGATAATTTCTTTTTTCCATGAATATTTTTTTGAATGGAATTTCAGAAATTGCCATACCTGCTAATAGCATACCGATTGGCCCGATCATTTCTGCCAGCATATCAATGGTTCCGCCAATCACATCCGGCAATTCAATCTTTGTAACAAACAGAAATGCACCGATACAAATCGCCACAATGTTGGCATTCCAAAATATTTTCTTTAAGGAAAGTCTTTCCTCATTGCACATTTTATGCCTGCCGTGTGTCCAGATCAGAATCATCTGCACAGCCAGAAAACTGCAGGAATAAATAACATACTCTGTACCAAGAAGCGCCTTGACCAGCGGAACAACCAAAATACCGCCATTCGTATAAACCGTCGTCAGTTCTTCAACCATATCAAGATGTAGCGGCCTTTTTAAAATTGCTGTGAGGATTAAAAAGACAATATGGGCAATCACAGCAGCTGCAACAGTAAAAATCAATCCTTTCAGCACCTCCGGTGTGTATTCAATCTGAAATGAATTGATAATCATACATGGAAGCACCAAATACACAAGTAGAACAGAAATACTTTTACTGTCGGAAACTTTTAAAAGGCCGAGTCGGACCATGATGAAGCCGATCATCAGGATAATAAAAAGTTTTATAATTTGTTCTGTTAAAATTAGACTTATAGTCATACAATCCACTCCTATTCTATAATAAAAAGCAAGTCAGCACACGCTGCTTGCCCCTTCATAGACTTTTCTCTTTTTTCTGAAGCAGATTATAGTCCCTTAAATTTTGTTTGTCAATACATCGTACAAAAATGTCTCTTATTATTTTTAGTACAATTTATTCACCTGATGAAAAATTGATATAACACTTCAACTTTTCATCAGGATTCCTTTTTAAATCGACAGTAAGTCACCGATCACTTCTTCCACTGTCTCAATTCTTTCTGCTTTCCAGGCATCAGCGCCGCAGAATAATAGTGCTTCATCAGTTTCACCCTTTGCTGCATGGAGCAGAGACTCCGTAATGCAATAAGGAATTTCCGAAGTCTTGCAGCCCTTCATGCAGAGCAGGCACTTCTTCGGTGATATCCTTTCACCGGCCATCACACGCTCCATAAAAGGATTCATAATGGCCCTGCCCGGCATCCCCACAGGACTCTTCACAATCTGAATATCTTCTTTATTTGCCCGGATGTAAGCTTCTTTATAACGGACATCCGCATCACATTCTTTGGTTGTCACAAAACGCGTCGCCACTTGGATACCATCCACACCAAGGCCAAAGGCATGCTCTGCCGATGCCCTGTCTGAAATGCCGCCGGCCAGCACAACAGGAATATGGCAGCCGTATTTCTCACCATATTTTCTGACAACAGTCATGATCTTTTTCACTTCATCATCATAACTTTTTTCGGCACATTTTTTATCATCATATTCAGCATATTCTTCCAACTGTTCACGACTAAAACCGAGATGCCCACCGGCTTTCGGTCCCTCGATCACCACAAGATCCGCTGTACGATGATATTTTCTGTCCCAGTATTTCAGGATAACCGCCGCCGAACGTTCTGTTGATACAATCGGTGCAATCTTGGTCTGACTTTCTGCTGTCAGTCCCGGCAGATCAAGGGGCAGTCCCGCACCCGAGATGATCAGATCCGCACCCGCTTTTACAGCTGCCCGTACATGTCCCTCAAAGTCTCTTAATGCTGTCATAATATTAAAACCAATGATGCCGTTTGGCGCTATTTGTCTCGCTTTTTCAAGCTCTTTGCCGATGGCCCTTCGGCAGGCTTCCGCCGGATGTTCTTCAAAATCCGGCTCCCGAAAACCAATCTGGGCCGTCGAAATCACACCGACGCCTCCGGCTTTCGCCACTGCACCCGCCAACCTTGACAGACTAATGCCGATGCCCATGCCGCCCTGAATGATCGGCTTTTTGGCTGTCAGATCACCAATTTTTAACTCTGGATATGTCATCATAATGCCCTGAACCTCCGATATCTCATCTCTGCAATCTCATCCCCCGTCATTGCCAGCTGTTTTCTGAAAAATATTTTCATACATCTGTCCATTTTCAGTGTCAGTTCCGGCAGTGTCTCTATGGTGAGATCTTCCGGTTCTTCAAAAACACGTTCAATCATACCATGCCTAAGAAGATCCGCCGCTGTCAGACGCATCACCGCCGCCGCGTCCTTCGCCTTATGGCTGTCTTTCCAGAGGATACTTGCAAAGCCTTCCGGTGAGAGTATGGAGTAAATAGAATTCTCAAGCATCCACACTTCATCGGCCACTGCCATCGCAAGCGCACCGCCGCTGCCGCCTTCACCGATCACGATTGACAGAACCGGTGTCTTAAGACCGGACATTTCAAAGAGATTGCGTGCAATGGCTTCTCCCTGCCCGCGCTCCTCTGCTTCCATACCGCAGAAGGCACCCGGTGTATCTACAAAACAGATGACCGGTCGATGAAATTTTTCTGCCTGTTTCATTAAACGCAAGGCCTTTCTGTAGCCCTCTGGTGACGGCATAGCAAAGTTGCGCAGGACATTCTCTCTTGTATTGCGTCCCTTTTCCTGGGCAATGACAGTCACAGGCATTCCGTGAAATCTGGCGATACCGCCTACAATAGCCGGATCATCGCCAAAGTATCTGTCACCATGCAGCTCTGTGAAATCCGAAAATAAATCTTCTATATATTCTGTGCCGACAGGTCTTTCCTTCTTTCTGGAAGCCAGCACTCTGTCCCAGGCAGATTTCTTTTCATCCTTTTTCGCAATAGAAAATCCTTCACTCATATTCAGATCCGGATTCTCAGATGACGCTGACACTTCCTTATAGTTTCTGAGTCTTTGCTCCGCCTCAGGATTTTTCTGATGCAGTGATCAGAAGATGCTCCAGACGATTCTTCAGGTGTTCTCTTTCTACAATCTGATCAATAAAACCATGTTCTAAGAGGAATTCCGAACGCTGAAAAGCCCTTCGGCAGCTTTTGTCCGATGGTCTGCTCAATGACTCTTGGTCCCGCAAAACCGATGAGTGCATTCGGTTCTGCCAGAATAATATCCCCCAGCATGGCAAAACTGGCTGTAACACCGCCGGTTGTGGGATTTGTAAGAACCGAGATATAGAGCTGTCCCGCATCATGATGTCTTTTTAA
>ENA-OPZZ01001431-OPZZ01001431.1-human-gut-metagenome-genome-assembly--contig:-NODE-1431-length-14732-cov-3.822732_pt1 | contig 14732 bp, 15 predicted proteins | sample MGYA00242487_ERZ504511 | MGnify/ENA primary metagenome ERZ504511 (study PRJEB26092, sample SAMD00036241) | human gut metagenome | host: Homo sapiens | study: EMG produced TPA metagenomics assembly of... | reverse complement strand
AGACGCTTTTAAAAATGAGAGAAAATGTGCTCAGGTACAAAGAGTTTCAAGGAATGGATATGTGTGAGATCATGGAGAAGACCAGACCGCCGAAAATGCCGGAAAAATCGATTTAATAGAAAAGAAAAATTTCATTTATTATAGTAATAACGAGAAAGGATAAGACAGCTTATGAGAAAATTATTTCAGTTTTTAAAGCCATATGCACCACGGGTACTTCTGATATTATGTGTCCTTGTCGTGCAGGCTTACTGTGATCTGTCTCTGCCGACCTATACTTCGAATATTGTAAATGTAGGAATTCAGCAGAGCGGTATCGATGAGGAAATTCCGGAGAATATTTCTGAAGAAGAAATGAACCGGCTGCTATTGTTTGTGCCGGAGGACGACAGGCAGGATATTCAGGATGCATATGAAAAAAGTAGTGAAAGCTTTGATTACGATGGAGAAGTGCTGACACTGAAAGATTCAGTGAAATCAGATAATGAAAAGCTTGATGCACTTACAGAAGAGATGAAACTTCCGATGATGCTGACTGCCGGATTTGAGAATGGCAGTGATACAACAAAGCAGATGGAAGGGCAGTTAAAAGAGCAGATGAGCCAGGTGCCGGGAATCGAGAAGATGTCTGCGTTTGACATATTTGGCATGATGGATGATACGCAGAGAGCAGCAATTGTTGATAAGATTACGGAGCAGATGGATAAGATGCCGGATTCGATTCTGGATCAGGCAGCAATTTCTTATGTGAAATCCACGTACGAACAGATTGGTCTGGATACCGGACATATGAGTACGGTGTATATTTTAAAAAACAGGTGCAAAGATGCTGGGACTTGCAGCACTTGGCATGGCAGCAAGTATTCTGGCCTGTCTTATGGCGTCAAGAGTTGGAGCTAAGGTCGGACGTGGACTCAGACGTGATACCTTCCGCAAAGTCATTGGATTTTCTAACGCAGAGTTTGACAAAATTCTCGACCGCATCATTAAATTTACAAGAAGTACCCAAATGATATTCAGCCAAGGAATTTTCCAAGGCCTTAACCTTGGACAAGCAGGCATTGCAATTTGCTACTTGCTTTACTGGGTTGACTTGGGTTGCATTGGTCATGCCGGCATGCCGATGTCAATGTCGATCAGGGGAATTTTGAAAGTATCTAAGACAAATGTGAATATGTTCTGGATCATAGGCCTGGCAGTGCTGCTTATTGTTATGGTTGTGGCAGTGCTTTTCATTGTAGTTATGCCGAAATTCAAAATCGTACAGAACATGGTAGATAAACTGAATCTGGTCAGTCGAGAGATTCTGACCGGACTTCCGGTTATCCGTGCGTTCCATACAGAGAAACATGAGGAAGAACGTTTTGACAAGGCAAATAAAGATCTGACAAAACTGAACTTATTTGTCAACCGTGCCATGACATTTATGATGCCGACTATGATGCTTGTGATGAATGGGATTACCGTTCTGATTGTGTGGGCCGGTGGACACAGTATTAATGACGGAGCAATGCAGGTCGGAGATATGATGGCATTTATCCAGTATGCAATGCAAATTATTATGTCATTCCTTATGATTTGTATGATTTCGGTTATGCTTCCAAGAGCAGCAGTTTCAGCGGAGCGTGTGGATAAAGTCTTGAAGAGCGAGACAAAAATCCATGATCCAAAGGAGCCAAAGACACTTCCTAAAAACGGCAAAGGAGAAGTTGCATTTGAACATGTATCCTTCCACTATCCGGGAGCAGAAGAAGATGTACTGCATGACATTACATTTACCGCAAAACCGGGAGAAACGACAGCATTTATCGGAAGCACCGGATGTGGTAAATCTACACTGGTCAACCTGATTCCGCGATTCTATGATGTGACAGAAGGAAGGATTACGATTGACGGACAGGATGTAAGAGATCTGACACAGCATGAACTTCGTGATAAACTGGGATATGTTCCACAGAAAGGAGTGCTGTTCTCAGGAAATATTGCTTCTAATATTATGTTCGGTAATCCGGCTGGAAGTGAGCAGGAGATGACAGAGGCGGCTCAGATTGCACAGGCTGTCGAATTTATCGACACGAAGCCGGAACGTTACAAGAGCCCGATCTCACAGGGAGGTGCCAATGTTTCTGGTGGACAAAAGCAGAGACTTTCCATCGCGAGAGCCATAGCAAAACACCCGGATGTATACATTTTTGATGACAGCTTTTCTGCACTGGATTACAAGACAGATACCGTTCTAAGAAGCGCATTAAAAGAAAAGACAACAGACAGTGTCGTTCTGATCGTGGCCCAAAGAATCAGTACAATTCTTCATGCAGAGCAGATCATTGTTTTGGATGACGGTAAGATCGTTGGAAAAGGAACGCATGAAGAGCTTCTGAAAACTTGTGATGCCTACTATCAGATTGCAGCGTCCCAGTTGTCGGAGAGTGAATTAAAAGAAGCAATGAAGGAGGAAGACTAATATGCCAAGAGGACGTATGGGTGGCAGACACGGTATGAGCACCGAAAAAGCCAAAGATTTTAAAGGTACCATGAAGAAGCTTATGGGATATCTTACACAGTATAAGATAGGTCTTCTCCTTGTAGTGATATTTGCAATAGGAAGTACTATATTTAATATTGCAGGACCGAAGATCCTTGGAAAAGCAACAACAGAACTATTTCATGGACTGATAAGTAAAGTTTCCGGTGGAAGTGGAATTGATTTTGATAAGATCGAAAAGATTCTCATCGGACTGATGTGCCTGTATGTGTGCAGTGCATTGTTCTCATTTATCCAGGGATACATTATGACAGGAGTTTCCCAGAAACTGACTTACAGAATGAGAAAAGAGATTTCGGAAAAGATTGACAGACTTCCGATGGGATATTTTGACAAGATGACACATGGTGAGATTCTTTCACGGATTACAAATGATGTGGATACTTTAAGTCAGAGTCTGAACCAAAGTGCGACACAGGTCATTACTTCTGTTGCGACAATCATTGGAGTACTGGTCATGATGCTCAGCATCAGTCCGCTTATGACAGTGATCGCAATTTTAATCCTTCCACTTTCCATGGAGCTGATCGGAATGATCGTGAAGCGTTCCCAGAGATATTTCAAGGAACAGCAGGAGTATCTTGGATATGTTAATGGACAGGTAGAAGAGGTCTATGGCGGACATAATATTGTAAAGGCATTTAATAAAGAAGACGATGTCATAGATGAATTTGACAGAGATAATGACAGACTGTATCGTTCTGCATGGAAATCACAGTTCTTATCCGGAATGATGATGCCGATCATGCAGTTCGTTGGAAACCTGGGCTATGTTGCAGTTGTAATTCTTGGTGGTTATCTGGCAATTAAGAAGACGATTGAAGTCGGAGATATCCAGTCATTTATCCAGTATGTGAGAAATTTTACACAGCCGATCCAGCAGGTGGCACAGGTGGCAAATATGCTCCAGTCTACAGCAGCCGCTTCTGAGAGAGTGTTTGAGTTCTTAGAAGAGCCGGAAGAAGAGGCAGCACCAGAAAAATCCGGTTGTATTAAAGAATCCAGAAGGAGCTGTAGAATTTGAGCATGTTCATTTTGGCTACAATCCGGAGCATACAATTATTCATGATTTCAGTGTAAAAGTAGAACCTGGACAGAAAATTGCAATTGTAGGACCGACCGGAGCCGGCAAGACAACGATGGTAAAATTACTGATGCGTTTTTATGATGTGTCAGGTGGTTCCATCAAGGTAGATGGACATGATATCCGCGAGTTTGACAGAGGAGAACTGCGTCGTATGTTTGGTATGGTACTTCAGGATACATGGCTGTTCAAAGGAAGTATTGAAGACAATATCCGTTATGGCAAACTGGATGCTACACATGAAGATGTGGTGAAAGCAGCGGATGCAGCTTATGCACACCGGTTTATCCAGACTCTGCCAGGTGGATATGGTATGGAACTGAATGAAGAGGCAAGCAACGTATCCCAGGGACAGAAACAGCTTCTGACGATTGCAAGAGCGATTCTTGCAGATCCGAAGATTTTGATTTTAGATGAGGCTACAAGTTCGGTCGATACACGTACTGAGGTGCGTATTCAGAAAGCAATGGATAACCTGATGAAAGGGCGCACAAGCTTTATTATCGCGCACCGTCTGTCTACGATTCGTGACGCAGATCTGATCCTGGTCATGAAAGGGGGAGATATCGTGGAGATGGGCAGACATGAAGAACTACTTGCGAAAAATGGATTCTATGCGGATCTGTATAATTCACAGTTTGAACAGACTGCTTAAAAAGGAATTTTGAAACATGAATGTGGAGCCGGGAAGGCTGTCAGATTAAGGGCAGTTTCCTGGCTTATTTAAAGATGTTGGGGTCAAAAGCCCCCAACTATGATACCTACGGATTGTTCCGTGCTTTGCACTCCCACAATCCTCCCAATTATTCGCATATCGTGGGATTGTCATCCCACTTTTAGGCTCATATTGGGACCCTGGCATCATTTAAATTAAGTATTTTATAAGATTTCTATGGTTGTGCGAAGGACGGATTCTATAGTATAATGTAAATTCGTAAGGAGCTAAAGAGAAATGTTAGAAGAAAAACCAGAATATAAAAAACGAAAAAAATATACGAAAAGACGTCAGCAAGTTATCAGACAGTTATTCTTTACAGGAGTGGCAGTCGTTGTTGTTATCATCGGTTGTGCAACATGGACATTAAAGTCTGATAATATGGCAAGAAAGGCTGATATACAGGCAAAGACATCTCAGACCGGCAGAAAAGCGGATGCAGCAAAGACATCGGTTGAGAATGGGGTACAGGCGAACAGTGAAGCTGTGAAAGAGAAGACAGATGATAAGGATACATCAGATACGACTAAGAAGACAGAGACGACAGAGGAGCGAATTGCAAGGGTAAGACAGGAAGCAGTTACGGCAGGATATCCGGAGAAGGTCATTGAACTTCTGGATAAGAATCCGGAGACGGTACAGTTTGTGGAAGATTATGGAAAGAAGAAAGATCAGGCACCGGCTGCAACTGTGGAAGCAGAAGATGGCTATTCCGGTATGTTTCCGGAGATCCTCCAATGGGATGAAAGATGGGGATATTCCCCATACGGAACGAGTATTATTGCAGTAAGCGGCTGCGGTCCAACTTGTGTTTCTATGCTGGTCGTAGGGCTTACCGGAGATAAGACAGTGACTCCTTCAGTAGTTGCTGATTACGCAACACAGAACCATTATGTAGATGAGAATAATGATACGACCTGGGCATTTATGACATCAGGCGTGGAACATTGGGGACTGACGTGCCGTGAGAGTAATGGGAATGAGAGCGAGATCGCAAAAGAACTGGAGGCAGGGCACCCGGTCATCTGCAGTATGCGTCCGGGAGACTTTACAGATATCGGACATTTTATCATATTGACATCTTATAATAATGGAAATGTCACGATTTGTGATCCATTCAGCCTTGAAAATTCCAAGAAAAGCTGGAATTATTCCCAGATCAGTTCTCAGATCAAAGCAGTTTGGGTATATTCAAAATAATTCATAAAAATTCATAAAAATACAGCCTCTAAATAAAAGTAGAGGTTGTATTTTTTTAGAAAATGGGTTACAATTGTTTAAATGTATACAATAACACAATATAAAAAGACATCCCAAAGATACGGGAGGGCGCAAGGAGGGACCCTGGAATGAGTAATAATGAGGTCATGAAATTAGAAGAAGATAAAGATTTAAAAGGAGAATTTAAGGAGCTTTGCAAAGCCCTTCGTAATAACCATAGAATTGATCCCAATCTTTATGTAGAATATGATGTAAAGCGTGGACTGCGTGATTCAGCTGGAAAAGGAGTCCTGACAGGACTGACTGAAGTTTCAGATGTAACAGGATATAATCTGATCAACGGACGTAATATTCCGGCAGAGGGACGTCTTTATTATCAGGGAATTAATGTTAATGATATTGTAGACAGTCTGAAAGACAGAAAATTTGGATTTGAGGAGACTGTATATCTGTTGATGTTCGGACATTTACCAAATAAGACAGAACTGGAACATTTCCTGGATGTAATGTTTGAATTACAGGAGCTGTCCGGACGATTTGTCCGTGATGTTGTTATGAAAGCTTCTAATGAGAATATTATGAATGCGATGCAGCGTTGTGTATTGACACTGTATTCTTATGATGAGAATCCGGACGATATTTCTCCGGAAAATGTACTTCGTCAGGCACTTGAGCTGATTGCAAAACTGCCACTTATTGCCGTATATTCTTATCATTCATATAGACATTTTCGTAAAGATGAGATGCTCTTTATCCGTAACCCGGAGAAGGGATTATCACTGGCAGAGAATATCCTTCTGATGCTCAGACCAAAGGGAGAATATACAGAACTTGAGGCAAAGGTACTGGATATTGCGCTTGTACTTCACGCAGAGCATGGCGGTGGTAACAATTCCACGTTTACAACGCATGTAGTAACATCTTCAGGAACAGATACTTACTCTTCAGTAGCAGCTTCTATCGGTTCTCTGAAAGGACCTAGACATGGTGGTGCGAATCTGAAAGTTCAGAATATGTTTGATGATATTAAAGCTCATGTGAAAAACTGGGGAAATGAAGAAGAAGTGGGTGCTTATTTACACAAGATTTTGAATAAAGAAGCATTTGACCATTCTGGATTGATCTATGGTATGGGACATGCGGTTTATACATTGTCTGATCCAAGAGAGGTAATCTTGAAGAGATTTGCCAAAGCTCTTGCAGAAGAAAAAGGACGGATGAAAGAGTTTGCTCTCTATGAGCTGGTAGAGAGTCTTGCAGGTAAGATGATCAAAGAGCAGAGAAATCTTCAGAAAAATGTCTGCGCAAATGTAGACTTTTACAGTGGATTTGTGTATTCTATGCTTGGTATTCCACAAGAACTCTTTACGCCAATCTTTGCAATTGCCAGAATGCCGGGATGGAGCGCACACCGACTGGAAGAGTTGACAAATGCGAACAAAATTATCCGTCCGGCTTACAAATATGTGGGACATCATACAGAATTTGAGACAATGGAAGAGCGCAGCGCAGAGAAGATTACAGATGAAGATGTAAAAGAAGAGCCGGAAAAGTGCAAGAAAGAAGAAAAAGGGAAAAAATAAAAAACATATAGATACAGGAGCATGAAATATGGAAGAGAAGCAGGAAAAGAGCAGAATAGACAGACAGTTTGATTTTATCCGGGAGATTGATAAGGAAAAGTTTATTACAAGACAGACTTTTTTATCAGATGCAAAGCGGCGTGAAAACGATGCGGAGCATGCATGGCATATGGCGATCATGACGCTGCTTTTAAGTGAGTATGCCAATGAGGAGATTGATGTTCTTCGGGTTCTCAGTATGCTTCTTATCCATGATCTTGTAGAGATTGATGCCGGAGATACTTATGCATATGATGAGGAAGGAAAGCAAACACAGAGAGTACGGGAAGTAAAGGCAGCAGACCGGATCTACGGAATCCTGCCGGAAGATCAGGGGGAAAAGCTTCGTGAACTTTGGGAAGAATTCGAGGAGGCTCAAACGCCGGAAGCTAAGTTCGCGCACGTGATGGATAATGTTCAGCCGGCGATGCTGAATGATTATACAGAAGGAAAAGACTGGATTGCCAAGGGTGTGCGGTTAAGCCAGATACTGGAACGCAATGCACATACAGCAGAAGGTTCACAAAAACTGTGGGATTATGCATATACAAACTTTATTGAGCCAAATGTAAAAACCGGTAAGATTAAAGATGATACAAAGTAGATAGATTAGATTCAAGAATGCCTTGGCATTCTTGCTGCGAGGTGCGCGTCATGCAATTGCATGACATACTTCTACTGCGCACCTCTGCAATCCTGCCGGAGGCTATATCAGCTGGGAGTCATCTCCCAGCTGATATAAACGATCATAAATGCCATACAGACTGACAGATATCCGAAATCAGGATATTTATAGTCTATATGGCATTCTTGTTTATCATTTTGAAAGCCGCTGATAGAACTGCTCATAAAAATCCACATCTTCTATGTAGGGGAGAAGATAAAAAGTCTGAAGTATCTGAATACTGAGTGCCTTTATCTTTTCGCTGTCTTCGGATGTCATAGCATAGTTCTGTAACGGTTTGAGATAGTAGTGCCAATCAGATACGAATTTTTCGTGCCTTGAAAAATCCGGCTCATCAATCCATTTACGGACTTTGATCTTTGCCTTGCCGGGTTTTGGACATTCGTGAGTCTGGAGAAAATATGAAAAAGAATCATTTTCATAGTAACGCCCCAGTGGAAAGAGCCGGCAGAATCCCGGACGGAAAGGGTGTATGCTGCAGCGGCTATCTTTATTCAAATACATGCAGGAATCGGTATTTCCATTCATTTTAAGGTGAGGCAGGATCAGTCCGTCTACGACACCAAGTTCCAGGGAAGAAGCAAGAAGAGCCACAGGCGTGGTCTTAAGCCCCATGCATAACCGATACATATCATACGGGTCCAGAACAATGGAATCTCCCATGCCCTGACAGCAGGAAGCACACCCCTGACAGCCCATACAATCAGCTTTTACCATATCGTTGGCAGTATATAGTCTACCGTCTGAAATTTCATTTAAATCAATATCTCTTAACATATTTAAGTCCTCGTTATTTTATTATCACAGGCATTCATGAAATTAAAACTGCCTGGATTTATTATAATAAAAATATTGAGATAATGTAAAGGAAAAACAGTGTTTTTGTACCTTTCGAAAGGAAATGTATGGACTTTAAAAATTTACTGTGTTAAAATGTAACAGTGATGAGATATGAAAACAAAGGAGTGTAAATATATATGAGTAAGAAGATCAGAACGGAGGCGGTTGACTATCTTTTTAGCGCCATCTTAAGTCTGGAGAATAAGGAAGAATGTTATACATTTTTTGAAGATATCTGTACGATTAATGAGCTGTTATCGTTGTCTCAGAGATTTGAAGTTGCAAAGATGTTAAGAGAGCACAAGACTTATCTGGAGATTGCAGATAAGACAGGAGCTTCCACAGCAACGATCAGCCGTGTGAACCGTTCATTAAACTATGGCAATGATGGATATGATATGGTATTCGAACGAATTGGCATGGGAAGTGAAGAAGAAAATAAATAAGAAGAAAAAATTCAGATAGAATAATGAGAATGATATCAGGGACTGTTTCAGAAAAGAAACAGTCCCTTTGTTTAAGTGAGAATTATTTCTCTACATATTTTCTGGAAAGAGCGTAAGATCCGATCCATCCAACTAATGTTACGATAGTCAGGATAAACAGAAGAATCCAGGCACTTGTGTATGCTCCTGTTCCGTCATAAATCGCAGCAACCATAAGAGAACCGCATGTCAGACCAACCTGAGTAAAGCTGTTTGCAATACCATAAGCCTGTCCATATTTCTTTGTACCAAATACAGCAGCTGTTACAAGTGGTGGAGTTACAGTTCCTATGGCATCTCCAAGTCCGAAGAGGACTGCCATAATATAAAGCATTGTTACGTTGCTTCCCATTAACATGAAGATGAAAGATACTGCGAATGCAACACATCCACATACAGTACTGACAACAACACCGAAACGGTCATTTAACCATCCAAGTACGATCTTGCCAAAGATACCAACCATTGAGTAGATGGAAATAATTGCAGCCTGAATTGCCGGTCCGTGCATTTCTTCAATTGCCGGTGGGAATTGTCCCAGAGAACCGGAGTTAATAAGACCGTTGCAAAGCATACCGATCAGCATTAACCAGAAGAAGAATTTTGGCCAGCACTGCTGAACTTCTAAAGAAAGATCGGACTCTTTTTTATCAGAAGATTTATCAGCAGTTTTTGTATCGACTTCGTCACTTCCGTATGGTTTCAGTCCCATATCCTCAGGACGTTTACGAAGGATGAAGAAGGCAGCTGGAAGAGCGATTACAAGTACGATCAGAGCCATGATCTGGTATGTATGTCTCCAGCCATATTTTCCAAGTAACATAGTTACGATTGGACTGAAGATTGTACCGCCAACTCCGATACCAGCCATTGCAATACTCATTGCAAGACCACGTTTTTTAGCAAACCAGTTTGTGATCATCATACTTACTGGAATCAGTGCAGAATTTAACCAGAATACTCCAATGAATACAGAGGAGATATACAGGTGAATTGCATTCTGAGCCAATGAGTAAGAAGCGTAAGAGAGTGCGAATCCGATAATGCTGACGCACTGGATTTTACGCATATCGCCTTTGGCAAGTCTGGAAGAAACCATAGGGGAAATAAAAATTCCCAGTCCTTGAAGGATTGTATTTGCAAGCGTAAATCCGCTTCTTGAAAGACCAAGTTCTTCTGTTACCTGAATGAGGAATTTGTTACTAAGTGCCATGATCGGAGGTACCATTGTACATGTGATGAGAAGACATCCGATTACAATATACCAGCCATAGTGTATTTTTTTCTTTTCCATAGTCTTATTCTCCTTGTTTGTTTAACCAGTTGAATGCACAGGTTGCGTGTACAGCAGCTCCGTACGGAAGAGCATCTTCATTGAAGAGGACTCCTGGGTTGTGATGCTGTACCGGACATCCGTCTACCTTTGCTTCTATCATGAAGTAAGTTGTTGGCACATGCTCAGAAATAAAAGCAAAGTCATCGGAAGGTGTTACCATATAATTAGTTTTTCCGATGATTCCCGGTTCAATTTCAGAAGCATAACCGGCTAATTCCTTTGTCATCTCAGGATCGGAGTATGTAGAAGGAACATCGGAAAGTACTTCATAGTCAACGGTTGCTCCGAAAGATTTTCCTTCATATTCGCAGATTTCATGCATTCTCCTTACAAGTTTTTCACGAAGTTCTTTATTGTATGTACGAAGAGTTCCCATCAGAACAGCCTCGCCTGGGACAATATTCGGTGTTGCTCCCGCATTAAATGCGCCAAATGTCAGGATTGCACGCTCAGCAGATGGTGTCTCACGTGCGATCAGGTTCTGAAAAGCACTGTAAATGTGAAGACCAACATTAATTGGATCGATACCAAGTTCCGGCATTGCTCCATGACAGCCATTTCCATGAACGGTAATCTTGAATCCGTCACAGGAAGAGGTCATATAACCAAGTCCGTAATTCAGGGCTGGTTTGGAAGAATCCAGCATAACATGCATGCCGACAGCAGCATCAACTTTTGGATTTTCCAGGATTCCGGCAGCAATCAGCTTTTTGGATCCTGCAAATGTCTCCTCAGCCGGCTGGAACATGAGTTTTACACTTCCGCACAATTCATTGCGGTGTTCATACAGCATCTGAGCTGCACATAACAGCATTGCTGTGTGAAAATCATGTCCACAGTTGTGAGCTGCATCAGTTTCAGTTTTAAATGGAAGATCGTTGTTCTCCGGCATTGGAAGAGCATCCATATCTGCACGAAGAAGAAGAACCTTTCCTGGCTTTGCGCCTTCAATCAGAGCAGTCACACCAGAAGGACAGATCTCGATTGGATTCAATCCGATTTCACGGAGACGCTCCATGACGTATTTAGTTGTGTTTGGCAGATCCTCGCCAGCCTCTGCATGCTGATGAAGATAACGTCTGTCTGCCTGCAATTGAGACTCAAGCTCTTTTGCACGCTTTAAAAATTGATTCATAGTAATTCCTCCTTATAGAATTAAAGACAATATAAAGACCTGTCTTTATTATAGGCAGATGTTATATTAAAGTCAATAAATATAGATGAAATATATGTATTGCACAAAATACAATTGCCTATATTGCACAAAAAGCAGTGATTTTAATTAGGAATAATTAATAAGAAATGTACGAATATAAGAAGTGTGAAAAGGGCAGTTAGCCATATCAGAAAAAGTGTGGTATCATATTATGGAACAAAGCAGAAGGAGGTCGGAATGTGGGGAAAAAGATAGCAATTATCGCGACCGATTTTTTGGAACAATTCATAAAGGATATGATTACTGAGTTGGATATGGGGTTTCAGTATCACATCTTTACATATGAAAAATTCGAAGATATTAAGGATATTTATAAAAAAATCGGACCGGAATATGATGGGATTTTAGCAAGCGGAAGTTTTCCGGCACATATGATTCATCTTTACTATCCGGAAGAGAAGCGTCCGATTGGATGTTTTAACACCGATGACACAGCCATGTATCGTCTGCTGCTGAAGCTTTTGCAGCAGAATCGAAAGCTTGATTTTAAAAGAGTATATGCAGATATCATGGAATTGTTTGGTGGTAATCTGACGGCATTTGTAGAAGGACGGGAAGCCATGCCGGATCTTACCATTCTTTCTAATGAGACATTTACATTGGAAAGGATGCAGAAACTGGAAGAGGAACAGTATGAGAAACATCTGAATCTGTGGAAGGAAGGAAAGACAGATCTTTCAATTACACGTTTTTCAAGCATTGTAAAGAGATTAAAAGAGCAAGGAGTCAATGTATATTTTCCTTATCCGGGACAACAGTATGTACAAAATGTCTGTGAGAGACTGCTCAGTGATATTGAAAAACGGGAACTGGAAGAACGCCAGCCATGTGTCATTGTAGTTCGTCTGTTAGGACAGGAGAATTCAGTTAGTTATTTGCGAGAGCTGGATTCTAATTACATTCGGTTGGAAAGCATGATGATGGAAATGTTTGGAAATGGTATCACAGAATTTTCACTTCACAGATATCATTATGGAATGGAGATTCTTGCAACCAAAAAAAGATGTTCTTAAATTAACGGAGGATCTGTCAAGAGATGGATTGTTTGCAGAACTTAAGAAACGAAAGACCGGCTGGAACTTTTGTATTGGCTATGGTTTTGGAGCGGGAATCGCCCAGGCAAGATTGAATGCGTTGAATGCATGCCATGAGGCAGAACTAAAAAAGAATACGAGCTATGTAGTAACAGAAAAGGAAGAACTGATCGGCCCTCTTGGAGTGGAGGCAACTGAGACATTTATGGTTGATAATCAGTCTTACCGGGATATTAAGTCAAAACTATCACCGATCACGGTCAGCAAAGTTATGTCTGCCTTGGAGGCATCTGCAGAAAAAGAGATTACAGCACAGGAACTTGCGTTCAGGTTAGGAGTTACAAAAAGAAGTGCGAACCGTTTTCTGTCAACATTAGAGCGTGAAGAAATATTGAAAGTTGCATACAAAAAGAGAACTACTTCCAGAGGAAGACCGGAGAGTGTATTTGTGCGAAAAGAAAAGTAGCCGATGAAGGCTACTTTTTTTTGTGTACTGGTTCTGGTAATTCATCAATAATCCTTTCAATCAGAGCCTTCTTTGCATATACATCAAAGCTAAGAGAAGAAATTAGAGAAAATAACTGCAGATATTCCCGGTCACTGTCAGAGAGACCTTCCATATCTTTGAAAGTATTCTGAGAAGTCTCGTATGCTTCGCGGACTTCATCTTTTAAGTTCTGAATCTGGCTTTTTGCCGTGTCGCAGACTTCTTCGTAGATAGATGCAACATCGACAGCACTGTCTGTATCAAAATACTTTTCCGTAATTGGAGTAAGAATCGTCTCAATATCCTTGATGGACAGGATCGTTTTAAAATAATAGATAAAAATCATGACAACCACATGTTCTTTGGAATACTTCTTCTTAACCGGTGGTGGGAGAAGGTTGTTCTTTGCATAATTATTGATCATTGTCTTTGTCAGAATCTTATCCTTATCGTACCGCTTACTGGAGCTTAACTGTTCGTCCATAAAGCTGGTCACCTGATCCATATATAATTCAATATTCGGTATATCCTCAGAGCGTACATAATCCATATTGGAAATACCTTCTAACATGCTGTTCAGTAGTTCATCCATATTAATCTTCATAATTGCCACCTCAATATAGATATTATATAGTAATAAAAACTATATGACAAGAAAAAAATAAAATGTTCACATATTGTTAAGAAAATAACATAACGAGCTAATGAGCAGTTAAAAATAGGTTAGATTAGTGGAGAAGAGTACGTGTGTGTGGTAAGGTGAATGCAAGAAAATTACGAGGAGGCAACGAAGATGATCAATGCAATTTTAGTAGTCTTGTTAGTTTTGATTGGAGGAGTACCATCGATACTTTTGACATTAAGTGTACCGGTGATGTTGGTATGGAAGATTTACCGGAAAGTCAGATATGGGTATAGCTTATATCAGTAAGTGAAGATAGAAGAATCAAAAGGGACAGCATCTGAAAAAGGTGCTGTCCTTTTGATTTTAGCAAAATCTTAACATATGTATGTGATATAATAGGAGCACCTAAAGAGATGTATTGTGCGATCAATTTGGCGGTGGAATGGAGAACATCTATATGAAAATTTTGAAAAATATAATTATTACGGCTGCAATGCTGGCAGCAGCGACAGCTATATGTTTTATTTTGAGGCCGCTTGTTCCGACAGACACGCATGTGCCGCTTATTTATGTGTTGTCAGTACTTTGTGTATCCAGACTTACAGAAGGATATTTTTTATGGGGTGCTGGCATCTATGGTGGCAGTTGTGGGAGTCAATTATATATTTACCTATCCATATTTCCAAGTGGATTTTACTGTGACCGGCTATCCGCTTACATTTATTGTAATGTTGACAGTATCTATTTCAGTAAGTGCATTGATGACTCAGATCAAGATGCAGGAGCATGTGCGGTTAAAAGGCAGAAAAAGAGAGAATGAGAGCCAATCTTCTAAGA
>ENA-OPZZ01001430-OPZZ01001430.1-human-gut-metagenome-genome-assembly--contig:-NODE-1430-length-14739-cov-3.466603_pt1 | contig 14739 bp, 14 predicted proteins | sample MGYA00242487_ERZ504511 | MGnify/ENA primary metagenome ERZ504511 (study PRJEB26092, sample SAMD00036241) | human gut metagenome | host: Homo sapiens | study: EMG produced TPA metagenomics assembly of... | reverse complement strand
TTTCCTGGCGGATCCTGAAAGAAAAAATTTCCCGCGGAAAGATCATCGGAAATCTGATCATCATCCTGGGAATCCTTGTTTATACCTTATGATCATAAAAATGCGCAGCGTACGTAAAGCTGCCGGCATTTTTTGATTTTTTCTTATTTGCTGCGGATACAGTTGTGTATACACCATCTTCATCAAATGTATAGCTCTTTCCGTTTTTCTTAATTGTACAGTTTTTGTACATGATTCCTGTTTCCGGATCAAAATAATATCTCTTTCCGTCCAGTTTGAGCCAGCCTCTCTGCATCTTTCCATTGGAGCCAAAATAATAGGTATGGCTTTCATCGTTTCCGCTCCATGTATAGAATACATTTTTGACCATAACGCCGTCACCGCCAAAATAATATACATCATTCCTGCTGTTCATATACCGCACGTGTCTCATCATGTATCCATATTTGGCCTGAAAATAATAATAGTTCTTTCCCACCTTTTTCATGCCCTTTAATGCATGTCCGTTTTTGTCAAAATAATATTTTTTCCCTTATAGGTGATCCAGGTATTTTTCACAAGGACTCCATTTTTGTCTACATATCTGGAAATGTTCTTGGAGTCCCTGATCAGCTTTGAACGGCACATTCCTGCAGTCTTATGGATATAATATTTCTTATTTTTCACCTGAACCCAGCCGTATTTTTTGACACCATTGACATAATAAAATTTCTTTCCGTTCTCTGTTGCCCAGCCGGTTTTTCCTTTATAGTTACTGGTATCCGGTCTGGTGGATGCTTTGTATCCGGTCTGTGCATGCCATCTGGGTGTGATGATCTTGGTATAATCAACATAACCGAAGTCAATATCTACAGTAGAATAAGACGGAATTCCCGCAACCAGACCCTTGGTGGTATTCAGATATCCGCCACCGTCACCATCGGTGGACTGCCAGATGGTATATTTGTACTTTTTCTTGTCAGGAGCCGGGATCGTATCACCATACCGCGCAAGCCATACATCATAGCCTGTCATCTTACTCCAGTCAAGCTTGTTGTCATACCAGTCTGTATTGCAGTAGATCATTGGATGATATCCGGCTTTTTTTATCTCATTGCAGAAAGTCTTTGCCAGATCTGCGATCTGTGATGCGGAAAGATTGCGCATCTGATCATATTCAATGTCATAAACCACCGGATAGGATACTTTGTATCCATCCATTTTACGGATGGCGAGCTGCGCTTCCTTCAGTGCCTGCTGTGTGTTCAGTGCAAGGCTGTACACATAGGTTCCTGTCGGAACCCCTGCCTTCTCAGCCTGCTTCATGTTGTAATCATATGTCTTATCCAGATGATTCAGGCCATAGGAGATCCTGACAAAGGCAAAATCTACATTGGACTTTTTGACCTGGCTCCAGTTGATGGTATCCTGCCACTCGGAAACATCGATTCCACGTGTGACAGCACCTTCCAGCTTCTGGCCACTTCCGTTATAGCAGACACCATTGATCTTCTTCCAGGCCTTTGAACTTACCCTGGAATTCTGTGTTGCCTTCCCGCTGGGGACTTTTTCTTCCTCAGCAACTGCCTCGCTTCGGTCTACACCTCCACCGCCCATGGCCATCGCTGTAGTTCCCATTGTTCCGATTCCCAGCAGGGCTGCCATGCAGCCTGCCACCAGCCATTTCTTCCAGTTTTTCATTTTAGTTTCCTTCCATAAAATATGTTGTTTATTTTTGCATAACTTTTATTATACATATGGAAAAATGGAAAGTAAAGCCATATATGGAAAAAGACCGATGTCAGCTCCATACAGCTGAACATCGGTCTTCTGTTATTCTATATATTTCTTTCTGGTACTATTCGGTAAAGATCACGGAACTTCCGGGTCTGTAGGATCAAAGTTTCCGGCTCCACGGAAAGTTGCCAGCGGTCTGCGGCCTAATGGTCCCTTGAAGGATTCATTATTAACGTAATTTCCGCTGCTGTAAATGTGGATCGTAGAACCGTTACAGTTCTCATATACCCACTTCGCATCAGCCACACAGGTACGGATGCATCCGTGAGATGCAGGCTGACCAAGCTTCAGATACTCACCTGCCGGAAGATTGTAAACACTCCTGGTCGATCCGGCTACGGAATGGATAAAGATTCCTCCCTGTCCGCATCCGTCAACGTGTGTTCCGTACTGTCCCCAGGACGGTCCCATCAGCGGCTGCCATCTCAGACTGCGGCTCAGTCTGTATGTACCATCCCATGTAGGTGTTCCGGAAAGACCTACAGAAACACGGATCGTCTTAACCGGAATGGTCTTGCTGCTATTTGTGTATACAGTCATAACACCGTTGGTCTTGTCAACCTCCAGGTAATATGGTCCTCCGTAAATACTTGAAACATCATTGCGGCGGTAACCATTCTTATCAAAGTAATACAGTTTTCCATCGATCCATCTGCTTGTATTGGTCAGATACTTGGAACCGCTGTCCGGATCGATATATTTGACCTGATCATAGTAATCGCTGATGATCACCCAGCCGGTGGAAAAACGTCCCTGGCTGTCCAGATAACCATTTACGGAACCACGCTTCATGGATTTATTTGTCACAACGGTATAGTTCTGCAGATAGTACCAGTATTTACCGACCTTCTGCCAGCCTGATTTTTTCAGAACGCCGTTGCCGCCTGCATAATACCACTTATTCTGGTAACGGATCAATGTACTCTTGTACATCCAGCCTCTGCGCGCATTAGCATCTGATGTTGCAAAGAAATAATAATTTTTACCGATCTTGGTCTTTCCGGTTGCAAGCTGTCCTGTGCTGTTGAAATAATAGCTCTTTTGGGAGGACTTGTTTGTTACCATCTGGCTCTTATAATGATTTCCATTTTTGTCGAAATAAAACCATCCGAAGAACTGGCCTTTTGCATCGGTCACCTTCTGCCAGCCATATTTTTCAACAATCTTTCCTGCTGTACTTCCGAAATAATAAATCTTGTTGGATGCCCCCGGGCAACCATGCCAGCAATTCTTCCAGGAAACTCTCTGGCCATTGTCTCCGAAATAATATCTGCTGCCTTTATACTTCACAAGTTTTTTTGTAATGACGCGACCCTTGCTGTCTGTAATATAATATGCGTTATTCTGCGCCTTCGCCATTGTATTCGTCATAACATAGCCGCTGGCATTCAGCATGTACCGATATTTCTTGGACATTACAGGTGATACATAAACTCCATGTTTCATGATCTGTCCACGTGTGGCAGCCTTCGGGCTACAATAGATAAAACGTTTCTGATTTTTGCTGTTTAAAACATATGTCCATCCGCCATAAAAGAGCTTTCCTGGGATCTCTCCTTCCTTTGATGCCGGCTGGAAGTAATACTGATATGTTGTGGAACCGGTTGTCAGCTTCAGAATCCCTGTTCGCGGTTTTCCGTTACGCATCAATGTATAATAAGCATTTCCGATCTTCTTGATCTTGCCTGCAAGGTTCTGAGCCTCTATGGATTTGTAATCACCCTGAGAATTATAATAGCGGAAAATAGTTCCTGTCCATAACCAGTAATTTCTCTTCTGCTGGCCAAGATTGGATGTCCACGGTGTGATCGCTTTTCCGGTGGAATCCGAATACAGGGAAGCTTTGGAGCTTTCAAGGAAATACCATTCTGTTTTCTGTGTTCCGGTATAACCTGCTGCACCTGGCTCACGGGTCATACGGCCGGTTACCAGATATCCGTCTTCATTAAAAAGATAATATCCCACATGTCCGTTGGTATCGATCTTAAGAAGGCCATCCTGTGCAGTAAAATAATTGTCTTCGATGGAACCTGTTTCTAATGCCAGAGAAGCATTCCCCTCATCCATGGCAAGAGTCTCTGCGTTATCTACGCTCTCTGATGTTTCGGCTGCAGCTTCTGTTTCTGCGGGTGCTGTCTCTGCGGAAGCTTCTTCGGCAGACGCTGCATCTGTGGATGCTGTCTCTGTAGAAGCTTCTGCTGCGGATACTTCCTCTGTAGAAACTTCTTCTGCTGCACCTTCCTCGGCTGCAGTCTCCTGCTCTCCTTCTGCTGACTCATTCTGGATTGCCTGAGCCTGCTCACTCTCTGCTGCACCTTCCTCGGCTGCAGTCTGCTGTACTTCCTGTGCTGCTACAGCTGTTTCATCAACTGTTTTCTGCCCTTCTTCGCTGCTTTCTGCCGGATCCTCAGAAGCTTTTCCCTCCGGGGCTGCAGATGCAGCAACCTTCTTTTTGCGGAGTCTGTAAAAACCGTTTGCAGAAACCCAGTCACTTGTCTTTGCAACGACTACACCGTTTACCAGTGATGCTCCGGTAGCAAAAGTTTCCTCTGCCTTGTTGTTCTCTACTTTGTTCTGTACTGCGGTATCTGTTGCCGGTGCATCCAGTTCCCGTGCATCACCTGCACTGAAATCATCACCCGGATCTGTACTGTCCTCCGGTGTCGCATCCGGTGCTTCTGTAACCTCCGGTGTTTCTGTAGTTTCCGGTGTTTCTGTAATCTCCGGTGTTTCTATAACATCCGGTGTCTCTGCGGGGTTCTCCGGTTCAGCCGGTGTTTCTTCTGAACTGTCAGTACTACCTGTCTGATCCGCTTCTGTCTTCGGCTGCTGTACAGTCGTTCCCTCTTCATCACTGAATACATCCTCAGCCGGATCGCCGGCTGTCTCTGCTGCCATCTGCACGTCTGTACTTCCCAAAGCCGCAGCGCCGGCTTCCAGAGTTCCGCCCATGCATAATGTCAGACTAAGAAAAATTGCCACAACTCTTCTCTTCACAATAATCCCTCCTGATCATGCTGCTGTAAATAATTACTGTATCTGTTACGTATCATTCGCCCAGTCCGCCTTCGATAAGAGCCACAAGCGCATCTATCGCAGCCTGTTCATCCTCACCCTCGCAGACCAGTGTGATCTCATCCCCGCTTTTAACACAGGCACCCAGAACACTCAGAACACTTTTGGCATTCGCTGTACCTCCGGCATACTGAAATGTTATGGACGATTTGTATTTTATTGCCTCGCCGCACAAAAGCCCTGCGGGACGAAGATGAAGCCCTGACGGGTTCCTGACCGTTACCTTATAACTTAACATTGCTGCTGTCTCCCTTTATATTACTTATCCTTCAAACCTTGTCCAAAGCTATGGTCTTTTACTGATTGCTGCTGTCTACATTGGAAACCTTAGAGATTTTGATCTCCGCAGTTACATCCTCCAGCAGTTTGTAGCCTTCCGGAAGACTGATTTTGATCGGTACTTCGTAGCTGCCCTCCTCCCAGTCATCCATGGAAAGTACTGCTCCCACCGACTTCAGATCGAATTTGGAAAGATCTTCGTCTTCCGCCTGCACCTTTAGCTCAATATCTGCAACTTCAAATGCCAGCTGCAGATCATCAGGCAGACCCTTTACTTTGATATCCTCGGTCGGGAAGCTGTATATCTTACTGCCCTCCGGCAGGATATTGACTGTGATCCAGAGGTCCGTGCTGGATCCAGATGTCAGCTTAAGGCCATCCGGAAGAAGCTCTGACAGGTTTACTTTCTTTTCCACGTCATTGCTCTTTCCTGAAATATCCACATTCTCATTATCAAGATAAATAGTATTTCCCTGAAGTTTCAGATTATCCAGTGCTTCTTCACTTCCGGCTACGCTGAAAGTCTCCGGTACTGTCGTGACACTGTCCACAACATAACCTTCTGCCGGTTCTCCCGTATATCCCGCACTGATCCGTATATCAGAACGCACCTTCCAGAGCTTTGCCGTGACATTAACCTTTCCGTTGTTGTCAAATTTCAGATAGCTCATGGAATTTGATGAAAGTGTATCCTGATTCTTATCTGTGATGGTCAGTTCTGCGCCTGTGATCGTCGTATCCTGGTCGATTCCCTCAAGCTTTGAACTTACATCCACACTCACACTGTCTATCTTACCAACTAGGGATTCCGGTCCTGTAATACGGACTTTTTCCGGATTTGCAGTAAGAGAAGCAACCTCCAGCCCCTGTGCAGGCTTGCTGTCATCACTGGTAACATTGATCGCAAATTCCTTGGTTACCGTTTTTTTCCAGATGGACACTTAGATTCTGCGGTGACACCCTGACATTCTCCGGAAGTATCCCGGAACAGGTTGCTGTAATGGGGATCATTACAGGATCTGTATCGGTAGACTGGGCCTGCTGCAGGTCTGCAACTGCCTTAATATCACTTGAGGTGAGACGGTTGACTATCTTCCGCTCACCTGTAATATAAACACGTACTGAATTTTCACGATCATCCTGCATGACCATCTCGCCCAGCTGATCCACATAAGCTTCGTTGATGATCTGCACATCTGAGATCACAAAGCCTTTCGTAATGATAGGGTCATCAACATTTACTACGATCAGCCACACCAGGATTCCCACAATAATCGACATGATTTTCAAAGGGATGTTCTTAGTCAGATTTTTCTTCATGTTTCACTCTCCCTTTCAGCAGATTTCTCAGCTTACCGTTGTCAACAACCTTTTTATTCTGAGCAGAAACAAGTATTTCACGAAGCTGTTTGCTGTTAAGCCCTCTGGATAACTCACCGCCTCTGGCCACAGAAACCTGTCCCGTTTCTTCCGAAACAATGATCGTAAGAGAATCCGTAGCTTCACTGATACCCACACCTGCTCTGTGTCTTGTTCCCAGCTGTTTGCTCAGTTCCATATTATCTGAAAGAGGCAGATAGCAGGTTGCTGCTACCACGCGGTTACCTCGCACGATCACCGCTCCGTCATGAAGAGGTGTATTATGCTCAAAAATATTGATCAGCAGCTGACTGGTAAGGATACCGTCAATATTGATACCGGTTCTCACATATTCATCAAGCCGGATCTCTTCCTCGATCACGATCAGTGCTCCGGTCTTAACTTCACCCATATCAAAACAGGCCTTTACCAGTTCGTTGATAGTCTTGTCATTGAAACGCTCCTGCACTTCCCTGCCAGAATCAAAGGGAATAATGTTGGAAACAAACTTCTTCTGTCCCAGCTGCTCCAGCGCCTTCCTCAGCTCCGGCTGAAAGATTACGATCACACCGATCACCAGCACATTAGCCAGATTCCGGAAGATCCAGAGGATCGTATTCATTTTGAAGATATATGCGACCAGGATAAATCCAAGGACGATCAAAATGCCCTTCAGAAGGGTATATGCACGTGTGAATTTGATCCATGCCATAAACTGATATACAAAAAAGGAAATCAGTCCGATCTCAATGATATCTATCACGCCAAATCCCGGAAGGGAAATTTTTCCCAGATATCCGACCACAACTGTCAGCACATTCTGCATAAGTCTCCTCCTTTCTTCCTGAGCTATTCCAATCGTTCCTGTTTAAAGATCCTTCAGTGATTCCTCCAGCTGTTTTTCGAAATCGATCTTGTCCAATCCCTTCGGTTTCTCACTTACTGTATTTTCGGAAACCATATCCGGCATCTTTACTGCATGCATTTCTTTCTTCTCAGGAAATACATCATCACTGAAAGACACAACATTGTCTTTTTTTTCTTCTTTTACCGGCTCCGCATTGATCTTTTTGATACTTCTCTCAGAAGTGGCGACCGATGCCTTCGGAACGGCTTTTACGTAGTAATAGTACTCATCATCCTCATATTCCAGACGTTCTGTTCTGCTGTAATCTCCGCCAAAAACAAAGAACTCCAGAACAAATCCTGCCAGTACGGAAACCACTGTGGACAGGATCATCGGCACCATGGCTACCGTAATACTGAGGCAGAAATCTCCGGCAAGGATAATCAGGATATAGATCACGCCGCCGGCAATAACAGCGATCCTCCATGCATAATCAAACGCCCGTGTTCTCAGAAGGTTCACAAACAGGACCACTGCCACAAACGCAATCACCGTGATCCACATTGCCCAGTTGTGGACAAGTCCGTCAGAGATCAGCTTCAGTTTTTCTGTGATCTCTGCGGCAGGATCACTGAGTGCCGCCGACTGCGCATGTACAAACCGTATAAAATAATAAATCACAACACCGCATCCGGCCGGAAGCGCTGACAATGCGCTGCCCAGCAGGCCTGCTCCGATCGGCATAAGTGCAGGAACACCAAATCCAAAAGAAAGTGGTGTAAGGATCATTGCAAGATTCTGTGACCTGCTGAATCTGAGGAACAGGATCATCATCAACAGAATAAGAAGCAGCATAAATCCTGCCGTTTCGATCCCGACTGCATAACAGTGACCGATCATCAACGCAAATCCCATAAACATCATCACGGAAACCGGAAGGATCGAACATACAAGCGCCAGGATCAGGACAATAAAAATATTATCCAGCTGTTTCATGTAGCCCATATTGCTGTTGATCCAGAGAAAATAGGCAAATGCCAGAACAAACTTCAGGACCGGCAGTATATATACTTCATATTGTCCGTAAAATCTTTTGATATTCTGTTTGATCTCAAGTAAAGCTGTCATTTTCTATGTCCTCCTGCATTTCTCCGGACCGGATTTCTTTTTTCCTCACGCCCGTAGATTTTTTCCAGTCTTGTAAGATCCTGATAATATTCCCTGACACTTTTTTTGCCCGAAAATATTTCACAGAATACTGGATGTAGGTCAGTATCGAATACATGACAAGTACGATCAGATAACCGACGACGATATAGAGCCCAACCTCGACCAGATTAATCTTATTCACATTATCCATAAGATATTCGCTGAAATATGCAGCAACACCTGCAAGTCCCAATACATACCCGATCGTTACCAGAAAAAAAGTTTCTGATCAGTGCAAGTCCAATATAATCACTTCGATAATATCTGCTCACCGGAAGATACTTCCTGCCTTCGCCATGTTCATACATAGCCAGACGGTTCATGATCTTCACTTTTTCTTCATTTACCATAAAAATAACTCCTCATAAGCTTTCTTTATCAGGAAAATCCCCAATATATGATCCGCATTACGCTTTCCATACAGTTATACTGTTTAACTGCAATCAAATTTATTGTAGCATAGTTCCATACCTATGAAAAGTGTTTTTTCGGCTGTTTCATGCCCTTCCTGCGCATATTGTCAGAAAATAAACTTTCTCTGCACCGGCCTCAAGAAGACACATTGCCATGGCATCTGCCGTACTTCCTGTTGTGTATACATCATCCACCACAAGTACAGAAAAACCTGGGATCTTTTCGGTTACCTGATATGCATTTTTCAGGTTCTGACGCCTCTGTATGGCATTAAGTTTTTTCTGAGATCTTGTGCTTCGTATCTTCTTTACCAGATGCTCATTCCATGGGATCCCTGTAAGAACACTGAGCCTTTCTGCCAGATATGCTGCCTGGTTAAAACCTCTCATCCTTTTTTTTCTGGGATGCAGAGGAACGGGAACGATCAGATCAGGCTTCCACCGTTCCAGATATTTTTTTCCGAAGACGCTCATTGCCTTTGCATAAAAATCCCCATATTCCCGACATCCGTAATACTTAAATCGTACCAGAGACTGTCTCCAGACCTCTCCGTACCAGAAAATACTTCTGCCCTCCGTAAAATGATGAGCACCCTTGCAGCAGTCTTCACAGTATTCTTCTTCCATTTTTACCGGTCTTCCGCATTTCATACACCGGGGACCGGATATAGGTCTGACCTTTCCGGAACACTCCGGACAGATCAGCCAATCTTTTTCTTTCAGTATCTGATGACACAGCGGGCATTTTTTCGGGTAAAGCATGTCCAGTAAAAAATCTGCTGTTTTTTTCAAGAAAGTCCTTTCTCCCCGATGGCGCTCTCTTTCTGTTCAGATTCATCCAGCTCCCGGATCCGTCTGTCCAGAGAGCTGTATCTCTGCTGCTGTTTTTCATTGCGGATCATCTCCGCAAAAGTGGTCTCGCTGCCTACTACGGTAACACATTTTCTGGCTCTGGTCACTGCTGTATACAGAAGATTCCGATTCATCAGCATCCTTGGTCCGGAAAGGATCGGAAGGATCACTGCCGGATATTCTGAGCCCTGGGACTTATGTATGGTCACTGCATAGGCAAGTTCCAGTTCCTCAAGCTGTTTGAAGGAATATTCTGCCTGTCTGCCATCCTCAAATTCCACGGTGGCCGTTTCCGCAAATTCATTGATCTCCGTCATAATACCGGTATCTCCGTTAAACACGCCCACACCTTTATCCACAGGAATCTTGTATCGTCCAAGGATTTCCCACTCCAGCTGGTAATTGTTCTTCACCTGCATCACCTTATCCCCTTCACGGAAAAGACGCTGTCCGATCTCTTTCTCCTTTTTCTTTTCATCCGGCGGGTTCAGATATCTCTGAAGGATCTGGTTCAGCCGCTCCACACCTAAAAGTCCCTTACGCATAGGAGTGAGCACCTGGATCTCATAGGGCTTTGCATCTACATAACGCGGAAGCTTCTCCTGGATCAGTGCGATCACCACACGGATAATGATGTCCGCATCATATCTTTTCAGAAAAAAGAAATCCCGGCTCTTGTTATTGATGGTCACCTGCTCGCCCCGGTTGATCTTATGTGCATTCACCACAATATCACTTTCAGATGCCTGGCGGAAAATCTTTTTCAACTCTACTACCGGAAAACAGCCGCTGCGGATAATATCCCTCAGAACATTTCCCGGGCCTACACTGGGAAGCTGATTTTCATCACCTACCAGGATCAGTCTGGTCCCTGCTGTCACTGCAAGAAGCAATGAATGCATCAGTGCGATATCTACCATGGACATCTCATCAATGATGATCACATCCGCTTCCAGCGGATTCTCCGAATTCCTGTCAAAATGAACTGCACGGCCTTCCTGCTCTTCCTCCGGCATTCCATTCAGCTCCAGAAGTCTGTGGATCGTCTGAGCCTCGTATCCGGTAGCCTCTGTCATTCGCTTGGCTGCACGACCGGTGGGAGCTGCAAGCCGCAGCTCAGCGCCTTCCTCTTCAAAATAACGGATAATCGCATTGATCGTTGTAGTCTTTCCGGTTCCCGGCCCGCCGGTCAGAATGAACAGACCATGACTGGCAGCTGCCGCCACTGCCTGTTTCTGCATTTCATCTAACCGGGTTCCTGTCTCCTTTTCGATCCTGTTGATCCGTTTCTCCATCATCTCCTCATCTTCCGGGCAGAGGATGTTCAGCTCACAGAGCATTCTGGCTGAATTCAGCTCAAGATAATAATATCGTGTGGGATAGACAACTGCACCGTCTTCTGTTTCTTTCAGGATCAGTTTCCGGTCTACTATCATGTCCATGAGATGTTTTTCCATGTAGGAGGAATCTACTCCCAAAAGTCCGGATGCCCTGGAAAAAAGTTCCTCCTTTGGAAGATAGATATGGCCTTCTCCTGAAGCCTGTAGGAGAGTATACAGCATTCCGCTTCTTATCCTGTAATCTGAATCTGTATGGATCCCGATCCGGGAAGCAATCTCATCTGCGATACGGAATCCCACACCACTGATATCTTCTGCAAGGCGATACGGATTCTCCTGCAGGACTCCATATACAGTCTGTCCGTATTTCTGATAGATTTTTGCGCCGAGATTCAGCGATATCCCGTATTTCTGGAGAAAGATCATAGCGCGGCGCATATCTGCTTTCTCCGTCATCTGTTCTGCGATCTCCATGGCCTTTTTTTCGCTGATTCCCTTGATCTCAGCCAACCGCTCCGGTTCTTCCTCCACAATACGCATGGTATCATCGCCGAAACGACGTACGATCCTGGCTGCCAGTGCCGCACCGATCCCTTTGATCGCGCCGGAACCCAGATAACGTTCCATGGCCAGTGCATCCTCCGGCATTTTTTCTACGTAGGAGGATATCTGAAACTGTTTACCATACACCGGATGTGTTGTATAATTTCCGGAAGCTTCAATGGCAGCCCCCTGGGTGATCGCAGGAAATGTTCCCACACAGGTCAGTTCCTGTTCCTCTTCCATCCCTTTCAGTACCATGACCGTATATCCATTATCTTCATTCCGGAAGATCACATGATCTATATATCCTGTAACTGTCTCACTCATTTTCTTCTCCATCTGTAAACCTCTGATAACAGCAAAAGGCACTGCAGCTGCAGCGCCTTATCTGTATGAGTTTCCTGCGGCAGTCTCTTCTCTGCTCCTGTGCCGTCCAGACGACCCATAACGGTTTACATCCTTGACATGATTTCCGCATATTTTCCTGTTCCTGCAGCCACTACAAGCATTGCATCCTGTACAGTCAGTGTGCTGACTCCTGTTTTCTGCTCGATCAATGTATCCATTCCATGCAGCATGGCACCTCCACCTGTAAGAACGATTCCTCTGTCCATGATATCTGCCGCCAGCTCCGGCGGTGTTTTCTCAAGAACGCCATGGACTGTCTCTACGATCTGTCCGGTCGTTTCCCGCAAAGCGGTCCGGATCTCCTCAGAAGTCAGTGTTGCCACCTTCGGAAGTCCTGTGATGATATTTCTGCCCTTGACCTCCATCGTTCGAAGATCCGCTTCTTCACTGGCTGTTCCGATCTTGATCTTGATATTCTCCGCTGCATCCTCCCCGATAAAGAGACTATGCTTCTCACGTACATAATTCATGATCGCATGATCAAAATTATCTCCTGCAACCTTCACAGAAGCGGAAAACAACCACTCCCCCTACCGATATGACCGCAACATCCGTAGCCCCTGCACCGATATCCACGATCAGATTACCAAATGGCTTGGTGATATCTACACCTGCACCGATAGCAGCAGCGATGGGCTCGTCCACAAGAAAAACTTCCCTGGCTCCTGACTGATAGGCAGCTTCCTCAATTGCTTTACGCTCAATCTCCGTGATCCCACTCGGAACACTGATGCTGACTCTCGGTTTCCGGAACGCTCTTCGTCCCATAGCCTGTGAAATAAAATATTTCAGCATCTTTTCCATTACATTATAATCTACGATCACGCCCTGTCGGATAGGGCGGATAATCTCCATATCAGAAGTAATGTGTGCCTCCGCACTGCGTGCTTCTTCCCCGATTGCTCTGATCTTCTCTGTATTTTTATCATAAACTACAACGGAAGGCTCATTAAGCACCAGACCTCTTGTTGTAGAATAAGCCAGACTGTTCCTGGTTCCCAGGTCAATTCCAATATCACTTGCAGGCATAGGAATCCCCTTTCTTTCTGTTTTGATCAAGCGGATAAAATCATCCGCTCTGCTGTTTGCGTATTCATTATATACAACTTTTATTGAAAAAGAAAGCCCTGCAATATTATTTCAGATATTATTCCAGGTATTTTTTCACATATTTTCCGGTATAGGAAACCGGTGACTGTGCTACTTCCTCCGGTGTTCCACAGGCAACTACCGTACCTCCCTTGTCGCCCCCTTCCGGACCAATATCAATAATATAATCGGCTGTCTTGATCACATCCAGATTATGTTCGATGACTACTACCGTATTGCCGCCCTCTGATAATCGTTTCAGAATCTCCACAAGTTTATGCACATCAGCAAAATGAAGGCCTGTTGTGGGCTCATCCAGAATATAGATGGTTTTACCTGTACTTCTCTTACTCAATTCTGTGGCAAGCTTGATCCTCTGGGCTTCTCCTCCGGAAAGTTCTGTAGAAGGCTGTCCCAGACGGATATAAGAAAGTCCCACATCATAAAGGGTCTGGATCTTTCTTTTAATCGAAGGAACATTTTCAAAAAAGGTCAGTGCCTCCTCCACAGTCATATTCAGTACATCGTAAATACTCTTGTCCTTATATTTTACTTCCAGAGTTTCTCTGTTATAGCGTTTTCCCTTGCAGACCTCACAGGGCACATATACATCCGGAAGAAAATGCATCTCGATCTTAATAATACCGTCACCACTGCAGGCTTCACATCTTCCGCCTTTCACATTAAAGCTGAAACGTCCTTTCTTGTAACCTCTCGCCTTGGCATCTGCTGTGGCCGCAAAAAGATCCCTGATCTGATCAAACACCCCGGTATAAGTTGCAGGATTGGATCTGGGTGTACGCCCGATGGGTGACTGATCAATATTGATCACCTTGTCAAGCTGATCTACTCCCAGAATATTCTTATGTTTACCGGGAATCACTCTGGCCCGGTTCAGATCTCTGGCCAGACGCTTATACAGAATCTCATTGATCAGAGAACTCTTACCTGATCCGGAAACTCCGGTAATGCAGGTCATAATCCCCAGCGGAACTTTCACATCAATATTCTTAAGATTATTCTCTGCTGCCCCTTTGATCGTAAGGAACCCGGTGGGTTTACGTCTTTCTGCCGGTACCGGAATCTTTAAATTTCCCACTTAAATAAGCTCCTGTAATAGAATTTTCATTCTTCATCAAATCTTCGGCAGTTCCCATGGCAACCAGCTGTCCACCATGCTCTCCTGCTCCCGGCCCGATGTCCACAATACAGTCTGCAGCACGCATGGTATCCTCATCATGTTCTACAACGATCAGGCTGTTTCCCAGATCACGAAGCTTCATCAGGGAACTAAGAAGTCTGTCATTGTCTCTCTGATGAAGTCCGATACTGGGCTCATCCAGAATATAAGCAACACCTACCAGACCGGAGCCGATCTGTGTAGCCAGACGTATTCTTTGTGCTTCCCCGCCGGAAAGAGTACCTGTAGCACGGCCCAGGGACAAATAATCCAGACCTACATCAGACAGAAAGCTGACTCTCGCTCTGATCTCCTTCAGTATCTGCTTACCGATCAACAGCTGCTGTTCCGATAACTGCATATCTGCCA
>ENA-OPZZ01001429-OPZZ01001429.1-human-gut-metagenome-genome-assembly--contig:-NODE-1429-length-14753-cov-3.005880_pt1 | contig 14753 bp, 8 predicted proteins | sample MGYA00242487_ERZ504511 | MGnify/ENA primary metagenome ERZ504511 (study PRJEB26092, sample SAMD00036241) | human gut metagenome | host: Homo sapiens | study: EMG produced TPA metagenomics assembly of... | reverse complement strand
GCAACGACGGTTGACTCAACAGCCGTTGAGAAAAACTTATTGATTATGAAGTTTTATAATAGAGAGAAAGAAATTGCAGAATTGAAGCGTGTACAAGAGCTTGCATTTGGTCAAAATTCCAGAATGATTGTGGTAACAGGCCGTAGGCGTATTGGAAAAACCAGTCTTATAAAACAAGCTCTGAAGGGAACACCTACTGTATATTTTTTCATTGGAAGAAAAGCAGAGAGTATATTAGTCGCAGATTTTATAAAAATAGTACGCGAGACATTATCTATTTTTATTCCGGATGGCATATCCAACTTTACTACTTTGATACAATATCTTTTCGAAATAGGAAAAACACGTTCTTTTAATATTGTTATTGATGAATTTCAGGAGTTTTATAATATCAGACCCGATGTTTTTAGTGATATGCAAAATCTTTGGGATGAATATCGGCAAGAAACTAAAATAAATCTTGTAATTAGCGGCTCTGTATATTCATTGATGCAAAAGATATTCACGGATCATGGAGAACCATTATTCGGACGTGCTGACAATATTTTATGTCTTCGGTCCTTCAATACAAAAGTGCTAAAAACAAATTATGGAAGATTTTGCGCCCGGATATAGTAATGATGACCTATTAGCTTTGTATACACTGACTGGAGGAATCCCTAAATATGTAGAGTTATTCTGTGACAATCAAGCACTTTCTGTTGACCGGATATATGACTTCGTTTTTTCAGAAAATTCCTTGTTTATAGATGAAGGACGTAATTTGTTGATTACTGAATTTGGAAAAAATTATGGCATTTACTTTTCCATCTTATTAGAAATAGCAAATGGGCATTATACACAAGGGGAAATAGAGTCAGTACTAGGGGGATATCTATCGGAGGTCATTTAAGTAAATTAGAAAATGTGTATAATTTGATAACTCGCGAACGGCCTATTTTTGCGAAACCAGGTACTAAGAAAAATGTACGATATATTATTGGAGATAATTTTCTAAATTTCTGGTTTAAATACATCGAACGGAATCGTTCATATATTGAACTACAGAATTTTGAAGACCTGCGTCAACTAGCAAAGGCTGATTATCAGACTTATTCAGGCAAAGTGTTAGAAAACTATTTTAAACAGAAATTAGCAGAAGAAGGTGGGTTTAAAGAAATTGGTTCCTGGTGGGAAACTAAAAGTTCTACAAACAAAGAACGATTAAACTCTTATGAAATTGATATGTAGCTCTTAAATCAAGTGGAAAAAAAGCCCTTATAGCAGAAGTTAAACGGATGCCAGAGAATAATTATGTTCATTCAACGTTCATGGAAAAAGTGGAACATTTAAGGCACAAAGAGATGGCAAAATACGATATTGAAACACGAGTCTTAGGATTAGAAGACATGTAACTTTATGTAAATAAGATGACGCGATTATCCCTAAAAATCCCCAGTTACAGCAATTCAATTAGCTTGGATCCCAATACTCGTTCTATCGTCACTGTTTCTACTTTTTTGTTATTTGTAAATTTAATCTTAAAGAATGAATTAATAAGAGATACTCATTCTTCTTAACTTAAAGCCTTTTATTTATATCAAATTCTTTATTATCATATCCGCAGCATACTGTAAGCAATTTAAACAGCCTGTCATTGAACTCGATTTAGACAATGACAGGCTACTTAATTATTTATCTTATATTGAATATTAAATTATTGTCGTGGTTCAATCACGTAAGTCGTTTACTGAATCACGCCTAACTTATTCTCTTATTTATGGTATTTATCTGCTAATCCATAAAAATATAATTAGATTATCAGACTAGTTCTTAATTTTTCATTATTTACCATTCAATCTGCTGATCTTCGTCTGGAATCTGAGTATTGAGATTTCGTTCCAGTAGCATTGTTCCTTTAACTTTATAAAGAACTTCTTGATTTCGAGAAGTTACATCTTTAAAATCATATTCAATAGTAAATGAAACATAGCGATGTTTTAGATAAGGTCGTGTAGCATCCATAGTTTCCGTTACGCTGTAAGCAGGAGTACCGTATAGCTTAAATCCAATCTTTTCTTCGTCATCTGCCCACATACTCAATGATTTGTCTTCATTGAAGCGTATATATATTTTATAAAGTTCCCGTTCATCTCTTGATAAATCTTCGCTCATTAAACCGGCATAAAAGAAAATAGTATTATTATCTACCACATATGCTGTACGATTATTGGTTACCATCGGTTTATTATCAGTACTTCCATTTGCATTTCGAATATACACTTCCATTGTACTTGTACTATATGAACCGGAATAATCGTTAAAAGGAATTACACGCAATAATGCTTTTGCATAGTTTTTACGTGGATGACCTTGATAATTATAAGAAGCATCATCAACGATAGTTAGAGGCAACACCCATTTATCTGTCATATTGATTCCTCTCAAATCAAAATCAATATTTAGTTGTTCCACACATGTTCCTGCAGGAATATGAACTATTTCCGGGAATTCATATTTATCTTCCTCCAATAGCGTATACCATAAATCTGTACGCCCGCTGAAACGTTCTCTATTTAATATTTCCAAGGTATCCTCATATAGTGCTACATGGACATCTATATCTTGTTCGTTCGTAGTTGACCCACTAACTATAACCGGTAACTGATAGCGTACTTTTCCATCAGGGTTGTATCTCACATATATTGGAGTTACCCCATTATCTTTATCTTTTATAGGTGCTTTAAAAGAAATATATTGCCGATACTGCTCATCTTTCCACTCATCATTACAAGAAGTGATCAAGAGCAACATACATAATGCAAACCAACAATTATATATAATTTTCATACTTATATCATTTTAAAATTAATCATTGTATGTCCAACCCGGAATTTTTGTGTCAACAGCTTATTGCGTTTCAACTCCTCATGACTGATAGGCCAGAAATATAATTTGCGAGAAAAAGCAGTTGGAAGTTCATTGACTACAATTGGTGAATGAAACGCTGCTCTATTTTCTTCAGTCATAAGAGCATCACAACCATATATTTCCATTGACTCTTCAATCGGAGCGTCTTTCCATCTGCGGAGATCAAAATAACGATGTCCTTCTCCCATGAGCTCTATCTGTCGCTCATGCTTCAATTTCTTACGGAATACATTCCGGTCTTGATACTCTGGCAATGTATAATCGGGAACCCCTGCACGGCAACGAACAGGACGAATACCTTTTTTCATTTCATTTATGTCACGTTTGACAGAATAACTGGCAGAGCCATCCCAAGATGGAATGTCGTATGAAGAGCCATCTTCCAACTCATTCAAAGCTTCAGCGTAAATCAATAAGATTTCAGCAAAACGAATAGCAGGTTCCGTTTTTAGTTTGACATAGTCCTTATTACCTTTTGCCGCAGAGGTATCGTCCGGATGAACAAATTTCATGATTCCAATACCAGTGCGAAGCCAAAAATTGGAGTTAGTATATCCATTACCATTACCACGATAATAAAATACCTGTTGCTCTACGGGTTTAGGATCTTTAAGCGTTGAATTATTCAATAGAGGCCATACACAACCATTAAAAGCAACTGAAGCATAGAAGCGTGGTTCACGCCATGCATACTCTTTCCATACTCCTTTCTTTAAATAAGGATATGTTCCTGCCTTCCCTTCCTTTTCAGACACAAAACGGTTCTCAACTTGGCAAGTGTCCAAAAATGTCTGTCTGTTAAACTCAGAGCCATTATACATATAGTAAGCATCACACATCTTTTGTGTCATACCATGTGTATTCCAGCCATTGGCACTGGTAGGCAATTGATGTAATACCATATCTGCAAGATTGCGGTCACCCTGATTTTGTCCACGACTAAAAATAAGTTCAGGATTATCAAACATAGACAGGGCTCCATTAAAAACTTGTCGATAGGATTCAAAGGGGTCAATGTCCCGATATCCATTTGGCCAATCAGCATTTTCAAAATCATTATCAGAATAAGGAGGAAGTGTCTTCGGATAACCTGCAGCGGCTTCATCTCTTTTCTTCACAGTGTGTAACACATAACGGTGTCCATAATTGCTTCCCGGGAGTTCCATAACGTCTCTTGCTGCTGCAGCGGCTTTGGCCCATTTGTATTCATTATATTCCTGTGCTAACAAACATCTTCCGTCATGATCTACCAAATCTGTAAATCTTTCGGTATCTTCAGGACGAGGGTTATTAATAGGACTCGCCGCGTATAATAGAACTTTTGCGCGTGCTGCTAATGCGGTTCCTCTAGTAGGACGAGAGGTATGATTCGCTCCCCTGTCCAAAGGTAAGTCCTTAGCCGCCAAGCGCATTTCTGATTCGATATATTCTACGCATTCATCATAGGAATTGCGTTGACAAGCCAAATCATCATAGCTGGCTGTATAATCGAGTCCTTCCTCCGGCAATAAAGGAACAGGGCCATATTTACGGAGTAATAACCAATAATAGTAAGCGCGTACAAAACGGGCTTGTGCTTTCAGGTCAGCTCTTTCAGCTTCTGTAAACTCCATATTCATGTCGATATTTTGAATGAAAATGGATGCCTGACGAATGCCTTTATAACTGGCTCCCCATGATTGTCGGTCTCCTTCACTATAAGTCCCTGTTTTAAAGGTGTTATAAATATCACGGTCACCAAAATAAATATCATCGGCAAAACACCACAGTATATTATCTTTGGTTCCAACATCCATATTCTCTCCTTTAAGATAGGAATAAGCATGAGCTAACCATTCTTCCGAGTATTTTTCATTAGTAAATACATCTTCCAGCGTCATACGGTCTTTAAAATTTTTATCCGAATCCAGCTGGTCTACACACGAAACGGTGATTGTCCCTAACAGGGCACCTATACAAAACTTATATATCTTTTTCATTTCACACATATTGATTAGATATTAACAGTCAATCCTAAAGTCATTACCCTAGACAGTGGGTATTCCGCCCCTGTGGAACTTCCTAATTCCGGATCCCATTCTTTAAATTTAGCGAATGTCAATAAATTGGTACCAATAAAGAATACACGTATATTATTGAACTTAATCTTATTTACAATTGATTTAGGCAATGTATACCCTACTTCTAAAGTCTTCAAACGTAAATATGAACCATTTTTTAGCCAGAAAGTGGACTTTTGTTGATTATTATCATTTCCACCATAGCTAAGACGTGGATAAGAAGCATTCGGATCTTCATTAGCAGGAATTCCAAGTTTAGCTGCTGTGTCTGCATCAACCCAACGATTAGCTACTAAATTTCCCAAAACATTTCCCCACTGACTATCCTTGAAGGCAAATACCGTAGAACCATTAATGAAGAATGAAGACTTTCCTGCTCCTTGAAAATGGACATTGAAATCAAATCCTTTCCATTGTGCAGAGATACCAAATCCGTAAATCAGATTCGGTTTGGTAGTCGCACCGATAGCTACTTTGTCACCATCATTGATTACACCATCTCCATTAACATCTTTATATTTAATATCACCCGGTTGTACTTTTCCCCATGCTGTCTGTTGAGGACTGTTACGAATATCATCATAATCTTTAAAAAGACCTAATGCAATCAAACCTTTAGCTTGGTTTACACGGTAACCCGCTTCTGTCTGGTAAGGATAAACAGTATTTTCTTCATCCTTCTCCAATATCTCATTTTTACTATAAGTAAAATTACCACGAACCGTGAGGTTCACTCTGTTTATTTTCTGTTTATAGGCAAAATGGCCATCAAAACCTTGCGAACGTACACTACCCACATTTGCTTTAGGATTACTTCTCACAATTCCTACTATACCAGGTAGATATTTACGTTCCATATAAATACCATCGCGTTGTTCATGGAAATAGTCTACAGTGGCCGTAAACTTATCATTAAACAAAGAAAGGTCTACACCTATATCGTGCTTTGTTGCAATTTCCCAAGTAACGTTTTCAGAAGCTAATTGAGTATATGCCATACCATCATAAGAATTGCCATAACCATAATCACCCCAATTCCAACCAGGAAAGGTTACGTCCTTATCATTTTCTTTATATGACTTAGCAATTGTATATAGATAAGGAAAACGTTCACCCAATTTATCATTACCTACTTTACCATAAGAGTAACGCAGCTTGAACATATTCATCCATTCCAGATGTTTCTTAATTAATTTCTCTTCTGCAATGTTCCAAGCCAGAGAAAAAGCGGGGAAGAATCCGAATCGATGTCCATCGGCAAAGTTTTCTGATCCGTTATAACCGAAGTTAAAATCTATGAAGTAACGATAATTCCAGTTATAACTAGCACGTCCTGCCAAGCCCATATGACGTTTGGCAATGCCATTCTTTATATCTGTACCAATATCTACTGTAGTCCGATAAGCATCTTGGCTATATTTTAAAGTACCACCTACGTGATGCGCTTTGAATGCACGATTGTAGTGTAAAATTGCTTCTAAAAATTCAGTCCGGTTACCTGTTGAAATAGAGCTTTGAGTCATTTTTTCTTCGGTTCGCTGTTCTTTAAAAGTAATTTCCCCATCAGTATTTCGAAAACGTTCTGCGCGCCATGTTTGAGGCATTTTTTTACGGCTAATTTCGTTTGTGTTGTTAGTGTCGAAACCAAAACGACCTTCAAAACGCAATCCTTTAGTAATAAAATCCAGCTTCTGTTCTAAAGAAATATTAGTCTGAACCTTATTTTCCCAGATTTCAAAATATCCAGTTTGTGTTGCCAATACCCATGGATTGGAACGATCATCTTCTTTTCCAAATGCTGGTACATAACCATTGGAATACATTACTGGAATACTAATCGGACTTTGATTTATTAACGATGCCCATACATTTCCACCTTGTCCAGGAGCATTACGTTTCTTTAAAGAACCGGAAACACCGACTTTCACAAGAGTTGTTTTTGTGATGTCAATATCGGTATTCAAACGATAATTCCATCGTTGACTTCCGGGATTGGTATTATAATCTTTACGAACTGCTTCATCTGTCTTATACATACCTTCTTCACTAATATAGCTAAGCGAAACAAAATAACGTGCTGTACTACCACCACCGTTCATATTCACATTAGCACGATAAGTCATTGCTCCATCTTTCAATAATACATCTTTCCAATCTACATTTGGATAAAGATCAGGATCAAGTCCTAAACGTAGAATTTCCAATTCGTCATTCTGATAGATCGGTTCTTGATTACGAGTAATACGTGCTTCATTCATCATTCTAGCATGAGTGTACCCATCTACAAATTCCGGTGTGATAGTCCGTGTGTTATAAGATGTTTCCACTTTAGCACTGATATTGATTTTACCAGCTTTACCATGTTTTGTTGTAATCAATACTACACCATTAGCACCACGAGGACCGTAAATTGCTGTAGTAGAAGCATCCTTTAAAACAGTAAACGATTCAACATCCTCAATATTAATTTCATCGAGACTACGCTCAAATCCATCTACTAACACTAAAGCCGAGTTATCAGCTCCGAAAGTAGAAATACCACGAATCCAGAATTCCGAAGTATTTTTTCCAGGCTGACCGGATGTCTGCATAGCTAGAACACCTGCCACATTACCAGCCAAAGCATTTGAAAGATTTGCTGTCGGATTTGCTTTCAGATCATTTACATTAACGGTAGTCACCGCTCCAGTCACTGTTAACTTCTTTTGTGCACCGGTTCCTGTAATAACGACTTCATCAAGCTCACTTGCTTCAGATTCCTTCATAATTACATTGACTACCTGCTGCCTTTTCACTAATACTTCCTGTTTATCAAAACCTATGTACGAGAATACTAGTCTTGAAAACTCTTCAATACTAATTTTATAACGTCCGTTAATATCCGTAATTGCTCCTAAGCCAGCCTGATCTTTTACTGTTACATTGACACCGACCAGTGGCTCTTTATTCGTATCCGTCACTACTCCCGTTACTTCAATTTTTTCTGCGCAAAGTTGGCAACAGAAACCAGTAACAAACAAATGGTGATAAAATTCTTTATTTTCAATGTGTTTTTTCTTTTATTCGGTTATTTGTTCTCCCTCTTCCGGTTGACTCTCTTCCAGATGTTCTTCTGTCGCTTCAGGAATCTTTTCTAATGCTATCTTCCGGATACGATGATTGTTCACATCACCCACATAAAAAGTTTCTGTATCTTCATCATAAGCTAAAGCATAAGGATAATTAAAACGTGCTTCATCACGTAAATGGCCATCCACATATCCATTAGCATGTACATTCATTCCTGTGCTTCCTCTTCCGGCAAAAGTAGAGACTACTCCATCCGGAGTCAATTTACGTATACAGTGATTATTACGATCCGTAAAATAGAAGTCATAACAATCCTCTTTATTCGCATCCTCATACTCTTTGTTAAATACGAAGACTCCCTGTCCGGGTTTATTCAAGCGTGCTTTTGTTCCTGCCAAATCTTTATAATCCGCTTGTCCGGGTTGTCCACAAACGATATACGGAGTTGTAAGCCGCTTGTTAACTCTGTCATAATTTGAACGGAGAATATAGTGCTGATTCTGTACCATCATATAAACATAATCACCAGATGGATGAACGATAAAGTTAAATTCCCAGTTGGCATCCTGAATCGTAAACAGTTCTTCTGCATGAGCTTTATTATCATTTGCCCCCCATTGGTAAAAATCATATCTGAGCACAGCCCCTGAACCAAAGAAATTATAGTATAATTCACCATTTTCTGGGTGTATCATTGAGTTCTGACACCCTCTACTTGTGGTCAGACGTTTTACTACAGGATTCTGGAAATCTGTAACATCAACCATATCATTGTCTTGGTTACGGATTAACATAATATTACTTGCAGCATTATCAGCTCCTTTTGAGCATGCTATAATCATAGTATCTTTACTTAAAGTCCATGACATGCTACGCAAGCGGTCGGCTCCTTCCGAACTACCGGTTATTCCAGTGTATATTCTTTCATTTTTCAAATCCAATATACGCATCGGCTTACCATTACCATTATTTTCTGCATCCTGAGTTAAATACAGGATATCGTGATTTTTCGGGTCAAACTCGAACCATGCAGGAAAATCTATTTTACCACAGTCGCTAAAAGGACCTTCCTTTATAATTTCTCCATTACCCTTCTCATCTACATATCCACATAAAGTTGATACGACCTTTTGTGGAACATATTTATATTTTGATGATACTATAACATCCTGTTCACCGACTTTTACTTCAATAGTTCCTTCGTAACATTGTTGCGGGGTAATACAGTACAAACTATTACCTTTCGCATTAATTACTTTTGCTTCTTTCCCGCCTATTTTCACAAAGACAATAGAGGAATCAGTACCGAAATTACTACCGTAAATAATCATTCGAGTGTTTGCTCCTCCTGCTTTGGGAGCAAAATCCGTCACAGTCACCGGTTGGCTGGGATCATAAGGTTCCGCAGACGCATCTTTATCATCTTTACAGCTACTGAAGCAAATCGTAAAGAGTAATAATAGAGTCATCCATTGAAATTCAATGATCTCATGTCTCATAGTTTTACATTTCATAATACACTAGATTTAAATTATTGATTATTCTGAACTTTATCCATTAATACCTTCATCCAGTATCCTCCGATTACTGAACGTGCTCTGAATCCTACCCATTTACCGCTGTCTGTATGGTGCCAGTCACTGATAGGTACACGTGATACTGTTTCATTAATATATTTATAGACAGGATCAGAGAATTTCTGGAAAGTTTCCTTATCTGATGACATAGCTGCCGTCCACATGATCCAGTCGGATTTTGTGTATTCTTTACGAGAATCCAAAGGGAGTCCATAAGGATTCTGTTTTGTTAGATAATAATTGAGCTCTTTTCCAATTACATTATTAGGAAATAAATTCAGGTTCCACAATTTGTCCCAAACCATATTATACTTCTGGCTCCAGGTATTCTTACGGTCGAAAGCCAAGCGATAGTGGTCGCCCTCATTTGCCATTTCCTCCCATTTCACCGCCATTTTCTTAGCTATTGCTGCATATTTTTCGGCTACATCACTCATTCCAAGCATACGAGCCATCTCGCTGTACCCAGCTACTCCCATGATAGCTTTTACAGAAAGATTGGCATTATGGGCCCAATGGCCTGCAAAATCATCTGTACAAAGTTGGTTCTCTGGGTCCTGTCCAGACTAAACTGTCATTCATCAATCATTTGAAATACAGGTAATTATCTTTAGTCTGTATTGTCTTTGTGTTGTTATGGCTATTAAATGAAGTACAAAATTCTAACTTATGAGCAGACTTTTAATAAATAAAAAGTTAATGGATAAATGTAGTGGTAGTCTAAGATGAGAAATGGACTAATCTGAAAAAATGAATATTTTTCCTCTCTCTTTTTTCATTTATCCATGTAATTTCTTTTATGACATAAAAACTAGCAACATTTTAAGATATTAAAAATCAAATAGATTGAATAATTGCTCTTGTTGAATGAATTCGACGTAAATAAAGCTTCCTGGAATGATTTATCTATCTTTTTATGCTATTTTGCAGAGAAATGTTATTGTGTGATAGCTTAAGGTTATAAGGAAAGTAGATGTTAGAACCCCATTCAGGAGTCCATAGTGTGGTTTATTTTAAACCAATAAGTAGTTTCTTTTAAAGGTAAGAGATGTTCCTTTTAAACCAACGACTTGTTTCATTATATCAAAACATCTTTTCGATAGTAGGAAAAATGTACATATTTATAAAGTAATTATGCTATATATTCAATAAAAAGAATATATATGATGTAAATGTGACTTTCTTTTTTCTATTTAGCAACTCAATAGAATCTTAATTCTTCTGCATATATGAAAAATAGAACATAATTTGAAATAACTAAGATGAAATATTTCAATCTTTACCTGGCAAGTTTAGCTCGAAGTTCTTTTAGTCTTTTTGCAGCCTGTAGATTATCCACCTTTATATATCTCATGAATGCAGATGGACTTTTATGCCCGGATATGCGCATAAGTTCTCCGGCAGGAAAGCCGGATAAATACATATTTGTGCAAAACGATCGTCGGCAAGTATGAGAAGAGATCATCTCCCATTTTTCATAGACTCTCTTTTCCCGTTCCTTTCCTTTTTTGCGAACAACTTCAATTTTTTGTTTTAATTTTGCTCTTCGCCCCAATTCTTTAACTCTTTCGTTGAATATATATCTAGGGATTTTAGGTAAATCATAGTTGTATTTCTTGAGTATTTCCGGTACATAATCAATCATAGGGATTATGACAGCTTTATGCACTTTTCTCTGTTTAAGATTTATAATCTCATTATCTAAGTCAATATGTTCGGGACTTAATGTTGAGAGATCACTATATCGTAGTCCTGTAAAACACCCAGTAATAAAAACATCTCTAATCTCTTCCAATTGCTTATCATCTGACAAGTCTAACTCGTGTATTGTTGAAAGCTCCTTTTCACTTAAATAAATAGCATCAGTTTCTTCTTCTACGACCTTAAAATGCTTCAAGTCAATTGGAGGAATAACTCCTTTATCTATTTGATAATTAACAAATCCCTTTAACAAACGTATAATTTTTCCTGCAGAATTAGTGAGCAAGCCAACACTCCCATCGGGCTTTATAACCTTATAAAATAAATAATCCATGAATTCATTATAAAATATAAGATTCAGGTTATGAAAAGTAATTGGTTGCGATGAATGTTCTTTGAAAGCGATCAGATGTTTACGAAGTGTTCGGTAGTCTTTTATTTGATCTGCAGAAACAACTGGAGCTTTTTCTGTAATATATCTTTCTAATGCGTCAAATATATCTACCCGATTAGGACGTAATTCATATTCTCTATTTTTTTTGAATTCAAGTAAAACAAAATCTACGGTTGGACTTATTCCGTTTATCTTAGCATATGTAAGAATTTCTCCAAGCTTGGACGTTATTCTAATCAGGCAGGCATCAATTTCATCATAGTTTGGACAAGCGCGCTTAATCCATCTCTTTTTAGAATCCCAGTGTTCCGGTTTAATACTGTATCCAGTAGAGATGAGCGTACGCTTAGTTCGATTGTAGTTATATCGAACATAGAGGACAGTAGTCCCCTCTCGAGTGACGTACTTTGGTTTAATATATGGAGTATATTTTGCGATAGTAAATCTGTATTGCTTTCGTATTGCAAAATTACAAAAGCTATTCGATATGAGCAATATCTCATCGTTAAAAGCTAGAACCTCCAAAAACATTGTACTATCTTAATAAAAGTGGATAAATATTGCTCAAAAAGGAAAAAAACTACTCAAAGCACACTGTAAGAGACTTATTTTGCACTTTAAAAACACTCAAAATATGAAAAAAGAATAGATTTTGTCCTTTCTTGAACACAGATTTTCCTAATATTTAGCATTAATTCCATTATTTTGTAGCGTTACAAATAAAATGCTATGGAAAAACAAATGGATTTGTATGACTCCTGGGTCCTACCTGAAACACACAATTCTATATAAACTTTTCCTCTAGCATTTATAAATATTCGACAGTACTGATTTTAATATATTATTTAGGTATAGCGATAAGAAAGGTAAGATTGCATTTAAAAGGTAATAGTAAGAAGGTAAAAAGAGAAATAAAAGAAAACGTAGGGTTTGTTTTTCTTTATAGGTAAACAAGATTGTAGATGGGTAACCTTAAAATTGTAGATTAATTAGAAAATATTTATGAAGAAACTACTAACAGTAATGGCCTTTTCGGTCGGTTTATTCGCAAATGCTCAAACCGGCAACTTTTTTAAACCAGTAAAAGAGGTAGCGCTACGTACTCCATCGGTACCTATCGTTGTTTCAGATCCTCACTTCTCTATCTGGTCTCCTTATGATAAATTAATGGAAGGAAGTACAGAACACTGGACTACAGCTAAGAAGCCATTAGTAGGGGCTTTACGCGTAGATGGTAAAGTGTATCGTTTCTTGGGTAAAGATCAAGTAGCTCTAATACCTATTGCTCCCATGACAAATGTGGAACGTTGGGAGGCTGCATATACTAATAGTCAACCAGCAAATGGATGGCAAGAATTCCAGTTTGATGATAGTAGTTGGAAAAAAGGTAAAGCAGCTTTCGGTAGCCGTGATATGCCACGTGTTCGCACAGAATGGAAAGGAGATAATACAGATATTTATATCCGACGTACATTTGAAATAAATGATTTGGATTTAACAGAGAATATTTTTCTTATTTATTCTCATGACGATGTATTCGAATTATATTTAAATGGAGAAAAACTGGTTGCTACAGATCTCGTATGGAAGAATAATGTAAACCTAAAACTTTCAGATGAAGCCAAGAAAAAACTTCGTAATGGCAAAAATGTGATTGCAGCGCATTGTCATAACACAACTGGAGGATCTTATGTGGATTTTGGTTTATATCGTGAAAAGAAAAATGCAGTAACATTTGAAAATGAGGCTGTACAGAAATCGGTAGATGTACTAGCCACTTCCAGTTACTATACATTCACCTGCGGACCTGTCGAATTAGATGTTGTATTTACAGCGCCTCAATTGATAGATGACTTGGATTTGTTGTCAACTCCGATTAACTACATCTCCTATCGCGTGTGTCCTCTTGATAAAAAAGAGCATGATGTACAATTCTATATAGAAACGACTCCGGTATTAGCAGTGAATGAGACTACTCAGCCTACTATTGCACGTACATTATCGAAAAATGGTATTAGTTATGTAGAAGCTGGCACCATCAACCAGCCGATATGTGATCGTAAAGGTGATTTGATTTGTGCTGACTGGGGATATGTATATCTTGGTAGTGTAAATGGAGCAGGAAAATCTATAAGTTTGGGTGACTATAGCGGAATGAAGGAAGCTTTTGTTAAAAATGGAACTTTAGCTTCAAGTAAGACCAAATGGATTACTCGTCGGGAAGAAAATACTCCTGCAATGGCTTATGTACATAATTTTGGAACTGTTACCAAAGATGGTAAAGATGGTTTCTTGATGATCGGTTATGATGACATTTATTCCATTGAATATATGTATGAGAAACGTATGGGATATTGGAAGCATGATGGTAAAGTAACGATTTTTGAAGCTTTCGAAAAACTAAGAGATAACTATCAATCCATCATGGAGCGTTGTCGTGCACTTGATGAGCTTATTTATAACGATGCAGAAAAAGCAGGTGGTAAAAAATATGCAGAAATATGCTCTGCAGCCTATCGTCAAGTTATTTCTGCTCACAAACTATTTACAGACAAAGAAGGCAATCTGATGTGGTTCTCTAAAGAGAATAACAGTAATGGTTGTATCAATACAGTCGACCTGACCTATCCGTCTGCTCCCCTGTTTTTGGTCTATAATCCTGATTTACAAAAGGCAATGATGACTAGTATCTTTGAATATAGTGCTAGCGGTCGCTGGGATAAACCTTTCGCAGCACATGACCTTGGCACTTATCCAATAGCTAATGGACAAGTTTATGGTGGTGACATGCCGATTGAAGAAAGTGGTAATATGGTGATTCTAACTGCAGCTATTTCGAAAATTGAAGGTAATGCAGATTATGCTAAGAAATATTGGGACATTCTAACGACATGGACCAATTATTTAGTAGAGTATGGACAGGACCCGGAAAACCAACTTTGCACGGATGACTTCGCCGGACATTGGGCTCATAATGCCAATCTTTCCGTGAAAGCGATCATGGGAGTGGCCGGATACAGCGAAATGGCTCGGATGCTCGGA
>ENA-OPZZ01001428-OPZZ01001428.1-human-gut-metagenome-genome-assembly--contig:-NODE-1428-length-14753-cov-3.078149_pt1 | contig 14753 bp, 12 predicted proteins | sample MGYA00242487_ERZ504511 | MGnify/ENA primary metagenome ERZ504511 (study PRJEB26092, sample SAMD00036241) | human gut metagenome | host: Homo sapiens | study: EMG produced TPA metagenomics assembly of... | reverse complement strand
TTTAGTATAATATAAGTATGAAGATGAATCAATATAAAATAATCAACACAAATAAAAAGTATTGATTTATATGCATGATAATGTATAGCAATTGAAAATTGCCGGTTAGTATTTTTAGAAGAAATAAATCATCCGGATAAGCTTTTACAAAAAAGCTGCATACAATAAAAGAAAAAGGAATTGTATGTGTAATATGAACAAAATTAATCGTATGATTTCAAAATATAACTATACACCCGGGAACAGTTCCAGAATCAAATATATCGTCATTCACTACGTTGGTGCACTGGGCGGAGCAAAAGAGAACTGCATCTATTACGGAGGCAGGGACCGCGGATCATCGGCACATTATTTTGTCGGGTTTGACGGTGAAATTTGGCAGTGTGTGGAAGATCAGAACATTGCCTGGCATTGCGGGGCGAGTAGCTATAAACATCCGGAATGCAGAAATGCCAACAGTATCGGGATTGAAATGTGCGTGCGAAAAAGGGGAACACAAACACTTGGAGCAACGGACAGGGACTGGTATTTCGAAAATAAGACGGTGCAGTCAACTATTGAGCTGGTCCGGTATCTAATGGAAAAATATCACATTCCGGCAGATCATGTGATACGCCATTATGATGTGACAGGGAAAATCTGTCCGAATCCGTATGTATATAATGAAGGAAAAAGCACCTGGGACACTTTCAAAAAGGCAATTTCGGCAAAAATGCGGATCATGAAACGAAAAAGCAGGTGCCGGAAGTCTGGTATCGTGTCCGCAAAACCTGGAAAAATGCCGGCAGTCAGGTTGGAGCATTTAAGACATTGAAACAGGCGAAACAGTGTGCGGATCAATATGCCGGGTATCGTGTATACAATACTTCCGGAAAGAAAGTTTATGTCTCTTTGAAATTACCATATAAAGTGCAGGTTAAAACCGGAACCATTCCGGTCAGAAGCGGACCGGCAAAAACTTATCGCCGTGTGAAACAGATTTCAAAAGGAGTTTTTGAGATTACCGAAGAAAAAAATGGATTTGGAAAGCTGAAAAGCGGGGCAGGATGGATTTACCTTAAGAAAGTGGAGAGAGTATAAATCACACATGTTCAGAGATTTGGTGAAGAACTGATATCATAAATAGAGGGGCCGCCCTTTTTGACACCCCCATAATTGCCACAGACTTGCTGCTGTGAAATTTTTGTTAACTTAAATTTTTCTCGTAGATACAATGTGTGCCCTGATGCTGCTGTAAGCTTCCGAGACATTTTTATTGCAGCGAACACAGCGATGAATTTCTGTGATCTGTCTATTTTTACTTTATCTGGCCATTCAGGGTCAGCAAGCAGCTGACGGCTCATGGCGGCACAGGTGATACGGCCGTTTGCAAGCTGTTCTTCTATAAAATCAGGCTGGTTCAGACCGCCAACACCGGTGATTGGCTTATCTGTATAGTTCCGGACTTCATCGCAAAATTTCAGGAAGCATCCCTGTTCTTTAAAATATGGATGATTTGCCGGCGGAATGGTATCTTCCAGACTGGAATGATTTGCAAGAGTGACATGAAAACTGGTTACACCGGCGTCTTCCAGCAAAGGAATAAAGATTCCAAGCTCAGATTCAAGCACACCGGCATTTCCATAGTGCGGATTTTCCTGACGGACAGCCAGTTTATAATCGATCGGAAGATCCGGCAAACGTTTGCGTATGGCCTGAACGGCTTCTGTGGCAAAACGTGCACGATTCCTGGCATTGCCGCCGTATTCATCCGTGCGATGATTAAAGATGACGGAGCTGAAACTGCCGCACATACGGTCTCCGTGAACCTGAACCATATCAAAATCGGCTTTTACTGCCAGTACAGCAGCTTCTCCAAATCCCTGTATGATTTTATGTATTTTGTGCTGGGACATTTTTGTGATATAAGGAGAAACTTCATTATTTAAAAGTGTACGTAGTTGCTGCATTGTGATTTTTTTGGACAGAACGCCAGGGACGTATTTCAGCATGGCGAGCATATTGGAGTCGGATTGATGAAGCTGAGCACAGATACGGCAGTTTTCCTGATGAACGATCCGGGCAAGCTTCTGATAATAGGCAAAGCCTTTTTTATCAAAGAGAGATTTTTCAAAAGTACTTTTTCCTACGGGTACATCACCGACAATGATCATGGCACAGCCACCGGCGGCGATTTTTCGAATTTTTTCAAAATATTCTTCGTCAGACAGACCGAATGTGGTAGGTGCGAAGATGATGCGGTTTTTCAGCTCTAAACCACCATAATTGACAGGATTGTTGATTGCCTGATACATTTTTTTCACCTCTTTTGACTGGAGAGTATAGTTCACGGCTGTATTTTTGTCAAGAGTAAAATATCACGAAATTTGTTCGCACAATAATATGCAAAATACAGACAGAAGAAAGAAAAAATATGTTTACATTTTACCAAAAAACAGTTATCATAAACAAAAACTATTATACAAAATCACCAGGAAAGGATGTGCGTATCGGATTATATTATAAAAACAGAGATCGTTTTGAAAAAGAAAAAAGGAGGAAATGAATGAAAAAGTCGATATTCGGGTTCATTTTGGCAATCTTGCTGATCTGTCCGTTTATGTCACAGGTACTGCGGGCGGAAGCGAGAGACACAGACAGTAAAGTAACAGATGCAGATAAGATATTTTATTATTCTTTTGATAACATAAGCGGCGGTCTGATCGCAGATGAATGGGGCAGCAGAAATGCAGTGCTTTCCGGTGGAAAGATCAGTAGCGGAAAATTCGGCAGTGCACTTGAGATTGAGAAAAATATAACAGGAGCTTCTGTTTCGAACGCACTTGTTACAGAAGATGCATGGACAGTCAGTTACTGGATATACAGCAAAGCTCTTTCAGAGAGAAGCTCTGTTCTGATGAGCAGTGATGGAAAATATTCGTTTGATGCTGCTATCAGTTCCTCCAATCTGAAAACCGGTGTACATGTAGGGACGGGAAGCGGTGATGTTCTGACTTTCCAGTATACACTTCCGGCAGAAACATGGGTACATATGACATGGACACAGGATAAGACAAACGGTCTGTCTCTTTATGTCAACGGAACAGTGGTTCAGACAAATGCCTGGACAAAAACAAATGCTTTTCCTTGCCCGGCTGATCTTTTCGGCGGCAGTGGATTTGAAGGTAAGATTGACGAACTGAAAATTTATAACCGCGTACTCACGGAAAATGAAATTATGGCTGGTATGATGGGAAAAGGCCTGAATATTCAGGAAATGAAAAAAGAATTAAAAGTTGGTGAGAGCTGGCAGGTCGTGACAAATCTGATCAGTGATCAGGAAGATAAAACAATCACTTATACCTCTTCAGATCCGGAGATTGCAACCGTAAGCGAAGATGGAATGGTACAGGCAAAGAAACGCGGTACGACACAGATCCTTGTGAAAAATGCAGCGTCCGGGTATGAAGAAACGGTAGAGATCCGTGTTATCAAAGAGATTACGATCCACAACACAGTTCCGGTTTATAAGCTGAATGAATCCAAACTGTCTGATATTGATAAAGACGAAAGCAATGAAAAAGGAAGACGTTACCTTGGACAGCCAGATATGGTTATGCTGGATGACAATCGTACCCTGATCACTGTCTATCCGGTCGGACACGGACATGGTAAATTGGTTATGAAGGTAAGTGAGGATGCCGGAGAGACTTGGACGGAAAAGACGGATATTCCGTCTTCCTGGGCAAAATCACTGGAAACACCGACGATTTACAAACTGCATCTGGAGAATGGAACGACGAGGCTGATGCTGATCACCGGTCTGCCAAACTGGGGATCCGGGGAGGCAGATGCGAATGGTCACATCGGCGGATGGAATACTTCCTATTCAGATGACGGCGGCAAGACATGGACCGAATACAAAAACTGGCATGAAAAGAAAAAAGACGGAACCACAAACTACACTATCGTTGCGATGGCAAGTCTTGTGCAGTTAAAAGATGAAAACGGAAAAGATATCCAGAAATGGATGGGCGTTTATCATGATGCAAATTATGTCAATTATAAAACATATCTGACTTTTGACGAAAACGGAAAGGAACAGTGGTCAGAGCCGGAACCTTATCTGAGTGCATATCGCACAACAGAGAGCAAATATCAGATGTGTGAGATCGGAATGTTCCGCTCGCCGGACGGCAAACGTATTGTCGGTCTGGCAAGAAGTCAGTCCCATAACAATCCGTCCACATTGATTTACTCAGATGACGAAGGAAAAAACTGGTCTGAACCGATGGATCTTCCGGGATCTCTTGCCGGAGAACGCCATAAAGCAATGTACGATCCGATCAGCGGCAAGCTGGTGATCACCTTCCGTGAAATACAGTTTGATCTCAATAACAACAATCAGTTCGACGGTGCAAACGACTGGATGGCAGGTGACTGGGTTGCATGGGTAGGAACTTATGAAGATCTGATGGAACAAAATGACGGACAGTGTCATATCCTGCTCTGTGAGGACTGGGCCAACAACCGTTACTCCGGAGATACCGGATACACCGGATTTGTTGTCTTATCGGACGGAACCTTTGTCATGGATTCTTACGGACACTGGGATAAAGAATTTTCACAGAGCTGGCAGGGAAGTGACGGCAGCGGCTATAATGTCAAGACAGACCTGTGCTACATCAAACAGGCAAAATTTAAACTGGCAGATGTGATCGGTGAGTCTGCGATTGCAGTTAAGGATGTCACGCTGGATCTATCCGAAGTAAAACTGACAGAAAGGGGACAGACCGTACAGCTTACAGCAACGGTAGCACCGAAGAATGCAACGAATAAGCAGGTAAACTTTTCGAGTGACAGGGAAGAGGTGGCAACCGTGGATGAAGAAGGGAAAGTTACCGCAAAAGCAGACGGAACAGCTGTTGTAACGGTTACAACGGTAGATGGAAATAAGACGGCAATCTGCAGCGTTACGGTAGAAATTCCAAAAGATCCAACGCCAGATCCAGATTCAAAACCAGATCCAACACCGGCACCGAAACCGTCTGTTCCGGATAACCAGGAATCGACAACGGATTCCACAATGACGGTTGGCAGTGAACAAAAGTCAGGAAAAGGCATTTACCGCATCACCGGAACCAGGAAAACAGTCACATTTGTAAAACCGCTGAATGATAAAAATACATCTTTTAACGTGCCTGCAAGTGTAAAACTGGCGGATGGACGTTATAAAGTAACCGCAATTGACAAGAATGCATTTAAAAACAACAGAAAGCTGAAGAAAGTTACGATCGGAAATAAAGTAACCAAGATTGGTGCCGGTGCATTTAGCGGGGCGAAAAATCTGAAAGCGATCACGATAAAATCAAAATTGTTGAAGAGCGTCGGAAAAAATGCATTGAAAGGTATCCATAAAAAATGTGCGATTAAAGTTCCGAAAACAAAGTTAACAGCTTATAAGCGACTGCTGAAGAAAAAAGGCCAGAAAGCAAGCGTAAAGATTATAAAATAAGAACAGTTGCTTACTGCATATAGAGAAAGAATCTTTGCCGGTTGAAACAAAACTTTGATTATCAAAATATTTTTCTTGACAAATGATTTTTCTTGCATTATACTTTGAAAGTCAAAATATTTGAGACGCATAATAAAATACAAGATGTCAGGGAAATAATCTTATCTTGTGGGCAAGAAGGATGCTTTGTATGCAAGTCCCTGGCATGATGCAAATAAAACCATGAAAAATAAAGGAGAAATCAAAATGTTTGAAAAAATGAAAGAATTAATCGCAGAACAGTTAAATTGTCCGGCAGAGGAGATTAAAATGGAAAGTTCTTTTAAAGAGGATCTGGGTGCAGATTCCCTGGATTTGTTTGAACTTGTGATGTCCCTGGAAGATACTTACGGTGTGGAAATTCCATCTGAAGAACTGGAACAGCTGACGACGGTTGAAAGTGTTGTGGATTACCTGAAACAGAAGGGCGTAGAAGCGTAAGCATAAATAGCAGGAAAAGCATAAAAGCCTGTTTTGGAATCCGTAACAACAGATGGAGGAGTATAACATGAAATCAGAAGTGACAGAACTTCTTGGAATAAAATATCCGATCATTCAGGGCGGTATGGCATGGGTGGCAGAACATAATCTTGCGGCAGCGGTGTCAAATGCCGGAGGGTTTGGTATTATCGGAGCTGCAAATGCACCAGCCGAATGGGTGCGTGATGAGATCCGCAAGGCAAAAGAACTGACGGACAAACCGTTTGGTGTCAATGTCATGCTGCTGAGTCAGCATGCGGATGAAGTGGCACAGGCAGTTGCAGAAGAAGGCGTAAAAGCGGTTACGACCGGTGCCGGAAGTCCGGAAAAATATATGAAGATGTGGAAAGAGGCGGGTATTCTCGTCATTCCGGTGGTAGCTTCCGTGGCACTTGCAAGAAGAATGGAACGCGTCGGAGCCGATGCACTGGTTGCAGAAGGAATGGAATCCGGCGGACACATCGGTGCTCAGACGACGATGACACTGGTTCCGCAGATTGTGGATGCGGTAAACATTCCGGTTATCGCAGCCGGAGGCATCGCCGATGGCAGAGGATTTGCAGCAGCAAGGATGCTTGGAGCAGATGCCGTTCAGATGGGGACACGTTTTATCGTTTCAAAAGAATCCATTGTTCACGAAGCTTATAAAGAACGTGTGCTGAAAGCAAGAGATATCGATTCGGAAGTTACCGGCATGAGCACCGGACATCCTGTCCGCTGTCTGAGAAATCAGATGACCAGAGAATATCTGAAACTGGAAAAAGAAGGGGCTTCATTTGAAGAACTGGAGCTGATGACGCTCGGCACACTGCGTAAGGCAGTTGTGGAGGGAGATGTGACAAGAGGAACCGTTATGGCAGGTCAGAGTGCAGGTCTGGTGAAACAGGAACAGACTTGCAGTGAGATGATCGAAGAGATCATGGATCAGGCAAAAAAACTTCTGAAAGAGGCATAGAAGATGGGCAAAATTGCATTTGTATTCCCGGGGCAGGGTGCACAGCATGCCGGCATGGGAAAAGAATTTTATGAGAGAAGTGAAAAGGCAAGAGAGATTTTTGACCTCGCTTCGAAAGCGACCGGGCTGGACATTCCGGCACTCTGTTTTGAAGAAAATGAAAAACTGAACGAAACGCAGTACACGCAGATTGCAATTCTCGCCTGTGAAGCAGCGATCCTTGGAGCAGTGTGGGAAGCAGGGCTTGCTGCGGATGTCAGTGCGGGGCTCAGCCTCGGAGAATATGGTGCACTGATCACGAGCGGTGTGCTGGATATGGAAACAGCATTTCGCGTGGTGCGTCAGAGAGGCATTTTTATGCAGGAAGCAGTTCCGACAGGCGGAGCGATGGCGGCTGTGATCGGTATGGATGGAGAACAGATCCGGAAAATCTGTCAGGAAACAGAAGGCAGAGTTTCGGTGGCGAATTATAACTGTCCGGGGCAGGTCGTGATCACAGGAGAAGATACTGCTGTTGAGAGAGCGGGCATGGCTTTAAAAGAAGCCGGTGCAAGAAGGGTGCTGCCGCTCAAGGTCAGCGGTCCGTTTCATTCTCCAATGCTGGAAGGGGCAGGAAAAAAACTGGCAGAAGTCTTAAAAACGGTAACAGTACAGGCACCGGTGATCCCATATGTGACAAATGTCACAGCAGAATATGTGACAGAAGAGGAAGCAATCAAAGAACTTCTTGCAAAGCAGGTAGCATCTTCTGTGTTATGGCAGCAGAGTGTGGAGCGTATGATCGCAGATGACGTTGATACATTTGTGGAGATCGGACCTGGGAAAACGCTAACTGGTTTTCTTCGAAAGATCGACTGCAGTGTCAAGGGATTTTCCATTGAAAAACCGGAAGATCTGGAAAAAGTACTGGAAAGCAGAGGTAATCGATAATGGAAGAAAAAATCGCACTGGTGACCGGTGCATCCAGAGGGATCGGTTCTCAGATCGCAAAAACACTGGCAAAGAAAAATATTTTTGTTGTGGTAAATTACAGCGGTTCAAAAGAGAAAGCAGAGCAGACGGCAGAAGAGATCATAAATGCGGGAGGAAAAGCCGTGGTTTATGGCTGTGATATTTCAGATTTTTATGCCACAGAAGATATGGTCAAAGAAATCGTAAAGCAATATGGACGGCTGGATATTCTCATCAATAATGCCGGAATTACAAAAGACAATCTGATCATGCGGATGAGCGAAGCAGATTTTGACCGTGTGATTGAAGTCAATTTAAAAGGTGCATTTAATACGATCCATGCAGCGGCAAGACAGATGATCCGCCAGAAAAGCGGAAAAATCGTAAACATCGCATCCGTATCCGGTGTGCTTGGAAATGCCGGTCAGGCAAATTATGCAGCTGCAAAAGCAGGGATCATCGGCCTTACCAAAACCATAGCCCGCGAATTTGCAGGCAGAAATATTCAGGTAAATGCCGTTGCACCAGGATTTATTGAGACAGATATGACAGAAAAACTTTCTGATACTATAAGAGAACAGGCAACACAGCAGATTCCGATGAAAAAATTCGGGCATCCGGAAGATGTAGCGGAAGCAGTGGCATTTCTTACATCTGATGCGGCATCCTATATCACAGGTCAGGTGCTCTGTGTGGATGGCGGCATGGCGATGTAATGTAAAAACAGGAGGCAAGATATGAGACGAGTTGTAGTGACCGGTATGGGAGCCGTGACACCAATTGGCATCGGTGTTGAGAATTTCTGGAACAGTGTCAAAGAAAAAAGAACCGGATTTGATAAGATCACCAAATTTGACACCACAGGGTTCAAGGCAAGCCTGGCGGCAGAGATCAAAGATTTTGATCCGAAAGAATTTATGGATTTCAAGGCAGCAAGACGTATGGAGTTGTTCTGTCAGTATGCAGTGGCGGCTGCAGCGGAAGCAATGAAGAATGCGGGCATTGATATGGAAAAAGAAGATCCTTACCGTGTGGGCTGTTATGTCGGTTCCGGTATCGGAAGTCTGCAGGCAATGGAACGGGAGCATAAAAGACTGCTGGAGCGTGGAGCATCCAGGATCAATCCGCTTCTTGTTCCGCTAATGATCTCTAACATGGCATGCGGAAATGTTTCTATTCAGCTGGGACTGAAAGGCAAAAGCCTGAATGTGGTGACTGCCTGTGCGACCGGAACCCATTCCATCGGCGAAGCGTTCCGCAGTATTCAGATCGGAGATGCCGATGTGATCGTGGCAGGCGGTACAGAAGCAGCCATCTGTCCGATGGGTGTCGGAGGCTTTTCCGCTCTGACGGCATTGTCTTCTGCGACAGATCCGAAACGTTGTTCCATCCCGTTTGACAAGAACCGCAGCGGATTTGTGATGGGGGAAGGTGCAGGTGTTGTTATTTTAGAAGAACTTTCTCATGCACAGGCAAGAAACGCCAATATTCTGGCGGAAGTGGTCGGCTATGGCTGTACCAGCGATGCTTACCATATTACATCACCGGCGGAAGACGGTGAGGGTGCGGCAAGAGCGATGAGTGATGCCGTTGCAGAGGCAAACATTGATAAAACAGAGCTGACCTATATCAATGCACACGGAACCAGTACACATCACAACGACCTCTTTGAGACCAGAGCGATCAAAAAAGCCTTTGGAGAGCATGCGTACAACATCCGCATCAATTCCACGAAATCCATGGTCGGTCATATGCTCGGTGCAGCCGGTGCGGTGGAATTTATCACCTGCGTCAAAGAACTGGAAGAAGGTTATATCCATCCGACCGTCGGATTTCTGGAAGCAGAAGAAGAGATGGATTTAAATTATGTGCCAGATACAGAAATCAGGGAATCGTTTGATTATGCCTTAAGCAATTCCTTCGGATTTGGCGGACACAATGCAAGTATTCTGATCAAAAAGTATCGCTAGGAGGAATCAGATATGGAGATCGAAAAAATTCTTACGCTGATCGATAAAGTTTCTGCATCCGGGCTGACTGAATTTACTTTAGAAGAAGGCAATCTTCAGCTTTGCATGAAAAAAGAAAAAGTCGTAAAGATCTGCACGGAAGATACCGCAGCAGAGCAGGGCGAGGTTTTTATGGAAGCAGGGAAAAACAGCGTCGCATCCCATAATCCTGCAAACCATGATTCGGAAGAATCTTTTACAGGGAATATCGAAAATGAGGAAAATCTCGTCTGCTCACCGCTGGTCGGCACGTTCTATCTGGCACCGTCTCCGGAAGAAGATCCATTTGTAAAACCGGGAGATACGGTGACAAAAGGTCAGACGATCGGCATCATTGAAGCAATGAAACTGATGAATGAAATTGTGGCAGAGTGTGACGGTACCGTAGAAAAAGTACTTGCGGAAAACGGTGAGATGGTAGAATATGGACAGCCACTATTCTGTATTAAATAATATCGTCTTTGGAGGAAGAAAAAATGTCAGTGATGAAAGCAAAAGAAATCATGGAAGTGATTCCACACAGACAGCCGATGCTTCTGATCGATACGATTGAAGAACTGACACCGGGCGAGCATGGAATTGGCAAGAAGTGTGTCAGTTACAACGAGCCCTATTTTGCAGGTCATTTTCCACAGGAACCAGTTATGCCTGGTGTACTGATGATTGAGGCTCTGGCTCAGGTCGGTGCAGTTGTGATGTTATCGTGTCCGGAATATAAAGGGAAAACAGCTTATTTTGGTGCCATCAACCAGGCAAAATTCAAACGGAAAGTGGTTCCGGGGGATGTCCTGATGCTGGAAGTGGAAATGATCAAGAAGAAAGGTCCGATCGGGATCGGAAAAGCCGTGGCAACGGTTGAAGGGGAAGTAGCCGTATCTGCAGAGCTGACCTTTGCAATCGGATAAAAAGGAGAGAAAGATGTTTCAGAAAATATTGATCGCCAACCGGGGGGAGATTGCACTTCGGATCATACGTGCGTGCAGAGAACTTGGCATTCGTACCGTTGCCATCTATTCACAGGCGGATGCGGAAGCACTGCACGCTCAACTGGCAGACGAAGCCATCTGTATCGGACCATCTGCCGCAGCGGAGAGTTATCTTGATATGGAACGTATTTTAAGTGCCTGTATTGCAGCAAAAGCAGATGCCATTCATCCGGGATTTGGATTTTTGTCGGAAAACAGTAAATTTGCAGATATGTGCAGAAAATGCGGGATCACCTTTATCGGTCCGTCCGCAGAGGTGATCGAACGCATGGGAAACAAATCCGAAGCCAGAAATACCATGATAAAAGCCGGCATCCCGGTTGTGCCGGGAACCGAAAGACCACTCACCGATGCCGGGAAAGCAAAAGAGGCGGCAGATCAGATTGGCTATCCGGTCATGATAAAAGCGGCACTTGGAGGCGGAGGAAAAGGCATGCGGCTTTCGCAGACAGCGGAAGATTTTCTGGAAAATTTCAAGGTAGCACAGCTGGAAGCAATCCGCGGTTTCGGAGACGATTCCATGTATATCGAGAAATATATCGAAGAGCCGAAACATATTGAGTTTCAGATTCTTGCCGATAAATTCGGCAACGTCATTCAACTTGGGGAGCGTGACTGTTCCATTCAGAGAAATCATCAGAAAGTGATTGAAGAATCTCCAAGCAGCGTGCTGGATGAAACACTGCGAAAAGAAATGGGAGCGGTGGCAGTGCGTGCCGCAAAAGCGGCAGCTTACGAAAATGCCGGAACGATTGAATTTCTTCTGGATAAGCAGAAGCGTTATTATTTTATGGAGATGAACACCCGGATCCAGGTAGAACATCCGGTGACCGAAATGGTATCTGGCGTGGATCTGATCAAGGAACAGATTTATATTGCAGCCGGTTTGCCGCTTGATCTGACGCAGGAAGAGATCACGTTACGCGGTCATGCACTGGAATGTCGCATCAACGCCGAAGATCCAAAGAAGAATTTTATGCCGTGTCCTGGAAAGCTCGGTCAGATACATTTGCCGGGTGGCTTTGGCGTGAGGGTTGATACTGCTATTTACGGTGGATGTGAGATATCGCCTTACTATGATTCAATGGCGGCAAAAGTGATTGTTCATGACAGGACAAGACAGGGGGCGATCCAGAAAATGAGAAGTGCCCTTGGCGAACTGGTTCTGGAAGGGATCACAACAAATCTTGATTTTCAGTTTCAGATTCTGGATGATGAGGATTTTATCAATGGAAATTTTGATACTTCTTTTATAGAGAAAAAGTTTCAGATGGAAAAAGAATAAGGAGGCCAAAGCATGGCAATTTTCAAATCCATGTTTAAAAAGACAGGCTATATAAAAATTGGATCGCAGCCAGAAGAGAAGGGACCGTCTGTACCGGATGGTATGTGGCTGAAGTGCTCAAAATGTAAAAAAATGGTCTATCGGGAAGATGTAAAAGAAAAGTTTTACACCTGTCCGAAATGCGGTGACTATTTTCGAATCAAGGCAAAGACCAGACTTCGCCTGCTGCTTGATAAAGGAAGCTTTCAGGAATGGGGAACGGATATCGAAGAGAAAAATCCGATTGATTTTCCGGAATACGAAGAAAAACTTTCTGATACAAGAAGAAAAACAGGATTAAAGGAAGCCGTTACGATCGGAAAAGGAAGCATCTGTGGATGGGAAACGGTAATCGGTGTGTGCGATGCCAGATTTCTGATGAGCAGCATGGGATATGTAGTAGGAGAGCGTATCACGCAGGCATTTGAACAAGCGACAGAGGAAAAACTGCCAGTGATCCTGTTTTGTTGTTCCGGTGGGGCGAGAATGCAGGAAGGGATTATTTCTCTGATGCAGATGGCAAAAACAGCAGCGGCAATCAGACGTCACAGCGATGCAGGCCTTCTTTACATTCCGGTGCTGACGGATCCGACAACGGGTGGTGTGACGGCAAGTTTTGCCATGCTTGGCGATGTGATCCTTGCAGAGCCAGGAGCCCTGATTGGATTTGCAGGTCCGCGTGTGATCCGTCAGACAACCGGAGAAAAACTGCCGGACGGATTCCAGAGAGCGGAGTTTTTGCTGGAAAAAGGCATGATCGATGCGATTATTGAGCGTAAAAGTATGAGAGAAGAACTTGGAAAATTACTTAGGCTTCACAATCAGAAAGCAGCAGAAACCTTTGCATCAAAAGCAAGCATGTTCCAGACAGATCCTATAGAAGAAAAGCACTCTGATAAAGAAAATAAAAAGGAGAAAAGTGCCTGGGAGCGGGTGGAACTGTCACGCAGTCCGGCAAGATGCACGGCGGGAGATTATATCGATCAGATTTTTGAAGATTTTACTGAACTTCACGGGGATCGCTGCTTTGGAGATGATGGAGCTGTGATCGGCGGGATCGCCACACTTTCGGGTATTCCGGTTACAGTCATCGGACAGCAGAAGGGGAAAAATACCAGGGAAAATATCCGCTGCAATTTTGGCATGGCATCTCCGGAAGGCTATCGTAAGGCCCTTCGTCTGATGAAACAGGCAGAAAAATTCCATCGTCCGATCATCTGTTTTGTAGATACGCCGGGGGCTGCCTGCGGGATCGGAGCAGAAGAACGCGGACAGGGCAGAGCGATCGCAGAAAATCTCAGTGAGATGTCAGGTCTGAAAGTTCCGGTACTCAGCATTGTGATCGGAGAAGGCGGAAGCGGAGGGGCACTTGCCCTTGCCGTGGCAAATGAAGTCTGGATGATGGAAAATGCTACCTACTCGATCCTTTCGCCGGAAGGATTTGCATCGATTCTCTGGAAAGACGGAAAACGTGCAAAAGAAGCGGCAGGGATCATGAAGATCACGGCAAAAGATTTAAAAGAACTTGGTGTGATCGAGTGGATCGTTCCGGAAGTCGAGCCGGCACAGAAGAAAAATCTGGAAACGATTGCAGGAAACATGAAAGAACATATGCTCTGTTTCCTGGAAAACAGGAAGAAAAAGCGAAGATCAGCTTGCCATAGAACGCTACGAGCGTTTTCGCAGGTATTAGATGTCTGACTTTGACATCGTACAAAAGGATGGAATATATATGGACAGAAAACCATTAAAAATCGGAGACTTAACTGCAAGGATTCCGGTGATCCAGGGCGGAATGGGTGTTGGGATCAGTCTTTCGCATCTGGCAGGCAGTGTGGCGGCAAATGGCGGTGTCGGTATCCTTTCTGCCGCACAGATCGGATTTCGCGAGCCAGATTTTGAAGAACATCCAAAAGAAGCGAATCTGCGTGCCATACAGTCCCAGCTTGCAAAGGCAAGAGCACTTGCAGGCGGCGGAATCGTCGGATTTAATATCATGGTTGCCACAAAAGATTATGCAGATTACGTGAAGGCTGCTGTAAAAGCCGGGGCGGATCTGATCATTTCCGGGGCAGGGCTTCCGGAAAAACTCCCGGAATATGTAAAAGGCAGCAACACGAAGATCGCACCGATCGTTTCCACAGAAAAAGCAGCCAAAGTGATGCTGCGGATCTGGAAAAGAAAATACAATGTTGTGCCGGATCTGTTGGTGATCGAAGGACCAAAAGCAGGCGGACATCTGGGCTTTCATCGGGAACAGCTGGAAATATTTACAGATGAGACCTATGCACAGGAAGTAAAAAAAAATCCTGACCGTGGTAAGAGAAATCGAAGCGGACAGCCACAAAAATATACCGGTCGTGTTGGCAGGCGGGATCTATGACCGTGCCGATATGGATCGGGCTCTGGCACTTGGCGTGGATGGCGTACAGATGGGGACACGCTTTGTCACGACATACGAGTGTGACGCAGATCTGTCTTATAAACAGGCGTACATTGACTGTAAAAAGAACAG
>ENA-OPZZ01001427-OPZZ01001427.1-human-gut-metagenome-genome-assembly--contig:-NODE-1427-length-14758-cov-2.184130_pt1 | contig 14758 bp, 18 predicted proteins | sample MGYA00242487_ERZ504511 | MGnify/ENA primary metagenome ERZ504511 (study PRJEB26092, sample SAMD00036241) | human gut metagenome | host: Homo sapiens | study: EMG produced TPA metagenomics assembly of... | reverse complement strand
AAAAATACCGATGTGAACACGGCGTGGCTGTCCTCTGAGCCATTGACGCAGTACGAGTACCTGACCCGACTGAACGGTTCCAAGGTAGCGATCTCCGTCACCATCCCCACCTTTGCCAAGGGCGGTTCCGGCAAGGTGGAGGCGGGCGATATTATCATGCTCTTTGCCACCGACAGGACACCGGCGAAACCACCCAGCCCCCGGAGCTGAAATATGTGGAGGTCCTGGCCGCCACCCAGAGTTCCGGCGCGGACAAGGAATATCAGGCGCCGGTGGAAAATGAGGAAGAAGAAAACCCGGAGGAAACTCTGCCCGCCACCATCACCCTGCTGGTAAACAGCGAACAGGCCCAGCTTTTAGCTCATTTGGAGGAATCCAACAGCCTCCACCTGGCCTTTGTCTACCGGGGCGCCCGTGCCAATGCCGAAAAGTTCCTGGCGGCGCAGGACGCCTTCTTTGCCGAACCGGAGGCGGAGGCCGGTGGGGAGAGCAGTCAGCCGGAGGCCCCTGTTGACGCTGCTGACGGCGGGCAGTCCACAGAGGGCACGGAGGAACAGGAGGTGGAATCAGCGGATGGCGAATAAGCAGAAACAGATGCTTGCTGTATGGGGCAGCCCCGGCGCTGGAAAGACGGTCACGGCGGTCAAGCTGGCGGCGGAGCTTGCCAAGCGGAAGAAAAATGTGGTGCTGGCGTTTACCGACCTTACCGCGCCCCCGCTTCCCGCTGTGGCGGCGGAGGGGAAGCTGCCGGAGGTGTCCGTGGGCGAACTGCTGTCCGCTCCCGGCATGACGCAGGAGCAGGTATTGAAAACCTGTGTCCCCTGTGAAAAGCACCCCTATATCAGCTTTCTGGGCTACAAGGCTGGGGAAAATGTGTTTACCTACGCAGAGTACAGCAAGGAAAAGGCGGTGGATATGCTGGTGCTTCTGCGGCATATCGCGGACTATGTGATCGTGGACTGCACCAGTGTCCTGACCGGGAATGTGCTGGCAACGGCGGCGCTGGAGGTGGCGGACGATGTGCTGCGTGTATGCGGGTGCGACCTGAAAGCGATCTCCTATTTTGCGTCCTACCTCCCGCTGATCGAGGACCGGAAATTCAAGCCGGAGCAGCACATCCGGGCGCTGTCCAACACCCGGCCCTATCAGGGCGGTATGGAATACGAAAATTCATTTGGCGGGGTGAAGTACCGGCTGCCTTACCTTCCCATTGTGGAGGAACAGGCGGCCACGCTGAAGCTGCTGGAACCGCTTGCCGGGAAAGAGGCAAAGAGCTACGAGCCGGTCATCGCTGCCATCGCTGCGGAGGTGTTCGGGGATGGCAAATAACATCGGCCTTTTTTTCAACACCAGCAAAAACACGCGCTCATTCGCGGAGGTGCTGGCACAGGTGCAGGAGTACCTTGCCAGCAAGTATTCCACCCTGATAACCGACAACCCGGAGGAACAGCGCCAGCAGATCACCGCCTACATCGCCAAGTATCTCAATGATTACAGCCTGGGCGTAGAGGGCATGGATCACGAGGCCCTGATCGACAAGCTCTATACGGAAATGGCCGAGTTCTCCTTCCTGACTCCTTACCTCTTTGCCAGCGATGTGGAAGAGATCAACATCAACTCCTGGAAGGACACCAAGATCACCTATGCGGATGGGCGCGTGGTCCCCTCCAAGGAGCGGTTCCAAAGTCCTCAGCACGCCGTGGATGTGGTCCGCAGGCTGCTTCATAAATCCGGGATGATCCTGGACAACAGCCAGCCGGGAGTGGTGGGCCATCTCTCCAATAAAATCCGTATCACGGTTCTGGGCAATCCGCTCACGGACAAAGAAAAAGGTGTGGCTGCATCCATTCGTATCGTGAATCCCAAGAAGTTGAGCCGTGATGATTTCATTGGCTACGGGACAGCCACCGCCGAAATGCTGGACTTTCTGGCCGAAGTTCTCCGGTTCGGTTTGTCCATCTGCGTGACTGGTTCCACCGGCAGCGGTAAAACTACGCTGATGAGCTGGATTCTCTCCACCATTCCCAACGAAAAGAGAATCTTCACCATCGAAAATGGGTGCCGCGAATTTGACCTTGTGAAAGAGGATGCCGAAGGAAATGTCATCAACAATGTAGTCCATACCGTTACCCGTTTTTCTGACGATCCCAAGCAGAACTACGATCAGGAGCGCCTTTTGGAGTTTGCCCTGACCTGTAACCCGGACATTGTGTGTGTCGGTGAGATGAAATCGGCCGAGGCATTCGCCGCACAGGAGGCGGCCCGCACCGGCCACGCAGTTATCACCACCACCCATGCCAATAGCTGCAAAGCAACCTATTACCGCATGGTGACGCTGTGTACCCAGAAATACGACATGGGCGATAAGACCCTGTATAACCTGGTGACGGAAGCGTTTCCCATCGTTCTGTTTGTGAAGAAGCTGGAGGACAACAGCCGCCGCGTCATGGAGATCACCGAATGTGAGATTCTGGAGGACGGCACCCGGCAGCTCCACACCCTCTACCGCTATCATGTGTCGGAAACCTCTATCGAAAATGGCAAGGTAAAGGTGCATGGCGAGTTTCAAAAGGTATCCACGATCTCAGCCAGCCTGCAAAAGCGGCTTTTGGAAAACGGTATGCCGCCCCGTCTGCTGGAGCGTATCGCTGGTGGCGGTGTAAAACTGGATACTGGAAAGGAGGAAACTGCGTGATTGTATTGATTTTGCTGGCCTTTGTCGGGATGCTGACCGGCATCTTCTTGATTCTGGGCATGACCCCCTTTACATTTGCGGAGGAACTGACCAAGCCGCTTTCTGGGCGGCGACAGCCGATTTCCAAGCGAATCCAGCAGGTCAACCACCCCAAAGAGCCGAAGGGCATCCGTAAAACCGTGCTGGAAGCACGGGAGATGTTGATTCTCACCGGAAAGGGTGGGAAGTTTGCCGCCATTTGTGCTTTCTCTCTGTTCCTGGCGGCAATGGGCGCTGTGATCTGTATTGTGATTCAGAACTACTTTATGCTGCCGGTTTTGGCGGTCGGGATGGGCTTGCTTCCGTTCTGGTATGTCCTGTTCACCTCTCACAGCTATAAAAAACTGATGAACAACGAGATTGAAACCGGACTGTCCATCATCACAAGTTCCTATCTGCGCAGCGAGAGCATGATAACCGCTGTGGAAGAAAACATTCATTACCTGAACCCGCCTGTGGCAGATGTGTTCCGGGGCTTTTTGGCCGAAACCAATATGATAAGCGCCGATGTGAAACAGGCACTCTCCAACATGAAGCCCAAGCTGGACAACTATGTATTTCGGGAATGGGTGGATGCCGCTATCGCCTGTCAGGACGATAAGAGCCTGAAAAGCACGCTCACCCCCATCATCGGCAAGCTGTCCGATATGCGGATCGTGGCGGCGGAGCTGGACTACCTGATGTACGAGCCGTTCAAGGAGTTCATCACGATGGCCTTCCTGCTGGTGGGCAACATCCCTCTGCTCTACTTCCTGAACAAAGACTGGTACAATGTGCTGGTGAACACGGGCTTCGGCAAAGGCATCCTGGCGGTGTGTCTGCTGGTGCTGCTCATTTCCTTTGCGGCGGTCATCCGGCTGACAAAGCCAGTGGAGTATAAAAGATAAGTGGAACTATCTACTCCAAAATCAGGTGGGATATTTCCACTATTTTGAGTTTGCGGAAATGAAGGAACCTGATATTTCCAATTCAAAGCGCAAAAAGCCATTTTTACTCACCCTTCCGGTGAGTATTTTTTCATTGGGAGGTGAGCATCGCGGAGATCATTCCAATCAGTTTGCGAGAGGCAAACCGCTTTATTGAAAAGCACCACCGCCACAGCGGGCGCGCACAGGGCTGTAAATTTTGTGTGGCGCTCTCCGATGAGTCAGGGGTACTTCATGGCGTTGCCGTTGTGGGGCGGTCGATCTCCCGGTATCTGGACGATGGACGGACGGCCGAGGTGACACGGCTCTGCACGGACGGCACATTCAACGGGTGCAGTTTCCTCTATGGCTTGCGCGCCGGGCCTCCGGGGCGGCGGGAGCTGGAATGTACCGGGCCGCCCCCGGACGGAGAGCCGGAACACCGGCCCGAAACGAATGTATTACAAGGAATTGAGGTGAAACAGGTTGTATTTGATTTTACTATGCTTCGGAACACTCTTTGGCCTGGGAGCGTTCTTTTTACTGGCCGGACTTCTCCGGCTGCCCACTTCCGCCAGCACAAAGGCCGTGTTGACCGTCACAAATCGGGGAAAGGCGAAAAAGAACAGCATGAACGCCATCCTGTTCGACATGGCGGCAAAGGCCGCGCCTCTGGTTCGGCTGGACGCCTATAAACGGCGCAAGCTGGAGGCCCAGCTTAAATCCGCCGAAATTCAAATGTCCCCGGAAACCTATGTGGCGGCAGCCTGGGTCAAGGCTGGCCTGATTGGACTGCTGGTGATCCCGGCCCTGCTGATTTTCCCTATTCTGGCGCCGGTGATCCTCTTTCTGGCGGTGGCTGTTTTTTTCCAAGGAGCAGAAACGGGCGGATGAGATCGTCCAGCAGCGGCGGGAAGAAACTTGAAACGGAGCTGCCCCGTTTGTCATACCGTGGAGCAGGAGCTTCGTTCCTCCCGTGATGTACTGAATATCCTGAAAGCCTACCAGCACAACGCCGGTCACGCCATGAAGCGGGAGCTGGAGATCACGATTGCGGATATGGCCTCCGGCAACGAGGAAAACGCCCTGACGCGCTGGGAGAGCCGGATCGGAAGCACCATGCTCTCCGATGTGGTGCGCGGGCTGATCTCCGTCAAGCGCGGCGACAACGGCATTATGTACTTCCAAATGCTCTCCATGACCTTCAAGCAGCTTGAACTCCAAAAGCTGAAGCTGGAGGCCATGAAGCAGCCGGGAAAAATGCGGAAGTATTCCTTTATGCTCCTGGGCTGCTTCCTGCTGATGTATCTGGGCGTTCTGGGCTATGTGGTCCTGGAAGCCTTTGGAGATTTGTTCTGATGAAGGGAGGTAGCTGTTTGAGGCGGCTGCTGAAAGAAAAACGCGGGGAGGGCTTTGTGGATGTGTGCGTCCTTGTCCTGTCCGTTGCGCTTGTTCTGGCGCTGGTGGTCCGCATCGCCCCGGTGTTTGTGGCGAAACAAAACCTGGATGTGTTTGCGGATGAGCTGGTGCGGACAGCGGAGATCAATGGGCGGGTCGGTTCCGCCACCAACGCGAAAGCGGCGGATCTCCGGGAGGAAACAGGGCTTGACCCGGATATTTCATGGAGCGACACCGGCAAAATCCAGCTCGGCAACGAGGTGACGGTGACGCTTACCACCACCGTTAATCTCGGCCTGTTCGGGGAGTTTGCGTCCTTCCCGGTCACACTCACCGCACGGGCCACAGGAGCCTCGGAGGTGTATTGGAAATGAACAGGCTGAAAACAGTTTTGAAAGACAGGTCCGGGCAGGGCACGCCCATGATTCTGGCGGTGGTGGTCTGCTGCCTGATTTTGGCCTGCGTGGTGTTTGAATATATGCGGCTGATGATTGTGGCGCAGGGCGTCCGGGATTCTGTTCAATCCGCTATCGTAGCGGTGGCAACGGAAAATTGGGATGAAGCCTACCCCGGCCTGCGGGAAGGGTATTCGGGAGGCTACCAGCTTTCCGGTTCGTCCTGGACAAAGAATGTCACTACCGGGAATGTGTATGACCGGCTGCAACAGGTGTTGGGCCTGGTGTACGAGGATGGGCGGTATCTGAAATACGCGGGGCCGGATTTGGAATATCGCTTTTATGATCTGCGCATGGAACTGGAAAACGCCCCGTTTGCACCCTCCGCGCCGGAGGGAATCACGCAGCTCAATGTGACGGGAACGGTCACGGTGGAGGTGCCCCTTTCCTTTGGGTTCGGCCATCTGCCGCCCATGCAGATCACCATGAAGCTCAACGCCAAATATGTTCCCCGGTTTTGAGATTTTGTCTATTTCTGCCTGGCGGTTTCCCATAGCGCAAAAAAATGTTTGTGTGTTCTTCCACCTGGACTCCGGTATTGTGCAACTGATATAATGAGGGCAGAGGAACACATTGATTTTTTGATATAATTTCACCTTAAAAGGAGGATTCCAGATGAACGAAAAAAATAAAAAACTGCTTGCCATCGTCGGTGTGGCGGCGGTGCTGCTGATCGTGATCGGTGTTTCTGTGTCCATGCTCGGCAAAAGCAGTCAGCCGTCCGGGACGGACCCGGCCGCCGCCCCTTACGGATGTTACCACGGAGGATGTGAGCCAGCCCCGGAGGAAGAAACCACGACGCCCACAGTGGAGGTCCCCGATGTTTCCGCGCCGGAAAACACCCCTGCGCAGGAACAGGCTGATCCTGTCCTGGATGTGGAGCAGGAGGATCAGGTGGATGTTGATTTGACCGACAGTGAGAGAAAGCCGGAAACCACTCCGCCGCCCGCACCGTCCCCGGAGGAACAGCAGGCGGCCAGCGAGAACAATGAGCCGATTGTTTCCGATCCCGCTGCCAATCAGCCCCAGAACGGCGATACGCAGAACGGCTCTATTTACATTGAGGGCTTCGGCTGGATTCCTGACGAGGGCGGCAGTTCTGTGCAGCACAATATTGATTCAGATGGAGATATAAATAAGCAAGTCGGCATCATGGGATGACCCTTGGCACAGGAGTGCGGCATTTCTGCCGTACTCTTTTTATGCTCTTTTTCAAAATCAGCAGACTGGAGGTGCGCTTTTGAAACGGATTTTGCCTTCTTTTGAGCTTTTGCTTATTCTGGGCATTTGCCCGATGAGCGCCCTGGCCGACACCGGAGGCAGCGGGAATGTGGACGGCGGTGGCGGCAGCATGGGACAGGGGACCTCGCAGAACTCATGGAACCCCGGCATGGATGGCGTAGGATTACCGTTGTGGACGCAGAATCCGGCCAGCCGGTTTCTACTCCCTTCGACCTGACAAACAAAAATCCTACGATTAAAATTCATTTTGGAAAGATCAGCAAAATCCAATACAGCAGAGGGACGGGCATTTCCCCCACCACAGGAAATTACGATTATTATACGCCTGCACAGGCTATGCCCCGCATTATCAGCAGCGGCAGTACCAAGGCAAATATTGAGGCCATCAAGAAATATTTTTGTTCTGAGTATGCGGTCGAGCTGGTGGCGCAGCAGACAGGGATCAACTATGATGAACTGATTGGCGGCGAGTATAAGTTGCTTTTGGAGCCAATGGCCTACTTCAAGCACAATGGAGTTATGTACGCCATGACCGCCCATGAAGCGGCCCTCTACGACAACCAGACGGGCGGCGCCCTGCGCAGGACCATGACGAGCCTGACCCATAAAAATCTCCCGCTGGCGATGTATCTTGAATATTCAGATTTGGGCTTTGCGGCCTATTCCGGCCCCACGAACAAAACCTGTTCCAATGATACTATCATCGCCTACCTGGGCATGGGCATTGTCCGGTTTGAGGAACAGCCCCCGGAACAGCCGGAACCAACCGACTATGACTACGAATACCGGGTAGACACCGATGTGATAACGCCGGTGACGCTCTATGCCGGTTCTGAGATCAACCCGGACGGCCCCGCCACTGTGACCTTTACCATCAAGGGCAGCACCTACCGCATGAACAATATCGTCATCCCGGAGGGGGACAGTCAGCTTGCATGGGTGAAGTGGCACACTCCATCCGAACCGCAGGATATTACCATCACGGTGCGCACAAACCGGGGAACTCTGAGCCAGACCACCATCAAGGCAAAAGTGGTTGATCTTTCCGGCAACGACCCGCCGGACCCGAAGGCCACCGATACCGCTGGAAGCTGGCGGCCCAGCAGCGTGCCCAGCCGGGAGGAAAAGTCCTATGCCGCATGGAGCGTGTGGTGGGCACAGTGGCACCCATATTGGGTGTGGCACAGCACCGGCGATGATGATGGATATTGGGTGGATGAGGGCTGGTATGATTTCTTCCGGGACAACTATTCCGCCTCCATGACCGCCACCACGAGGATTGAACCGGATGAGAAGGTGCCTACGGCAGCCGGGAATACCATGAAATCCGGCTACGGCGTGAGCAACACCGTCACCGCCACAGTCAGCACATCGGCGCCCATGTCCCACTACACCTACGGCCAGACGGCGGTTTCCTATTTCCCCGAATTTAACTATACGACCTACTGGCGCCTGCTGGACCGGCTCTCCAGCGGAAGAACAGCACGGTTCCAGTTTGCCGAAAATATTTACAGCACCTACAAGCAGCGGGTCCATTTTTCGCCGGTGTGGTTCCCCGATGGGAGCTATACAGTCAATACCCATGTGATGGACATTTGGACCCCGGCAGGGATGCTCTGCGCCAATCTCACTGATTCTGTGACCATCAGCGGCTCCCTCTACGATGACTGGCATATCGCGCCGGGGAACCCATGATGAGAAAGGGAAAAAAGATGAACAGCAATAGAGAAATCAAAGTGATGATATTTGAGCCGGGAAAGGAACCCTATACCGCTGTGCTGGAGGATTCCCTGGAACACCATCAGACCCTTGTCGGCGGCGAGATCGAATGTATCTCCCTGCCCCACGAAACCGTCTTGTGCTGTAACGCCGCTGGCAATGGCTGGGCCTGCCTGTAAATCGCCAGTTAGGGAATGATACGCTTCACGGGACATTCTTTCTCTATGGCGACACCCCGGAGGGGCATGGCGTATCGCTGACCGAAGAACAAATCGCCTGTTTCCGGGACTACTTCACAGAGCCACGGCCTTCCGTCGTGACCTTTGAGGTGCGGTCAGCAAAAGATACAGAGGAATTTCTGCGGCTGATGTTTGGAGGCCGGAAAGGTGGTGGTTCAAAATGAGCAAGATGTTTTCTGTTGTGACCCTGGCCTCTGACTCCGGCCTGCTGGAAGAATACTACGCTCCCGGAAGCCCGGACTGTGCGGAAGATCTTCTGGAGGATGAAATCATCCGGGATGATTTGAGGAGCCTGCCGAAAAGCGACCGGGTTTATGCGGAGGTTGGCACCTACCTCTACGGGGAAGGTGAAACAGAACGGGCCAGCGAAGAAGAACTGGCCTATTCAGCAAAACTTTGAAGACTGTATGCTTCTGTTCAAGTGGACTGGGTCGGCGGGCACAGTTTTGGTCTTGCGGTGAGGATGTGTTGCCGGACTATACTGATGAGCCGGAACCAGAACTGGAGGACGAGGATGATTTGGAACTGTAAACTGCGGCAAGGAAAGCGAGGTTGATAGGTTGCTGCTGCCGATCATTATGATTTTGGTATGCGTACTGCTGGGAGGCGGTACGCTTCTTTTTTTGAAATTTTCAGAAAGGCGCAAGAAAGCCAAGAGCAGGGATAAGGAAGAACTGGCGCAGATGACGGCCAATGAGTTTGTCAATGTCAAGGATATTCGCGGGAGCTTCCTTTACACCCGTGACGGCATGGCGCTGGCGTACCTGAAAATATTTCCCATCAGCACGGAGCTGTTCAGCAAGAATGAAAAGCGGCTGATCGCCAAGCAGCTCACGGTCAGCCTGTCCAGCGGCCAATATCCGTTTCAGCTTTTGGCGGTTTCCCGCCCGGTGGATATTTCTCCCCTGATGGCGGAACTGTCCTCTACCCTCACAGCTTCCTCCAATATCAAGCAAAAGGAGCTGCTGAAGCATGAGATCGTGGAGATGGGCGGGTTTGCCCTCTCCGGCGAGGTGGTGGAACGGCAGTTTTACATCAAAATCTGGGACAAGGCGGTTGATGGTGTAGAGCGGGAGCTGCTGCAAAAGCTGAAATATCTGTCCGGTTATTTTGCCGACTGCGGTATCCAGACCGAGATTCTGGAGCAGCAGGATATTGTACGGCTGTGCAATCTGGTGAACAACCCGGCCTATGTCCATTTGGAGGACGCCGGGTTTGAAGCGGCGATCCCGATTTTAGAAAGTGTAGGTGTTGTGTAAGAATGAAGCACACCCGGCAGGATTTGAACATCATGCAGGGTTGGAGCCTCGAAGAAAAGATCAAAGTATCGCAGATGAAAATATTGGAATGGTACAGGGCGTACAACGGGCAGGTCTTTACCAGCTTTTCGGGCGGTAAGGATTCCACGGTACTCCTTGATTTGGCACGGCAGGTCTGCCCCGATATTCCCGCCGTGTATGTTGACACAGGGTTGGAATACCCTGAACTGCGCGATTTTGTAAAAACGAAAGACAATGTGATTTGGCTTCGCCCACGCTATCCGTTTACGCAGATCATTGAGAAATACGGCTATCCGGTCATTTCCAAGGAAGTGTCCGATGCCATTAGCGGCGCACGGAAGGGCCAGCCTTACCGTCTGGCCCGCCTGAACGGTGAATTGCTGGATAAGAACGGAAAGAAGTCGATTTACAACTGTGAGAAGTACAGGTATCTTCTGGACGCCCCCTTTGCGGTTTCAGCCCGGTGCTGTTACCACATGAAAAAGGCCCCGCTGAACAAGTTTGAACGGCAGTCCGGGCGGCATCCCATTACGGGAGTGCTGGCCTGTGAGAGTAAGCTGCGGGAGCAGTCTTACCTTAAATTTGGCTGCAACGGCTATGAACGCAGGCGTCCCCTCAGCCAGCCCCTTGCCTTCTGGCGGGAGGAAGATATTTTGCTCTACCTGAAAATGACCGGCATCCCCTATGCGCCCATCTATGGGGATATTGTGGAGGTCAAAAAGAGGAACGGCGCCCCGACTCTGAAAACCACCGGCGTTTCCAGATCGGGGTGCATGTATTGTATGTACGGCGTTCATCTGGAGCATGAGCCGAATCGGTTTCAGCTCATGGAGAAAACCCATCCCCAGCAGTACCACTACTGCATCCATGAGCTGGAGCTGGGCGCTGTCTTAGATTATATCGGTGTGCCGTACTCGTGCCGCTGATTTGGAGGTGTATCATTGTTAGGAACCAAGAAGAAGGAAGAAACGCTCCCTGTCAATGAAGCGTTGCTGAATGTCATTACCCCGATGGGGCTGGAAATCAAGCGGAACAGCCTGGTCATCGGTGAAAATATGGGAAAGGTCTATGGGGCGGTCCGCTATCCGCAAAAAGTGGAGATGGGCTGGCTCTCCAAAATCACGAACATCCCCAGCACCATTGTATCGGTGGGGATCACCCCGATTGATAACAGCACCCTGATCTCCGCCCTCTCCAAGAGCATTGTCCAGCAGCGGGCGCCGCCGACAGCGCCAAAGACCCGCTGACCCGTCAGCGGGCGGAAAAAGCCGCCGAGGACGGGGAGCATATCATGCAGAAGATCGACCAGGAGGGCGAAACCGTCGCCATGATGTCGCTCACGGTGATGCCGGTGGCGCAGGACGAGGCGGCCTTCTCCAAAATCTGCCGCCGTGTGGAGAGCGCGTTCAGCGTTCAGAAATGCAAGGTCCGCACCCTCGCCAATCTGCAAAAGGAGGGGTTTCAGAGCATTTCGCCCACCTATCCCGCCAACGGGACGGTGGACAGTATTGTTTCCCGCATTATCCCCATGAGTACCTTTGTGGGCGGATTCCCCTTTGCAAGCTCCGGTTACAGCGATGGCCGGGGCTATTATTTTGCCAAGGACAGCAGCGGCGGGCTGGTGATCCTGGACCCTTGGACACGCGGGAACGACCGCACCAACAGCAGCTTCGTTGTCATGGGCGTGGCCGGTATCGGCAAAAGCACCGTGGTCAAGCACATCATGCTGTCGGAGTATATGAAAGGGACCAAAATCCTCTGTATCGACCCGGAATCCGAATACAAGGATATGTGCCGGAACCTGGGCGGGAACTGGCTGAACGCAGGCGGCGGGCGTAACGGCCGCTCCAATCTTTTGCAGATCAGACCGGCGCCCCGTGACGATGAGGACGAAACCGACAAGCTCTATACGGATGAGGGAAATGGAATGTCCGATATGGCGCTCCATATCAAAACGCTGGAGATCATCTTCTCCCTGTATCTGCCGAGCCTGAGCGATATGCAGAAGGCCGTCCTGAAGCAGACGGTTATTGAACTATATAACCAGTTCGGCATCTTCTGGGACACAGATATTCGCCAGCTCAAAGCGACAGATTTCCCCATCATGGAAGATCTCCACAGCCTGATTGAAAAGAAAGCCGAGGCCAATCCAGACAATCCGGTATTCCGTGACCTTGCCATGCTGCTGTATGACGCCGCCAAGGGCAGCGACAGCTTCCTTTGGAACGGGCACAGCACACTGGAGGCAGACTCCCATTTTGTCTGCCTGGATACCCACAGCCTGCAAAACGCAGCGGACAATATCAAGCGGACGCAGTATTTCAATCTGCTGACCTGGTGCTGGGAGCAGATGAGCAACAATCGTGGGGAGCGTGTGCTTCTGGTATGCGACGAGGCATACCTGATGATCGACCCGCAGGTGCCGCAATCCCTGGCCTTCCTGCGGAATGTGGAGAAGCGGTCCAGAAAATATGAGTCCGCCCTGGCGATCATCTCTCATTCGGTGGTGGATTTCCTGGCGCCGGAGATCAAGATGTACGGGCAGGCACTTTTGGATATTCCCTGCTACAAAATCCTGATGGGCTGCGACGGCAAAAACCTTCAGGAAACAACTGACCTCTACAACCTGACGGACGCCGACGCAGGAGTTATTGGAGAGCAAGCGCCGGGGACACGCCCTGTTCCTGGTCGGCTCCAAGCGGCTTCATGTCAATTTTGAGATTCCGGCCTACAAGTTTGCCTACATGGGCAAGGCGGGCGGCCGGTAACACTCTGGCGACTGGGATGTACCCAGCCGCCGTACTTATTCCCGAAATTATGGATGGTGTTTTATGAACCATGCGGAACGGTATGAATCATTGATAACCAAGCTGTCCTCGATGCGCTGTCGGGGCGGAGAGCTGGACTGTTCCTATCAGGCGGCCCTCTACCTGATGGCATCCCACCCGGCTCTTGCCGAAAAGGTGGAGCGGTATTTTTCGCCGGACGGGATTGACTTTGGCGCCCTGATGAAGAAAGAAGAATTTGACTATGACTGGATGAAGCTGACGGCAGATGCGGCCCGCAACCTCTTTTCCTGGAACAGCAAGTGCGCCGCCACGCCCTTTGAGATTTCCCGGATCGCCCGCCCGGCCATCCAAACTCTTTATACTTCCTTCTTTTATTGCAACGGGGATTATGCGGTTTCCGTGCGTGAGAATGAGGATGGGAAAAAGGAGTTTGTGATGGATGACAGTGCCGGGCGGGAACGGGAAAAAATCCGCCAGCAGTTTGACCGGATGCTGGCGGACATAGGCGCGGAAATGGGCTGATTGGAGGTGTTGTTTTGGCGATTGATCCGTTGACGGCAAAGCTGCTGGCACAGGCGGCGGCAAGGGCGGCGACCGATGAGGAAAGCCGCAGAAGGACGCTCATTCTCATTCTGTCCCCCATTCTGAGCCTGCTGCTCCTGATTGCCTTTATCCTGTACCTGATTACCAGCCCGTTCTCCGTGCTGTCCCAATGGTTGATAGGCGATGAGGTGGGCGTGGTGGAGGATTTTCAGAAAGAGTATGGCTACAACCAGCAGCTCGGCATTTATGAAAAGGACTACATTGAGGGCAGCGGTCAGAGCTATGAGGGCGTGGTCTTTACTGATGGCGGCCGGGAGGTCATTTACTACAATCAACTGGATGAGCGGTGGGCAGATACCATGTATGGCACCTCCGGCACGATTGGCGAGGCCGGGTGCGGCCCCACGGCGATGGCGATTGTCACATCTACCCTGACCGGGACGCCCCACGACCCGGTAGAACTCAGCGAATGGTCCGTAGCCAATGGGCACCGCTGTGAAGGGAATGGCTCTTATCACAGCCTGATCCCAGCCGCCGCCGAAGCCTACGGCCTGTCCTGGGAGAGCGTTCCCCCGGATGACCCGCAGGCGATGGTGGACGCGCTGGCGGATGGGAAGCTGGTTGTGGCGATCATGGCAAAGGGGCATTTTACCAACTCCGGGCATTTCATTGTCTTACGGGGTGTGACTGCGGAGGGGAAAATCCTGGTGGCCGATCCTGCCAGCCGTAAGCGGAGCGAACAGGAATGGGACCTCTCCATTATTCTGGATGAAGCCAGAAAAGGCGCCGCTGCTGGCGGCCCCTTCTGGGCAATCTATTAAAGGAGTATGGTATGAATAACCGAAATAAACTGATTGAATTATTGATCTACATCGCCATTGTAGTGGTTGGCGTTGTCCTTCTGCTGACAGGAGAACCGGAAAGGGCGGTAGAAAACATGGATATGGGAGGTACATCGTATGCTGCTGTACTTGACGAGTAATCAGAAAAGCGGGCTGATCGACGGCGTGACCCGTGAAATGCTCATGCCGTCCAAAAAGCTGGTTGGGAAGTTCAGCCTGAAAAGTTTTGTCACAAAGGATATGCGCAATTATGCCACGGCCAAGTTCTTCCTGATTGATGCGGCCTGTATTGAGGAAAGCGGCGAGGACTTCGCCCTCGCTCTGCGTTCCTTCCAGATGATGTTTTCTGCCCGTATCATCGTAATCCTGTCCGGCTGTGAGGATATGAGTGGCTGTATCCAGCAGCTTTTGTCCATCGGGGTGGTGAACCTGATTACAGCGGAAACGCTGGAGGACGCCGCCGACGAACTGAGAGAGGCACTGTCCGATGAAGGGATGCAGCGTTATGTGTCTTCCGCGCCGGCATCAAGCCAGCCGGAACCCCGACAGGAACCGGCGCTGGAACCGGAGGACGAGATTACCCCCTACCGCTGGAACGCCAAAAATGTCCGT
>ENA-OPZZ01001426-OPZZ01001426.1-human-gut-metagenome-genome-assembly--contig:-NODE-1426-length-14758-cov-5.731392_pt1 | contig 14758 bp, 12 predicted proteins | sample MGYA00242487_ERZ504511 | MGnify/ENA primary metagenome ERZ504511 (study PRJEB26092, sample SAMD00036241) | human gut metagenome | host: Homo sapiens | study: EMG produced TPA metagenomics assembly of... | reverse complement strand
AGGCTGTCCTTATTGATCCTCTGATCAGCGGGAATCTTTTCCGGCCTTTGTGATTGTCTCCATCGGCACTTTCCATTCTCTTGCCAGAATCTCCATGGTTTTCGGAGAGCAAAAGCCTGCCTGACATCTTCCCATACCGGCCCTGGTTCTCCGTTTCACCCCGTCAAGTGACTTCGCGGGAATCAACCGATGAATGGCTTCCACAATTTCCCCCTCTGTCACCGTCTCACACCGGCAGATTACATTGCCGTAGGCCGGATTTTCCCGGATCAGCTCCTGATAAACTTCTCTGGAAAGATTTTCGGATTCACAAGCCCTTTTCTTTTCTCCACAAAATGCTTTTCTTCTTTGCACACAAATATCCGGTTACAAGTTCTGCCACCAGTTCTCCGATTGCCGGTGCACTGGTAAGTCCCGGCGATTCGATTCCAGCACAGTCAAAAAAGCCCTCTGCATCTTCCACTTCCCGAATGATAAATTCATGTCCGTCCTCATGGGCTCTCAGCCCTGCAAAAGAAGTAATCACCTGACGAAGCGGCAGATTTGGAACACTTCGCATTGCTTTCTGTGCCACTTCATCCAGACCTGTTTTTGTGGTATTCGTTCCTTCTTTTTCCTCAATATCCACAGCCGTTGGCCCCACCAGAAGATTGCCGTGAGTAGTAGGTGTCACCAGGACTCCTTTCCCGTATGCTCCCGGTATCTGAAAGATCGTATGGTGTACGGTTGTGCCCGCTTTTTTGTCCAGCAGATAATACTCTCCCTTCCGTGGTGTAATACGGATCTTTTTTTCACTGACCATATTGTGAAAAACATCCGCATAAACACCCGCTGCATTTACCACACAACGGGTCTCATATGTTTTCTCTCCGGCATGGATCCGATATCCACCTTCCGTCTTTTCTATCTGCTCCACCGCCGTATCAAAATAAAATTCTGCTCCGTTTTGACAGGCATTTTCCGCAAGAGCCAGATTCAGTTCAAAAGGACACACGATACCACCGGTCGGTGCATACAGTGCAGCATATACTTCTTTGGAAAGATCCGGTTCCATCCGGCGTACTTCTTCGCCGGAAAGAATCTTAAGTCTTTTTACCCCATTTTCTTCACCCTGTTTTTTCAGTTTTTCCAGGCGTTCCATTTCATCTTTTGCAAAACATAACACCAGAGAACCGTTCCTCTCGAAAGGAATATCCAGATCTTCTGTCAGTTGTTCCATCATCTGATTCCCCCGTACATTCATCTTTGCCATCAGACTGCCGGGACGAGCATCAAATCCGGCATGAACGATCCCGCTGTTCGCCTTGGATGTTCCACAACATACATCCTCTTCTTTTTCCAGTACTCCCACTTTCAGATCATACCTGGATAATTCCCGGGCAGTCGCACTTCCGCTTACACCGGCTCCTATAACGATTACATCATACATACTTTTTCCTCCTGTAACTCAATATGATAGAAAAGACAAGCAGAAAAGCACCCGTCACCGGATGTTTTTCCTGCCTGTCTCTGTTCTCTGCAAGTTCTTATTTGATTGTTTACTTGTAACTGTTCAGTACCTTCACAGTTACAAGCCAAAATGCATTTAAAATCACCTTCGGTGATGGCATTTTGGCTTGTATGTCTCGGGATTTTGGCATATTCATGCCAAAACACCTCGCGGTACAGTGGCTACTGAATAGTTACTTTTACTTTACCTTGACTGCTGTTGTTCTCAATCTTCTTCTTTTGCCCAGTTAAATGAATAACGGACCGCCTTTTTCCATCCCTTCATCCGTTTTTCCTGTTCTTCCACAGTAATCTCCGGTTCAAAGGTACGGTCGATAGACCAATTGGCTCTTACCTCTTCCTGATCCCTCCAGTATCCCACAGCCAGTCCCGCAAGATACGCTGCACCCATCGCTGTTGTCTCCACACAGGACGGACGTTTTACCGGAGCCTGTATCATATCTGCCTGGGTCTGCATCAGAAAATCATTGGCACTTGCTCCGCCATCTACTTTCAATCCGTTCAGCCGGATCCCCGCATCTGCTTCCATAGCCTTGATGACATCATGTGCCTGATAAGCTATTGATTCCAGAGTTGCCCGGATAATATGGTATTTGTTGACTCCACGGGTCAGACCCACAATGGTTCCTCTGGCATACTGATCCCAGTACGGTGCGCCCAGTCCCGTAAATGCCGGAACCACATAGCAGCCGTGGGTATCTTTTACTTTCTTAGCCATATACTCGGAGTCTGCTGCGGAATCAATCACCCGCAGTTCATCGCGCAGCCACTGTATCGCAGCTCCAGCCACAAAAATGGATCCTTCCAGTGCATAATAACCTTTCCCATTGATTCCCCAGGCGATGGTTGTAACCAGCCCATTTTCCGAAAATACCGGCTCTTCTCCGGTGTTCATCAACAGGAAACAACCGGTTCCATAGGTGTTTTTTGCATCTCCCGGTGTAAAACAGGTCTGTCCGAACAATGCAGACTGCTGGTCTCCTGCCGCTCCACCGATGGGAATCTTTCCTCCAAAAAATGCCGGATCCGCACAGCCGTATACACAGCTTGACGGCATCGGTTTTGGAAGCATACATCTTGGAATATTCAATTCTTTCAAAATATCTTCATCCCAGTCCAGAGTATTGATATTGAACAGCAATGTACGGGATGCGTTGGAATAATCTGTCACATGAACAGCTCCCTTTGTCAATTTCCAGATCAGCCATGTCTCCACTGTTCCGAATAACAGATCTCCTTTTTCTGCCTTTTCCCGTGCACCCGGTACATTATCAAGAATCCATTTTACCTTTGTACCGGCAAAATATGCATCAATGATCAAACCGGTTTTTTTACGAAAAACTTCTGTCAGTCCTTTTTCTTTCAGAGAGTCACAGTACTCTGAAGTTCTGCGGCACTGCCAGACAATCGCCCGGTACACCGGTTCTCCGGTATGACGATCCCACACGATAGCAGTTTCTCTCTGATTCGTGATCCCAATAGCTGCGATATCTTCCGCTGATGCTCCAATCTTTGACATAGCCTCCACCGCTACCCCAAGCTGAGTGGACCAGATTTCACTGGCATCATGCTCTACCCAGCCCGGCTTGGGAAAATACTGGGTAAATTCTTTCTGTGCCACACTGCACATTTTTCCCTTTTCGTCAAACAGGATGCAGCGGTTGCTGGTTGTTCCTGCATCCAGTGCCATTACATATTTTGCCATTCTTTCCTCCCAAAACATTTCAAAAGAAAAAGAGCAAACGAAACCAAAGCGGCGCGCGCCGCCAGGTAAGCTCGCTCTTTTCTCCTGCTTCATTATATTCATGGTCTGCATACCATACTTTTGTATATATAGTACCATATACTATCTTTTTGAGCAATATTTTTTGTTATTTTTTAACTACTCAATAACGCTCTCAATCAAACTGATAATGCCGGATGATCACCTGTAAGCTTTCACGTCCCTGATACATATTGATATCCGGGTAGTATACGATAGAAATTTTCCGTTTTCCTCTCCCTTCTTCCGCAAATTCATCTCCATTCCCGAAGTACACACCGTCCATCGGATATCCGTTTTCATCCGTCAGACGCATCTTTACCACGTTCCGGTTCTTCCCGAACACACGCATCTGGCTGACCCACAGATTTTTCTGTGCAAACAGTGGTTTCTCATTTCCTTTTCCGAAGGGTTCGAGCAGTGACAGTTCCTGCACCAGATCTTTTCGGATATAATGAATTGGCATCGGCACATCAATCGTCACCTTTTCCACAAGATCTTCTTCTGTCAGTCCTGATTGTTCATTAAGTTTTCTTCGGAAACGTTCCACATTTTCTTCTTCCAGTGAGAGACCTGCTGCCATCGGATGTCCACCGAACTTTGTCAGATATTCTTTGCACTCGCAGAGTTTTTCATACATCGAATACGATTCGATCGACCGTCCGGAACCTTTGACACCCTCTTCTCCTCTTGTCAGCACGAAGGAGGGTTTATGGTATCTCTCCCGCAGCCGCCCGGCAATAATGCCCGCCAGACTCTCATGACATTCCGGAAGAAAGACTACCAGAACCATATCTTCCATCATAGATGTGGATTCCACCTGCTCGATGGCTTTTTCCAGTCCCTGTGCCGTCATCTCCTTACGGCTCTCATTCAGATTTTTCAGGTCACCTGCCAGTACAGCCGCTTCCTCTCTGCTATCTGCCAGCAACAGCTGTAATGCCCGTTTTGCCGTATCCAGTCGTCCGGAAGCATTCAGACACGGACCAAGAATGAATCCGATATGGTACGGACTAATATTCTCCGGTTCCAGATTATTTACCCGGATCAACTCCTGCAGACCAAGGTTCGTGGTGTGATGAAGCCTTTGCAATCCTTCTTTCACCAGAATCCGGTTTTCATCCTGCAGATCCATCACATCACCGATTGTAGCGATTCCTGCAAATGGAAGCATTTTGTCCACCAGATCCACTTCCGGTGCCATTTTTTCATATAACGCTTCCATCACTTTCATTGCAACTACTGCACCGCAAAGTCCTGCAAAAGGATAGGAACAGGCCTTCTGTTTTGGATTGACTATGGCATCTGCAGGTGGCAGAATCTCCTTTCTTTCCCCTTCCAGATCTTCAAACGGCACCTCATGATGATCTGTCACGATCACGGTCATTCCCAGATCTTTTGCTTTCCGTATCTGCGTCACTGCAGCGATTCCATTATCACAGGTAATAATCGTATCTCTCCCCTCCTGCCAGGCCTGTTCAATCAGATGTTCATTGATTCCATATCCGTCTGTGATCCTGTTTGGAATCATCATATCCACATCACATCCAAGCCCCCGGAGACTCTCCAGTAAAATATATGTAGACATTACTCCGTCAATATCATAATCTCCGATGATCCGGATCCTGTTTCTGTTTTCTATTTTCTCCTGCAGGATAGCCACTGCCTTTTCCATATCTTTCAACAGCCAGGGACTGTAAAAATCTTTCCGGCTTCCGTGAAGATATTTCTCAATTGCTTTCTCCCCGATCACATCACGGTTGCGGATAATCCTCGCTGTAACCTGATCAATGCCAAACCGTTCTCCGATCCCTTTAAAATCAGCCCGCTTAGCTGCTACCATCCATTTTTCCATGTTGTCTGCTCCTCATCTTAGCTGTGATTGAAAAAAGCTGCTGCATCGCTGCAACAGCTTTTTGATTACCTATCTCTTCTACTTTGTACTTTTTCCTGATTTCGTTTTCATGACATACCACAGAGCACCGGTGATACATACAGAAGAGTAAGCACCACATACGATACCTACCATGATCGGAAGTGCGAATTCACGGATAGAAGATACACCCATAACAAATACTACAAATATGGTAATAAATGTAGTGAAGGATGTATAAATACTTCTGGTCAGTGTCTGAGTAATACTCATATTTACCAGTTCTTTCAGATCCGCTTTCTTGCCGGCACTCTTCAGATTCTCACGGATACGGTCGAAAATAACGATGGTCGCGTTGATAGAATAACCAACTATCGTCAGCATGCAGGCAATAAAGGTATTACCTACAGAGATTCTTGACAGTGCATAGAATGCAAGTACTACCATTACATCATGTAACAGTGCCAGAACCGCACTGGATGCAAAACGTACATCTTTGAAACGGAACCAGATATACAGCAGCATACAGATCGTAGCGATCAGGACTGCCACAATCGCATCTCTTCTCATCTCAGAACTTACCGTAGAGGAAATACTCTCTGCGGTGATCTTGCTATCATCCACACCAAAGCTGTCTACCAGTTTCTGGTTCAGTTCTTCTCTCTCATCCAGGCTCAGAGATCTTGTCTTAATGATAACCGCATTGCTGTCAGCGACTTTGGATATCTGAATATTTGCATCACCGGTTACTTCCTGTACTACCGGTTTTACCTGGCTGTCAAGGTCATCGATGGACATGTCATCATTGAAAGTTACGTTTGTAGACGTACCACCCATGAACTCCAGGCTGTAGTTCAATGCTTTTCCGTCTTTTGCATGGAACACGCCCATTCCAACCGGAACAAGCAGAATCAGGATAACAGAAATCGTAAAAAATAATTTTCTCTTTCCGAGGAAATCGATGGTTTTTCTTTCTTTCTGTTTTCCGTAGAACTTTTCATCCCGAAGTCCCACTGCATAGAATGCGTTCACCAGCAGTCTGGAAATTACCAGTGCGGTAAACATGGAAAGAACGATACCAAGAGCCAGTGTCATGGCAAATCCTTTGACACTTCCGCTTCCCATTGCTCCCAGAACAGCAGCTGCGATCAGAGTTGTGATGTTACCGTCCACAATGGCGGACATAGCTTTCTCAAAACCGATCTTAATGGCGCTTCTTACACTCTTACCTGCTGCAATTTCCTCACGGATACGAGCATAGATAATAACGTTTGCATCCACCGCCATACCGATGGAAAGAATGATACCTGCGATACCCGGAAGGGTCAGCGTCAGGTCAAAAGCATTCAGCATTACCAGTTCCAGTCCGGTATAGATAGCCAGTGACAAAGCAGCTACCACACCCGGCAGAGCGTAAACGATAATCATAAAGATTCCGACCAGTACCAGACCGATGGCACCGGCGATCAGGCTTGTCTTGATTGCCTGCTGTCCCAGCTGTGCACCTACCACGTTAGAACGAAGTTCTTTCAGTTCCAGTTTCAGGGAACCGATACGGATAATAGATGCCAGTTCTTTTGCTTCTTCGATGGACTGCTGTCCGCTGATCTGTGCTTTACCGTCAGAGATCACACTTTGTACAACCGGTGAACTGATAGTTTCTCCGTCATATACGATAGAGATTCTTTTTTTCAGGTTTGCTGCAGTTGCCTCTGCGAATTTTGTGGTACCGTCTTTGGTCAGTGTCAGTTCTACGACATACTGTTTGCTTCCGGTTGTCTGATCTTCTGTGACACCGCCGTCTGCACCTGCGATATCGCTTCCGTCCAGAACTACGTTGCCGCTTTCATCCTGGAATTCCAGAGATCCTGGTTTACCAAGATCTTCCAGAATCTTATTTGCATCGGTTACACCAGGAATCTCTACGGTGATACGGTCATCACCTTCCTGATATACCTGTGCTTCTTCACTGTAGTCTTCCACACGTTTCTGAAGTTTATAGACGGTATCATCCATATCTTCCTGAGACGGATCGTCTCCTTTTGCCTGGTATGTGATACTTACACCACCGGACAGATCCAGACCGGTCTTGATATTTTTTGCAGACCCGGTTCCGGTCGGGCCGAATCCCACAGCGGTTGTAAAGGCTAACAGACCAATCAGAACCACTGTAAGAATCAGCACAAGAACTCCCTGTTTTTTCTTCATCTTCTTATACCTCTTCTTCTGCCATAGCAGCTTTTATCATGATTGCACACTCTACGCGCTTACGTTCCAGCTCGCAGCCCACTTCGTAAACATCATCGATTTTCCCTTTGAAGTTATAGGAGTTTGCCGCACAGCCGCCACTGCAGTAGAATCGTGCAAAACATTTCTTACATGCCTCTTTTGCATAGACGTTGCAATTTTTAAAATCTTTACAGATTGCAGGTTTTGTGATTCCCTCGTCCACATTACCAAGAAGGAAATCTTCGTTTCCTACAAACTGATGGCACGGATACAGGTCTCCCCATGGGGTAACTGCCAGATACTCTGTTCCTGACCCACATCCGGACAGACGTTTGTATACACAAGGACCTCCGGTCAGATCAAGCATAAAGTGGAAGAAGTTAAATCCGTTTCCTTCTTTATTTCGTTTGATCATCTCTTTTGCCAGGGTATCATATTCTTCAAACAATTTCGGAAGGTCTTCCGGCTGCAGTGCATAGTCCGCATCCGAAGGTGCTACAACCGGCTCTACAGATATCTGTTTGAATCCCAGATCTGCCAGGTTCAGTACATCCTTGGAAAAGTCAAGATTATAATGGGTAAATGTACCGCGGGCATAATATTTGTCCTGGTTACGGCTCTCTGCCCATTTCTGGAACTTCGGAACTACCAGGTCATAGCTTCCGGCACCTTTGCGGAACGGACGCATATGATCGTGGACTTCTTTTCGTCCGTCGATACTCATAACCACATTGCCCATCTCTTTGTTACAAAACTCCATCACTTCATCGTTAACCAGAACACCATTGGTGGTCAGGGTAAAACGGAAGTTTTTATTATGTATCTTTTCCTGCTCTCTTCCGTAAGCTACCAGGTCTTTGACAACCTGCCAGTTCATCAGAGGTTCCCCTCCGAAAAAGTCTACTTCCAGATTTCTCCTGCTTCCGGAGTTGGCAATCAGAAAATCCAGTGCTTTCTTTCCTACTTCGTAGGACATCAGTGCACGTCTTCCATGATATTCTCCTTCTTCCGCAAAGCAGTACTTACAGGCCAGATTACAGTCGTGGGCAATATGCAGGCACAATGCTTTGACTACAGTTGGCCGTTCTTTAAAATGTTCTATCGCATTTTCATAAATGTCCTCGGTAAACAGCATTCCCTCATCGGTCAGTTCCTGAATCTCTTTAAGAGCTGTCTTCAGGTCTTCTCCGGAATAAGAAGCCGACAGTTTTTCTGTCACTTCTTCGTTGGAACATCCCTGATCCAGCAGGGCGATACAGTCATATACAATATCGTCCACCACATGAACGGATCCGCTATTTACATCCAGAACAATTGCGTATCCATTACTTTTATACTGATGAATCACTTATTTGTTCTCCTTCTTCTTTTCTTGAGCAGCAGCATCTTCTGCTTCAATATACAATGTAATCACAATTGATCCACCGAATCAATTCTTGATATGCTATGTAACAAAAAGCAAGCAGCGGCTTTTGAACCGCTGCCTGTATGTTCCAAGCATCATAGAGCCTGCTGATTTCTTATTTTGTGTTTTCGCAGCTCTGATTTCCTACTGTACAAGAAGTCTTGCAAGCAGACTGGCAGGATGTCTGACATTCACCACATCCACCTTTTTTCATTGTGTTCTGTAAACTTTTTGTATTTAAAGTTTTAATATGTTTCATTTTGCTTCCTCCTTATGTTATTACTTCTTGCATTATAGCATATGTTCTTTCATTTTCAAAGAGTTTTTTTCGCAACTTCCGGCTATTTTCACGATCTGCCACTGTTTTCAGGCTCCCGTCACCATTGCTCCCAAAGTTGACGACCCTGCACAGATAAGAAGTGTAAGAAATGCACCTTTTACCCCCGATCCCGTACCTGCACCGGAAAAGATGGTAAGCAGCATCAGAATACCCCAGTATATACTGCCAAGTATCATTCCCCACAGATATCTTTTTCTTTCTGCTGTTTTCCCCATATAAATTCCTCCCGATAATCCGGATAGAATATAAACAGCCAGAATACCAGCGGACACTTTTCTCTCATCCAGCTGGTACTTCAGCAACAGCAATGCCAGAAGCAAAAGCCCTGCCCCGCTGACCAGATAGGACACGATCAGACCTTTTATGACTCTGCTGCTCTTTTGTATCCAGATGTTTTTCCCTGTATCCAAAAAAATCCCTCCCATACAGTACTATATGGGAGGGTTGTACATTCTATACCTTATCGGCTTCAGATTTCTTTTTTTCGGTTTTTCTTGCCTGCGATACCAAGTGCTGCAAGCGCTGCTGCCGCGAGTCCTGCATACCAGGCTGTCTGCTGATAGTCTCCGGTCTTCGGATTGACTCTTTTCAGTGTCGTACCGTAAGCCTGCTGTGTCTGGCTCTTCTGTGTGTTTTCTTTGTCACACTGCCGGATGTGCTTCCGTTTGAACTGCTGCCTGTATTTCCTGCGGACACATTCGGTGTCAGTTTTGTCGTAGTACTTCCGGAAGTTGTTGTATTTTTATTTGTATATGCCTTATCCGTATTGCCTATCCAGAGACTGGCTTCCTGCAATCTTCAGACCTGCCACATTGTACGGACTGAAAGAAGTTGTCACAAGCTCAGTGTTCCGTCTGCATTATAAATCGGAGTAATATACTCTGATGCTTCCATCTTTCAGATAATGAATCACAACAAGCTGTGTATAGAGCTGATCGTCCGGTGCCGGCATCGTGATGCGCACCTGTTGTCCGTTCAACTGATATTCATTATCATTCATCATATCCCACAGCTTCATCTCATATGGGCTGATAAAAGTATCTACATTCTGACCGTTCAGAACAGAACTGTCAGATTTATCATTATTCAACTGTACCTGAAACTGTATGTACCATGGAAAATCACCGTCTACCGTAACGTCGTTGCTTGTTCGGTTGACCGTCTTCGCCTGTTCCTGGGCTGTCTGTAACAGCACCAGACTGTCAGCCTCTATATAAGCTTTCTGTGCTTCAGACAGTGCCTCGTATTCTTTTGTAGCCGCTACGATTGCTTCTACCTCTTCCGTTGTCGTCACTTCGCTTGGAAGGAAATCCAGCTGTTCCTGTACCGTTGCAATCTCATTCATCTGCTCCCAGGTAAGTCCGGATCCTTCTGTACTTTCTGTATCTGCTGGTGTCTCTGGTACGGTATCAGACGGTACCTCCGGCTGTGGTTTTGGTGTCTCAGGCGTTGGTTCTGTCGGATTCGTTGGCGGTACTTCCGGTTCCGTCGGAACATCCGGCACTTCTGTTGGCTCCGGGGTAATCGTTGTGTCCGGATGTGTCACTTCTGAACCCGGATCTGTCGGTTCCGTAACCTCAGGTGTTGGCTGCGGTGTGCTTTCCGGCTGTGGTGTGACTTCAGGTGTTGTTGTCAGTTCCGGTGTTGTTGTCGGTTCCGGTGTCACTGTAACCTCAGGTGTTGCTTCCGGAGTCGGTGTGACTTCCGGTGTATCGGTTGCTTCCGGCGTTGGTGTGACTTCCGGTTTCAGAGAACTTACGCGAACAGTAACCTTTCTGGTCACAGTTTCGCTGTCTTCGTCCCATCCTTTTTCCTTGCTGTAATCAATCTTTTTCGTGTCATAGGGATGGAAAACCACCTGATAGTCTGTCTCGTATTCTGTTGGAACTGCATCCTCTTTTTCCCAGGAAAATACTCCGTCTCCATCGCAGCCTTCCAGGGAAATCTCTGACAGTGCTTTTGTATCTTTTACCGTAATTACTTTCGGAACATAAACTTTTTCTTTTTCTGCTGCTCCTTCTACTTCACCATCGCCGGTGATATCCTCTGTATACAGGCGGACACTATCCAGCTTCAGACAGCCGGTCACGCGAACCAGTGCATCTTCAAAATCTTCTGCACGGCGGATAGAAACTCCGGATGGTAATTCCCAGGTTTCTTCCTCATCTACAGTAACTGTACCACAGATTCGGATCACACCGCAGGATCCTGCAAGTTCTGCTGCCTTTTCAAAGCTTTTTACTGCCTCATCCTGGCTCTCGCCGCTATTCTTATCATTTCCCGTTTTTCCATTCAGATATACGATAGTTTTTTCTTCTTTCTTTTCCCCATCCTGAGTATCTTTCTGGTCTTTTGCAGACTCCGCATATACCATCTGACCGGTTGTGGAAGAAAGAACCATCACAGATGCCATCACCATTCCCACCGTCTTCATGTATCGCTTTGCTGCCGGTTTATTATTTTTCTTCATTATCCACATCTCTCCTGCTTTGTATTCTCAGCTGCGGTTTCACAGCTTTTTTTACTACTTTCACAGTTATTCAATTTTATATTATAACATATACTTCTCTTTTTCAACACCCCAAAAAATATGATTTTACAAGAATTTGTCTTGATTTTTGAATCGAATTCCTGTATATTCAAGTACAACTACTACATATTTTCAAAGGAGTGAATATTTTTGGATTCTGGCGACGCCATACAACTAATTGTGTTACTGCTGTTAATTTTGCTTTCCGCATTTTTCTCTTCCGCAGAGACGGCCATGACTACGGTCAACAAGATCCGTATCATGTCTCTTGCTGACGATGGGAATAAAAAAGCAAAAACCTTATTGAAAATTATTGAAAATCCGGGAAAGCTTCTGAGTACGATCCTGATCGGCAATAATATTGTCAACCTGTCGGCATCTTCTCTGGCAACCACCTGGACCACGAGAGTTCTTGGTAATGCCTTTATTGGTTTTATCACCGGCGTTCTGACCTTGCTGATTCTTCTGTTTGGTGAGATTACTCCGAAAACCCTGGCAACATTACAGGCAGAAAAAATCTCTCTTGCCTATGCACCGGTAATCTATCCTCTGACCAGGCTGCTGACTCCTGTAATTTTCCTTGTGAATCTGCTTTCGCGCGGTGTCTTATTTCTGCTTCATGTAGATCCCGATGCCAAGCCAAATGCCATGACAGAGCAGGAACTTCGTACTATCGTGGATGTCAGTCATGAAGACGGTGTCATCGAGAGCGAAGAACGGCAGATGATCTATAACGTTTTCGATTTTGGTGATTCTCAGGCCAAGGATGTGATGGTTCCCCGTATCGATATGTCTCTGATTAATGTGGATGCCACTTATGACGAAGTAATTCAGGCATTCCGTGAAGACGGTTATACACGTTATCCGGTCTATGAAAATTCAACAGATACCATCATCGGCACTCTGAATATGAAAGACCTGATTCTGCGAGATCCGGAAAAACCGTTTTCTGTACGGGATTTTCTCAGAAACCCATATTTTACCTATGAATACAAAGGTACGGCAGATCTTCTGATGGAGATGAAAGAATATGCCGTCAATCTGGCAATAGTCCTTGATGAATATGGCGCAACCGCCGGTATGATCACACTGGAAGACCTGCTCGAGGAAATCGTCGGAGAGATCCGTGATGAATACGATGCCGACGAAGAGGAAGACTTTAAAGAAATCGTTCCAAAACGAGAATATCTTGCAAAAGGTTCTGCCAAACTGGACGATCTGAATGAAGCTCTGGATCTGCATCTGGAAACAGAAGATTACGATTCTATCGGAGGTTTTGTGATCGAACAGCTCGATCACCTGCCGGTTCCCGGTGAATCCTGTATCACAGATAATCATCTGAAACTGGTCGTTGATCAGGTGGACAAAAACCGTATCGAACTTGTACACATCTATATACCGGAAGATTTTTACGATAAAAAAGAAGAAGAGGATTAACCTCTTCTTCTTTTTTATTCCACACTTTTCAATGATTCGATCATATCAATCTTTTTCAGCCGGTAATACATCATTCCATTGACTAACAATGCAAATGCCAGTGTGATCAGTCCGCTGTACAAGAAACTTCTGAAAAATATACGTCTTCCGAACATCATCATATCCACTTCTACGGTTCGGATCACCTTTCCATGCAGAAAAGCACCGATTCCCACACCTGCGAGGATTCCGAATACCGTAAGCACCATATTCTCACGATATACATACGAAGCCACTTCTCCGTCGTAGAATCCAAGCACTTTCAGTGTTGCCAGCTCTCTCTGACGTTCTGTGATATTGATATTGTTCAGATTATACAGCACCACAAATGCCAACAAACCTGCCGATACGATCAGAACCACAATGACGATATTCAGAGAGCGAAGCATGTTGTCGATCTCACTGATTAGATCTGACGTAAAGGAGATAGCTGCGATCTCCGGATGTTCCATGATCGTCTGTCCCAGTCCGTCCTCGTAACTGTCTGACGTATCTTCGTAGCGAAGTAACAGCTGATTATACTCTGCCGCTTCCCCGAACAAGGTCTGATATGTGTCTGTCGTTATATAGATAAAATGTCGCACATAATTTTCAACAATCTCCGTGATTTCGACTTTCACAATCTGATCACCCTTTTTCATCTGCACTGTATCACCGACTTTGACTCCCAGAATATCTGCCGTCTTCTCACTGATGGCAGCCCCCTGCGCCGGGAAATCATAATGTTTTCCACTGATGCGATCACGCAGATCAAAGAAATCTCCAAAACAAGTCAGATCTTTCGGTACTTCCATCACCGCATCCACACTGCGCTTCGATGACTGCAGTTCCACACTCTGGCAATACATCTCCAGAATCTGCTGTATCCCCCGGATACGTCTCCATCTCGCTTTGTACCCGTGCTTTTTTTCTCTTCCGTGGCATCCCCGTTAAAAACAGCGCTTGCCTGATAGGTAAACAGATTAACAAACTGATTCTTTGCAATCGCAGTAATCGAATCCTGCAAGCCAAATCCCACCACGATCAGTCCCATACATCCACCGATACCAATGACAGTCATAAAGAACCGCTTTTTATACCGGATCAGATTCCGGATCGTTGATTTTGTTGTAAAGTTCAGATGTTTCCATAAAAATGGAATCCGTTCCAGCAGAATCCTCTTTCCGTTTTTTGGAGCCTCCGGGCGCATAAGCTGTGCCGGGCGCGCTGCCAGTTCCTTATAACATGCCACTACAGTTGCCACACCGGTACAGAGTGCACTCGCAAGGATCGCAAGTCCGCCCTCTTCCCAGTTTAACGGGGTCAGATACTCTTTCATACCCGTATACAGCATACCATACGCATTCATGATCACCCACGGCAGAATTTTCTCACCGAGCAGCACTTCCGACAAATGCACCGGAGATGGTAAACATCAGTCCGTAGGCAAGATATTTTACCGCGATCACACCGTCTCCGTATCCAGAGCTTTCAGTGTACCGATCTGCTGACGCTGTTCCTCTATCATTCGAGTCATCGTCGTCAGGCTGACAAGCGCTGCCACCAGAAAGAAAATGACCGGAAAGAACTTTCCTATATTTGTGATGCGCACTGCATCCTGTCCGTAATTTTCCGTGGAAGTCACCTGATCTCGT
>ENA-OPZZ01001424-OPZZ01001424.1-human-gut-metagenome-genome-assembly--contig:-NODE-1424-length-14787-cov-3.188063_pt1 | contig 14787 bp, 14 predicted proteins | sample MGYA00242487_ERZ504511 | MGnify/ENA primary metagenome ERZ504511 (study PRJEB26092, sample SAMD00036241) | human gut metagenome | host: Homo sapiens | study: EMG produced TPA metagenomics assembly of... | reverse complement strand
CAGTTGTTACTTCGTCTGCCCTGGAATCACGGCTGCTGCCGCAGGAGGATATCATTTTTCGGCGGATCACATTTCCACACAGAACAGCTATGCAATCGGTCAGGAAGAGGGAGGAGCCTACAACATTGCGATCGCCTATCTGACGGCGTGGCAGGGACCGGTGACCGAAGAGATGGATCCTTATGGAGACGGTGTTACACCAGAAGGCCTTTCACCGGTAAAACATGTGCAGGAAGTTCAGATCGCAGAAGATAAGGATTTTGATGCGATCAAAGAAATGATTTACCGGTACGGAGCCGTTCAAAGCTCGATCTATATGGATATGGGCGGGACAAAAGTGACATCTGAATACTATGATCCGGAAAATACTTCCTACTATTATAATGGAGAGGATGAAGTGAACCATGACATTCTGATTATTGGATGGGATGATGATTATCCGGCGGAGAATTTTACGAAGACTCCATCGAAAAACGGTGCGTTTCTGTGTCAGAACAGCTGGGGCGAAGGCTTTGGCGACGGCGGAAGATTTTATGTTGCCTATGATGATACACAGATTGGCAGAAACTGTGTGGCATACACAAGGATTGACGGGATAGATAACTATGACCATCTTTATCAGACCGATCTGTGTGGCTGGGTCGGAAATATGGGATATAAAAAAGAAAGCTGCTGGTTTGCAAACGTTTATACGGCAGATAGTACACAGACGCTGCGTGCAGTCGGGTTTTATGCAACCGGGCCGGAGTCGGATTACGAAATCTATGTGGCGGCAGATTTTAAAAACGAGATGTCACTTGTTTTGCCAAAGAAGATCCAGAAAGGTCATCTGGAACGAAAAGGGTTTTATACGATTGATCTGAAAAAAGAAATTTCCATAGCAGAAGGAGAACGTTTTGCTGTTATGGTCAAAATAAACACACCGGGCAGTGATTATCCAGTGGCGATGGAATATCGGGCCGATGACCAGACTGCAAATGTAAATCTGGAAGACGGATGCGGCTACGTCAGCGTGGACGGTTACAGGTGGAGCCGGATCGAAGAAGAGTATGGCGGAAATATCTGCCTGAAAGCCTATACAGATAATCGCTGATGTGCTATGATAACGAATATAGGATGAACAAAAGCAGAAGGGAGAAAATCATGAAGAAAAGAATTGTTTTTGCAACCGGAAATGCCGGGAAAATGAAAGAGATCAAAATGATCCTGGGAGATCTTGGGATGCCGGTTGTCTCGATGAAAGAAGCCGGTATAGAGGCAGACATTGTAGAAGATGGAACGAGTTTTGCAGAGAATGCACAGATCAAGGCAAGTGCAGTCTTTGAAAAATGCCATGATATCGTGCTTGCAGATGATTCTGGACTGGAGATTGACTACCTGAACAAGGAACCGGGCATTTATTCTGCACGCTATATGGGAGAAGATACTTCCTATCATATCAAAAATGCAAATCTGATCAGCCGTCTGGAAGGGGTGCCGGATGAGAAACGTACCGCACGTTTTGTCTGTGCGATCGCAGCGGTTCTTCCAAATGGAGAAGTGCTGCACAGTGAAGGCACGATCGAAGGAATCATCGGATACGAAGAACAGGGTGAGAATGGCTTTGGATATGATCCGATCTTTTATCTGCCACAGTATGGATGTACAACGGCACAGCTGGAGCCGGATGTGAAAAATGAATTAAGCCACAGAGGCAAGGCACTGCGTGCGATCAAAGAACAGCTGAGAAAATATTGCGAGGAGGGAGCATATGAAGATACTGATCGTCAGTGATACGCATGGAAGACTGGAAAATCTGGAGCGGGTGATCGAAATGACAAAACCGATCGATGCCCTGATCCATCTCGGAGATGTGGAAGGACAGGAAGATTACATACGCCGTCTGGTTCCGTGTGCAGCCTATATGGTCAGTGGAAACAATGACTTTTTTTCCATGCTCCCAAGAGAACTCGAGTTTGAACTCGGCAAATATAAAGTGCTGATCACACATGGTCATTATTATTATGTTTCCCTCAATACCGAGGAGCTTCGCCGCCAGGCAAGGAGCAGGGGCAAAGACATTGTGATGTTCGGGCATACACACAAACCGTATCTGGATACGGAAGACGGGATCACGATCTTAAACCCGGGCAGTCTGTCTTATCCGAGACAGGAAGGACGCAGGCCAAGTTACATGATCATGACCATAGATGAGGCGGGAGAAGCCCGCTATGAAATCTGTTATCTCTGATAAAACTTGATATAGCCTCCGGCGGATTGCAGAGGTGCACAGAAGAATATGTCATAGGATGGATGACGTACACCGCACAGCAACAGTGCCGGAGGCATTCTTGAAATAGAAGAAAAGCAGCGTTTGATAACAGATGTGAAAAGATCGCAGCAAAAACGGTGAAAATCAAAATTGTTTGGAATTTTTGGAATTGTTTAAACTTTTTTGAAAAAAGGTGTTGACAGAAGAGAAAAACGATGGTATGATACAACACGTTGAAGGCAATGAGCCGGAAACAAAGCGGGAAAATAAAATGACAACAAAAAAATGTTGAAAAAAGTAAAAAAAGTACTTGACAGACAGAAATAAAAGTTGTAAAATATATCTCGTGTCAAACAAAAAAGAGAAATGCATATAAGCAAATAACGGGGTGTGGCTCAGCTTGGCTAGAGCGCCTGGTTTGGGACCAGGAGGTCGCAGGTTCGAATCCTGTCACCCCGACTGAAATTTTAAATTTCATCAAGTTTATATGCGGGTGTAGTTCAATGGTAGAACACCAGCCTTCCAAGCTGGATACGTGGGTTCGATTCCCATCACCCGCTCTTTGAGTCTGTAGCTCAGTTGGATAGAGCAACGGCCTTCTAAGCCGTGGGTCGGGGGTTCGAATCCCTCCAGGCTCGTTTTATGGTGGGTATAGCGCAGTTGGTTAGCGCGCCAGATTGTGGCTCTGGAGGCCAAGGGTTCGAATCCCTTTATCCACCTTTTTGGGCTATCGCCAAGCGGTAAGGCACAGCACTTTGACTGCTGCATTCGCTGGTTCGAATCCAGCTAGCCCAGCTAGCGTAAGCCGGCTGGACAAAAAGTGCCGATGCTTTCGCTCGTATAGTTCAGAACAAAATATGGGATATTAGCTCAGTTGGTAGAGCACTTGACTTTTAATCAAGTTGTCCGGGGTTCGAATCCCCGATGTCTCATGAGAAAGATGCATGGAAATGCATCTTTTTTTGTTGCAGTAACGAGGAAATGTCAGAGGCATTGGTGCGGAGCGAGAAAGCGGGCAAAAAGTGATACTGTATCTGCAAAAAAAGAGTTACAGTATCAAATTTTTCTCACATTTGTTTTTTATCATAAGTGCCAGTGTGATAACTTAATATTTTCTTAAGAAGGGGAATTTAAAAGTATGAAAGCGAAAAAGAAATGGATGTTTCTTGGACTGACTGTTCTGGTTGTTGTGGCAGCAGGTCTTGGATATTGGAAACGGATCGGAATCCGCAATACGCTGTATCGTATGCTGGATAAGCAGATTCCATTAACAGGTGATGTTTATGGATATTACGGACAGGAAGTAAAGGTAAAAGAAAATTTGAATGAAGAAACCTCTTTCCAGATGGAGGATTCCTATGCAGACAAAATTGACACGACGATCACAAAAGAATCCAGTATGGTTGATACCTCCTGGCAGATCGACCAGCAGATCGAGGCGGAAGTCCAGTCCGGTGCATATACCTTTGAAGAGCCGGAAGTGATCATGGATCCTTACCAGATCTCACCGTTGACCGGTGTTGCAGTATTTCAGACAGATGAGGAATACCGTGTCCGGGTTACTGTAAAAGGAAAGACAAAAGAAGCAGATATCACCGGTGTGACTGTGAAAGCAAAAGGACATCGGGTACCGATCATCGGTCTTTACCCGAAAACGGAGAATTCGGTAAAACTGGAACTTTTAGATGACAACGATCAGACGATTAAAGAGATGGAACTGAAAGTTCAGACTGACGGACTGCCGGAAGAGATGGATGACATGGTATCGGTTGAAAAAAGTTCCGGAGAATCTGCCTATGGTCTTACGATTATTTCCGGTCAGGGCGTGTATTATCCGTTCGCTTATGATGTAAACGGAGATATTCGCTGGTATCTGAACCACAGAACATCCACTTACGGTGTGTTCCAGCTTTCGAATGGAAATTATATCATGCAGGACAATTACGGATACGTTTCTTCTGTGACGAAATCTTTCCCTGCTGCTTTTTATGAAATGGATTATCTTGGACGTGCTGTTCAGATGTACCTTGTCCCACATGGAACGCACCATGAGATCATTGAAAAGGAACCAGATGGAAATCTTCTGATCCTGACAAGTACTTTGCAGGATCATGTGGATGACAAGATCATTGAGCTTGACCGTAAGAGTGGGGAGATTGTCAACAGTCTGGAGATGACGGAGCTTTTTGGAAATGATTATACCGAAGACGTGATTGACTGGGCACATTTAAATACCGTTTCCTATCAGGCAGAGGATGATACCATTCTGATCAGTCCGCGAAACTTGAATTCCGGTGTGAAGTTAAACTGGACCACACATGAAATCGTCTGGATTCTGGCAAATCCGGAAGTCTTTAAAGGAACGAAATACGAGAAATATGTGCTTACACCGGATTCAGATTTTCTGTGGCATTACAGACAGCATACCGTTTATCAGATTGATACGGATCTGGACGGCAATTCGGATACGGTAGAGATCACGATGTTTGACAACCATCGTAACCCGGAAGCAGATTATTATGATCATGAAAAAGGATCGTTTGTAACGGTTTATGCAGTGAACGAAAAAGAGAAGACAGTCTCACTTCTGAAAAAGCTTAAGGTTGTGAAAGCAAACGTTACATCGAATACCATTTACGATGCAGACAGCGGTCATATCTTTGGAATGTGCGGAACGGTAAAAAGCGGCACTGCCAAAACAGGTATGACTTATGAGTTTGATTATGAGAGCGGTGAAATCCTCAATCAGTATTACATCAACAAGAATTATTACCGTGCAATTGAACTGGAAGCAAATTATGAGACGATGTCAGAAGCGATGCAGCAGCCTGAAAATTATATCAAAGGAACGCTTCGCCCACTGGCAGAAACCACTGCCAAAATCAAAGAGCCGACGCAGCAGCTGAGCGAAGGACTGAATTTTAAACTGACTGCAGGGATCCTGTTTGCAGAAATGCGGAACCGTCAGGTATCCCAGATTATTTTCAAAGGAGAGAACAAATCCTATGTTTATGATCAGTCATTCCTGAAGCTCAGAGAAGAAGACTATCTTCTGCGTACAGAGAGCATTCCGATCCCGCTTACAACAGTGGAAAAAGGAACCTATCAGATCTACTGTGTTTATCAGGATGGATATTATGATACGGCACAGACGATCACGATAAAATAAAGGCGGAGGGTTTTACACATTGCCAAAAGCTCCTGGCCAGCCAGGGGTCACTTAAGCGAAAAATTTTTGCATGCCAAACATAAAAGACAGAGCACATGACATATTCTTATGCCACTATGCCTCTGCCTTTTTTTTGTTTATTATTAATTTGTGACATTCCGCTTAGGCGACCCCGGGCAGGACTGGAGCATTTGAAAATGTGCAAAGCAAAAGTATTTATGGAAGATAGTGGCGTTCTGTATTCATAACACAGTTTCTATAACCTTCCTTTGTACATTTACAAAACCTCCGCCGTAATTTGATGAGAAAAATTGATTGATAAGAAGAAAAATATTGACACAAAAAAACAGTAATGCTAGGATGATACAGTTAGAAATAGCTAACATTAATTTGCTTGAACGAATAAAGAAAGGGCAGGTAAATTTTATGAAAAAAAAGATCACAGCAATTTTGATGGTGATCCTGATCGGTATAATGGCTGCAGGATGCGGACAGCAGCAGAAAACAGAGCATGACAGCGGGCACAGAAGAATCAGCGAGCCAGGATATTTTTTGCGATGGACACTTACATGTCTGTGACTGCATATGGGGTAGATGCAGAAAGTGCAGTTTCGGATGCAATTGCAGAGATTGAGCGACTGGATGCACTGCTTTCGACAGGAGAGACGGACAGTGAGATCTATAAGCTGAACCAGAATGGAGGAGGAAGCATTTCGGAAGATACTTCTTATCTTCTTGAGCGTGCACTTGAGATCTGGAAAAGTACGGATGGCTGTTTTGAAATCGGTATTTACCCACTGATGCAGGAATGGGGCTTTACAGACGGCAATTATAAAGTTCCGGATAAGGAAACACTGCAGAAACTACTGCCTCTGGCGGATTCTTCAAAAATTGATTTTAATGAGAAAGATCAGACCGTCAGCTTTGAACAGGATGGAATGGAGATTGATTTCGGAGGAATTGCAAAGGGCTATACTTCCGGAAGGATCATGGATATTTTCCGTGAACATGGCATCACAAGCGGAATGGTAAGCCTTGGCGGAAACGTACAGGTACTTGGAATCAAAACAGATGGAAGAAAATGGAGAGTTGCCGTTCAGAATCCAGAAGATACGGAAAATTATCTTGGTGTCCTTGAGACACAGGATCGTGCGGTGATCACGTCCGGCGGTTATGAACGCTATTTTGAACAGGACGGCAAGACCTATCAGCATATACTGGATCCGAAAACAGGATATCCGGCAGACAGTGGACTGACATCTGTGACGATCGTCAGTGCGGACGGAACGCTGGCAGATGGTCTGTCTACGTCACTTTTTGTGATGGGAAAAGAAAAAGCAGTGGCATACTGGCGGGCACACAGCGAAGAATTTGACGCGATTCTGGTAGAAAAAAGACGGAAACCGTATCGGTGACAGAGAACATTGCGGATCAGTTTACACCGGATGATGCGGTAAAAAAGACAGAAATCATAACAAAGCAATAAAAGACAAGAATCATAAGACTGGAGGAGCGGTAAGATGAACTGGAAAAAATTTATCAGCGTTTGCACCGATGCTGGCGGTTATTGTACTGGCCGGATGCATGGGAAAAACATTAGCGGGATATACGCCGGCCACTTACGAAGCCAAAGCAGAAGAAATCACACTCCAGGAAGAAACAACACAAAGCACAGAAGAAAAAGGACAGCAACGTCCAAAATAAAGAAAAAACAAGAAAGCCGCAAAAACAGAAAGCAAAAGAAAGCGGCAAAAGGAAACTTTGATCTGGAAGATGGAACTTATATCGGGGAAGGTCAGGGATTTGGCGGAACGATTAAAGTTTCGGTCGTAATAAAAGACAAGACGATCACAGAAATCAATGTCGTGAGTGCCGAAGGAGAAGATGCGGCTTTCTTTGGAAGAGCGAAGGGCGTGATTGATAAGATCCTTTCCGGGCAGAAGACGGATGTGGATGTGGTATCCGGTGCGACCTATAGTTCCAGAGGCATTATAAATGCCGTGAAAAATGCATTGACCGGAGAGAAGGATACCAGTACTTCACCGGCAGCGGGCGGCACAGGCGGGGCATCGGCAGCAGCCGGAAGTGGAAAGATCACGCAGGTGGCGGAAGACAAAGATCAGACCTGCAAAGACGGCACTTACTATGGCACCGGAACCGGATTTGGCGGAACGGTGAAAGTAAAAGTTGTGATCAAAGATAACAAGATCAAAAGTATTGAGATCGTGGAACATCAGGACGGAAGCAGCTATATGCAGAAGGCATCCGCACTGATCAGCACGGTGATCGAAAAACAGAGCACCAACGTAGACGGCGTGTCCGGGGCAACTTACAGTTCGGCCGGTCTGATCGAGGCGATCCGAAATGCTGTAGATCAGGCAAAAACGACAAAGACAACCGGGGACAATAAGAAAGAAACCGAGAAAAAGAATAACGATACATCCGGAACTGTCACTCCACAGGTGACTGGAAAGTTTCCATATAAAGATGGTATCTACTATGGAACCGGGGAAGGATATATGGGAGATATCACCGTTGCAGTGGTCATCCAGAATAAGACAGTCACCTCAATCCTGGTGACAGAGACAGACGGAGACGGGGAAGAATTTGTCAAAAAGGCAAAAGCAGTGGCAGACCAGATTGTGAAAAACAGAGTACCAGGAAAATAGATACCGTGTCGGGAGCAACTTACAGCTCGAAGGGAATCCTGGAAGCGATCAAAGATGCCCTGAATCATGCAAAAGAGGCAACTAACGGGAAAGAAACCGAAAAGCCGGCAGAAACCGAAAAGCCGGCAGAAACCGAGACGCAGAAGCCAGCAGAAACCGAGAAACCCTCAGAAAGTGAATCTTCATCGGAGAGTGAAAAAGAAAGAGTGTATGCCGACGGAGATTATACCGCTTCGGCAACCTGCACTTCCTCTGGCGGAGGAGCGTTTGACGATTATACACTGACTGCGACCGTCACGATCAAAGATGACAAGATCACAGCGATCACAAACGTTGCCGGAAGCGGAGCAGGTTATGTGGCTGCAGATGCTCTTTATATAAAGAGGGCGGCAGAAGGCACAAGAAAAGCACAGGGAGTGGTAGCACAGGTTCTGGCAAAGAACAGCCTGGACGAGATCGATGTGGTATCCGGTGCGACCTGTTCATCCAGTGCCCTTTTAGAAGCCTGCAGACAGGCACTTGAGAGTGCAAAGATCGTGCAACAAAGTGAGTAAAAAGTAAGGAAGATTCTGATGAAAAAATTCTGGATAAAAATGTGCAGCCTTGTGCTACTACTGTTTCTGATCGGCGGTTACAATACCGTGCTTGCAATGCGGGAGCAGCGAGATGAGATCGCCAGGCTGACCGCAGAACTGGAGGGCAGCAAGATGACCGTTTCAGCTTTAAAGGAACAGCAGGCAAAGACAACAGAAAATACAGCGGCAGAGGCTTTAAAAGGTGCAGATGCCAAGAATACAGACGGAGGCTGGAAGGACGGCACTTACGAAGGGGAAGGACAGGGATTTGGCGGCAAGGTCGTTGTGGAAGTGACGATCGAGAGCGGAGAAATCACGTGCATTGAAGTCAAAGAAGCACAAAAAGAGGACAGTGCATACTTTGAAATGGCAAAGGATATCATCGAGGATATCGTAGATGCACAGTCGGCGGACGTGGATACGATCAGCGGAGCGACCTTCAGTTCAACCGGAATCCGGGAAGCAGTTACACAGGCACTTGAAAAGGCGGAATAAGAAATGAACAAGAAACTTGACAGAAAAAAGCAAAAACAAGTACATCGTTATGTAAGAGCTATCATACAGCTGATCTTCTTTCTGCTGGTACCATCCGCTTTTACAGCTGCATTTTTCCGGTGTAAAATATCTGTTTACGCAGATTGGCAAAGGAGATGCGATCGGCATGACAAGTTTTGTCACAGCTCTGTGCGTCCTCTGCCTTTATACCATTCTGTTCGGTCGGTTTTTCTGCGGATTTGCCTGTGCAATTCGGAAGTTTCGGAGATGCATTGCATGGTATTTATCTGTGGATCTGTAAAAAAATCAGGAAAAAACCGTACCGTATTTCAGAGAAGATCACAAAATATTTATATCTGCTGAAATACATCGTGTTGGCTATGATCAGCCTGTTATGTTATGCAGGCGTTTATGCAAAAACAAAGGGCACCAGTCCGTGGGAAGTTTTTCCATGATCCGTGCCGGAAACTTCAAACTTGGCGGATATGCCATCGGAATTGTACTGCTGACCATTCTGATGATCGGCATGTGTGTGCAGGAACGCTTTTTCTGCCGTTTTTTCTGTCCGATGGGTGCCGTCTTTTCCCTGCTTCCGGCACTGCCGTTCCTGACACTGGCAAGAGACCGTGAAAACTGCATCAAAGGATGCAGGGCATGCACGAAAAACTGTCCGGCAGAACTGGGACTTCCAAAGAGCGGTTCGATCGAGACGCCGGGAGAATGTTTCCAGTGTCAGAAGTGTGTGGACATCTGCCCGAAAGGAAATATCCATACGAGAGTGCCGAAACTTCGCGGCAATGAAGTGTGGTTTACGGTTTTCAGAGCATTGCTGCTGCTTGGCGTGCTTTACCTGTTCCATCTGGCATAGGCAAAAGGGAGTAGCCTTCTTTTATGCCGGGCGGAACTATTTTTAAGGTTATTGGTTAGCAGATGCTAATTTTTAATAAAACAAACTAATTATTATTCGAGGAGGAATACTCATGAAAAAAAGAACCATCAACATGAAAAAGTCACTGGCAATCGCAGTCGCAGCAGCAATGATGCTCGGTATCTGCCCGACAGCAGCACCGGTCAATGCAGCAGATTCAGATTACAAATACGTTTATGCAAGTCTGGACTGGGCAGAGTACTGGCAGAATGAAAATGTTTATCTGGCAAGCGGAAGTACACTGAAATCTTCCTCCGAAGAAGCGGATGCCAGAGGAGAATATGATAAAGGTGCATTTGACGTTGTAACGCGTGCAACGAAAAACCACGGACTGCACCGCGGAAGTTTCCAGTGTGATGCTGTGATCCGTGATACCGATGGAAAAGCATATGAAATCTCTTACTGGACATCCGAAGAAGTGTCGGCAAAGGATGAAAATGGACAGGATACTACGAAAAAAGTTGTCTATGCAGTCCTGACAGACGGAAGCAAGATCCAGTTTGATAAAGGTACGATCACCTACACCGAAAACGGTGAGACAAAAACGGCAACCATGGAGGATTATGAAGTAAAAGGAATCAAATATGTACCGGTTGCAGTCAAAACAGAAGATTATGCAGATTTCTGCAAGAAATACAGCGTAACAGAAGATGCATCTGCAATCGAAGGCGGATATACGGAGAAAGCACTGAAAGCATATACAAAGACAGCAGAAGTAACTGCAGATACCAATGGTCTGAAAGTTGCAACAAAAAATGCAGACGGAACCTATTCTTTTGCGGCAAGAAAGACAGGAAGCAATTCCGGTATCAAAAATGAAGCACAGAAAACAGTCGATGAGACAAAGATTGTAAAGACGGTACGTTCCGCAGATGATGCTGAGACTTACGGTGCATTTATCCGTGTTGACCTGACAGGAGATGCTTATGGTGATCTGGGTGCAAATATGCAGACAGTTCGCTGGGACTACTATGGAAATGACAGCACTTACACAAACAAACTGGCAACCTACGGAACAAAATTTGCAGCAGATAACTGGATGCACAAATCCATGGGTGTTCAGCTTGGACTGACGAAATCCCTTCGCTGCCAGCTGCCGGAAGGAACCGACGGAACCGGATACTGGAAAGTAACCGTATATGCACTGGGATATCAGGATTATACCTTTGAAGTACAGGCAACATCTGAGAACATCGTATCTGACAATAAAGGTGATGAGAAAGTAGATACCACAGAACTGCAGAAAGTGGTAGACGAAGCAAAGAAACTGGTAAAAGCAGACTACACCGCTTCTAGCTGGGCATCTTTTGAGACAGAGCTGGCAGAAGCAGAAGATGAGCTGAAAACACCGCATACACAGGCAACAGTAAACGAAGCGATCGCTCATCTGCAGAATGCGATCAAAGATCTGGTAAAAGTACAGAAAGAAACCGAGACAAAGACACCGGAAACAAAAACAGACATCAACAATGATAAGAACAACCAGACACAGACTGCTTACAAAGCAAAAGTAAAACTGAACTCTGTCAAGAACACAAAAGGCAGAAAAGCAGTCCTGAAATGGAAAAAGGTTAAAAATGCAGACGGTTATGTTGTATACCGTGCAACAAAGAAAAACGGAAAATACGCAGCAGTAAAAACCATCAACAAAGGAAAGACGGTTACCTTTACCAACAAAAATCTGAAAAAAGGAAAAACATACTACTATAAAATCAAAGCTTACAAAAAAGTAAACGGCAAAAAAGCACTTGGTCAGTTTTCAGCAGTAAAGAGCGTTAAAATCAAAAAATAAGCGTAAGTTTTCAGATTTTTCGGGCGGGCACACTTGACAGGGTGTGCCTGCTTTTGTATAATAAAACAGCATGCGGTCATGGCGGAATTGGCAGACGCGCTGGTTTTAGGTGCCAGTGGGCAACCGTGTGAGTTCGAGTCTCACTGGCCGCATTCTTTACAGAAAAGAGACAATTTTTTCTATTCATCTGCTTGACAATTTCAGACAGTTGAGATATAGTAAATATATACAAAAAAGCTTTGGATTTTTTTAGGGTTTTCAGAAGCTTTACATATAAGTAGAGTAGATATCGTACGTAAAGTGTCGTTGGAGGGGGAGGCTTCCGACGAACGAAGGTTATACCGCGTTACGGTCTCGCTTCCGCTACTGCACAAAGAACCAGGATATTTTATCCTTTATTTTTGTGCGGCATTTTTTTTACCCAAAAACAGCTAATTACCGCAAAAGGCGGTTAATAAAGAAAGGAGTAATGAACATCATGGGATTCAAATCAGACATTGAAATTGCACAGGAGACAACGATGGCTCCAATCACAGAAATTGCAGACAAAGCAGGTATTGACCGTAAATATCTGGAGCAGTACGGCAATTATAAAGCAAAAATTGACTACAATCTGTTAAGAGAAAAAGAAGGCGAAGACGGCAAGCTGATCCTGGTTACCGCAATCAACCCGACTCCGGCAGGAGAAGGAAAGACAACCACATCTGTAGGTCTGGCAGACGGAATGTCAAGACTTGGTAAAAAAGTTATGGTAGCTCTTCGTGAGCCGTCACTTGGACCTGTATTCGGTGTAAAAGGCGGAGCAGCCGGCGGCGGATATGCTCAGGTAGTTCCGATGGAAGATATCAACCTCCACTTCACAGGTGATTTCCATGCGATCGGTGCAGCAAACAACCTGCTGGCAGCCATGATCGACAACCACATTTTCCAGGGCAACGCACTGAACATTGACCCGAGAAAGATCACATGGAAGAGATGCGTGGATATGAACGACCGTCAGCTGAGAAACGTAGTAGACGGACTTGGCGGAAAGACAAACGGAATGCCAAGAGAAGATGGTTATGACATCACCGTTGCTTCTGAGATCATGGCAGTTCTGTGTTTGGCACGTGACATCACAGACCTGAAAGAAAGACTGTCTAAAATCATCATTGGCTATACATACGGAAAGATCGCAGAGCAGAAACCGGTTACCGCAGGTGACCTGAATGCACAGGGAGCTATGGCAGCTCTTCTGAAAGATGCACTGAAACCAAACCTGGTACAGACACTGGAGAAAACACCGGCAATCGTACACGGCGGCCCGTTCGCAAACATTGCTCATGGATGTAACTCCGTAACAGCAACCAAGATGTGTCTGAAACTGGCTGATTACACCATCACAGAAGCAGGATTCGGTGCTGACCTTGGTGCTGAGAAATTCCTTGATATCAAATGCCGTATGGCAGATCTGAAACCAAACGCAGTTGTTATCGTAGCAACTGTCCGTGCACTGAAATACAATGGCGGTGTAGCAAAAGCAGACCTGAACAACGAGAATCTGGAAGCTCTGGAAAAAGGTATGCCAAACCTGCTGAAACACGTAAGCAATATCACAAATGTATACAAACTGCCTTGCGTTGTTGCAATCAATGCATTCCCGACCGATACAGAAGCAGAACTGAAACTGGTTGAAGAGAAATGTAAAGAACTGGGCGTAAATGTTGTTCTCTCTGAAGTATGGGCAAAAGGCGGCGAAGGCGGAATCGCTCTGGCAGAAGAAGTGATCCGTCTGTGTGATCAGCCAAACGACTTTACTTATGCATACGAACTGGAAGGTTCTATCGAAGATAAACTGAATGAGATCGTTCAGAAGATCTACGGCGGAAGCAGAGTTGTCCTGACAGCAAATGCAAAGAAACAGGCAAAACAGCTCGAAGATATGGGATTTGGCAACTGCCCGATCTGTATGGCAAAAACACAGTACAGCTTAACGGATGACCAGACAAAACTGGGTGCTCCGAAAGATTTTGAGATTACTGTTCGTAACCTGAAGATTTCCGCTGGTGCAGGATTCATCGTAGCACTGACCGGTGATATCATGACTATGCCTGGACTGCCGAAAGTTCCGGCGGCTGAGAGAATCGACGTAGATGAGACAGGAAAGATTTCCGGACTGTTCTGATCAAAACAAAATGATCGCAAAGGTCATATGCATTTTTTCATAAGACAGGGATGAAAGATTCCCAGCAAGCAGATGCCAGGGTTCAATGGGTATACCAGCCTTTTGACTCTGGCATCTTTTCAATGTAAATATAAGAAGAAAAAGCGAGGTGCGTATATGTTTCGAGAAGAGTATCAGGCAGTTTGTGGTGCTGCAAAGAAAAAAGTGGAATTTCTGGAAAAGAATCCGCTTGGATATGTGACAGCTGCTTTCCTGGCAGGAATGTTTATCGGACTGGGCTGCGTGCTGATGGGCGTTGTGGGAGGATATTTCAATGCAGCGGGAAGTCCGGCAACGAAATTGCTGAACGGACTTGTTTTTGCAGTAGGATTAAATTTTGTGTTTATGGCAGGTGCGGAACTGTTTACCGGAAACAATTTTACAATGAGTGCAGCATCTATAAAAGGAGAAGTTTCCTGGGGGAAAACGATCAAAGTGTGGATTGTCTGCTATCTGGGAAATCTGCTCGGTTCTGTTGTGACAGCCGGAATCTTTATGATGACCGGACTGATGAACGGACAGGAAGTTGGAACGTTCTTGAGAAGTGCGGCAGTGGCGAAAGTCTCCGCAGCTCCGATGGAGCTTTTTGGCAAAAGCGATCCTCTGTAACATCTGTGTATGTCTTGCGGTGTGGTGCAGCATCAAAATGAAAACAGAGACCGGCAAGATCATGATGGCGATCCTGGGTGTGATGACCTTTGTTAC
>ENA-OPZZ01001421-OPZZ01001421.1-human-gut-metagenome-genome-assembly--contig:-NODE-1421-length-14794-cov-4.818095_pt1 | contig 14794 bp, 12 predicted proteins | sample MGYA00242487_ERZ504511 | MGnify/ENA primary metagenome ERZ504511 (study PRJEB26092, sample SAMD00036241) | human gut metagenome | host: Homo sapiens | study: EMG produced TPA metagenomics assembly of... | reverse complement strand
AAATTCATTATTTCTGGTGTTCCGTCTACTTCTATACCCTCTGATGTATTTCTATCTAAAATTCTATATCCCAATTGCATTGACTCCATTGCAGTAACAACACTGATTCCCCCAAATAATATAAAACACATGCTCAAAATAAAACCTATGATCCATTTCTCCGTATTCATTCTCCTAATATTATTTGCAATTAAGATTCTTCGTTCCAAGTTACATTCCCCAATTCCTACACAGATATATTCCTGGAACTGAAATTGATGAATCATAATATCATAGATTGTCTTAAAATATCCCTTCTTGCTTCCCGTCTCATTGATCACACTGAAATCGCAATAGACTTCACTCCATTCATTCACTGCTTTAAATATTTGACGTTTTAATGGATAAAACCAGTAGATCAGTAAAATCATTCTGCATAATAGTTTCCAAAAGATATCCTTATGTTTTATATGTGTCAGTTCATGCAATAAAATAATCTTTAGCTGGTCTGTGGTATATTCTTCTGTCGGAAGTAAAACTTTTGGATTCCTTATTCCATATACCATCGGTGTCTGTACAAATGGATTGCATTCAACACTTACAGAATTATGAATCTCAAATTTTTCCATTAATTCTAGCGCTTGCTTTGAAATCCATTCTCTACATGTTTTTCCTGACTGACAGATATCTAAAAATATCCTCTCCTTACATTTGCTTTTCCATATGCTGATTCCAAATCCTATTCCCCATATCCCTACCATACATATTGCAAAATTTCCTATCCTGTCATTTACCAAAAAGGTAATTCCATCCCAAAGAACCGTCCTTAGGATTACAATTGGAAAAGGAATCAAAAAAAACAAGATTACAATCTTTAACAATCCATAATTCAGCCTGACAAATCCTTTTTCCTCCATCTTTTTACATAGCATCTTCCATATAAGAAACAATATACTTCCTATGAGAAGACAGATAAATAAATAGCACAATATATAAATGCTAATCTGCTGAATCATCCAGATCATCGATCAACCTCCGTAATTTATCATTCTCCTCTTGTTTTACTACATCAGAAAGAGCTACTGAAAATTCATCCCATGAATCATCAAACCATACTTTTTCATCTGCTCAAACTGCACTTTATGATAATCTGATTCATCAACTTTCGAATAAATAAAACTTCTTCTTCCTTCTTTCTTTGTCTCTATGAAATCTTTCTTCTCCAATCTTCTCAAATAAGTCGAAACACTATTCCTATGATATTCTTTCCCTGTATTCCTTTTTATTTCTTCCACCAGATCCTGTATTGTTACTCTGCCCTGTCTCTTTTCAATATTCCAAATAGCTTTCATTACAATCGCATTTAATCCTGTTAAATATTCAATTGCCATCCATTGATCCTCCTTCTCTGTGTTTATATTTATACAATAGCATGATTATGTTTAATTTTCAATATTGAACTTATATTTTAGTGATAATATAAATCAATAAATTGTACGCCAATAACCTTTAACATACACACCTGTGGTGGTTTGAATAGCCGTCTATGTATATGATAAATAATAATAAGGATCTCCCGACCATTAGAATTCTGTCAAAATGACATGCCGAATTCTAATGGTCGAGAGATCCTTATTATTTATCATATACATTTGAACGATTATCATTCAAATTACTTTTTATGTTTCCCAAAGAAACCTTTATGTTCTTTATGAGCTTCTTCCTTCTTTGGAACTTCACCCATAGCTTCCTGGAATTTCTGAAGAGCTGCTCTTTGCTCTCCGTTTAAGTGTTCTGGTACCTGAACGACAAGTGTTACATAGTGGTCTCCTCGTACATTCTTATTACGTACCATTGGCACACCTTTTCCTTTTAAGCGGATTCTGGTGTCTGTCTGTGTTCCTGGTTTGATCGTGTATTCGTATGGTCCATCGACTGTAGGAATCTGGATCTTACCACCAAGTGCTGCCTGTGTAAAGGAAATTGGCTCTGTTGAATAGATCGTTGTATCCTGACGCTGGAATTTTGGATGTCTTTCTACGATCACTTCTACTAACAGATCTCCTCTTGGGCCTCCATTTGTACCTGGTTCTCCTTTTCCACGGATACGGATACTCTGTCCGTTGTCAATACCTGCTGGTACTGTCACTTCGATCGTCTTACGATTGCTTACATAACCTGTTCCATGACAATCTGGACACTTATCACGAATGATCTTACCTGTTCCATGACAATCTGGACATGTCTGAACATTCTGCACCGTTCCAAACATAGACTGCTGTGTAAATACAACCTGACCACGTCCCTGACATTTTGGACATGTTTCTGGACTTGTACCTGGTTTTGCACCGGTTCCGTGACATGTTGTACATTCATCTTTTAATGTAATTTCTATTTTCTTTGATGTACCAAAGACTGCTTCTTCAAATGTTACGTGGATTCTTGCACGAATATGTGATCCCTGTGTCGGACGATTAGCCTGTCTTGCTCCGCCACGGCTTCCTCCACCGAACATACCTCCGAAAATATCACCAAAGATATCTCCCATATCACCACCGAAATCAAAACCGCCAAATCCGCCGCCATTAAATCCGCCAGCACCCTGCTCAAAGGCAGCATGACCATACTGGTCATACTGCGCTTTCTTTTCAGAGTCGCTTAATATCTCATAAGCTTCTGTTACTTCTTTAAATTTGGCTTCTGCCTCTTTATCTCCAGGATTCGTATCTGGATGATATTTCTTGGCAAGTTTTCGGTAGGCTTTCTTTATTTCTGATGCTGAAGCATTACGGTCAATGCCTAGCACTTCATAGTAATCTCTTTTTTCCGCCATTTTTAGTCTACCTTCTCTTTAAAATTATACTTCTTTGTAGTCACCATCTACAACATCATCGTTTGCTGCTCCCTGGTTTGCTCCTGCATCTGCTGCTCCCTGAGCTCCCTGCTGAGCCTGTGCTGCTGCTTCATACATCTTTGTAAATAAATTCTGAGCACTTGTCATCAGTTTGTCTTTCTTAGCTTTCAGATCTTCAACCTGAGCATCTGTCATATCCTGATCTTTTGTAGCTTCTACAAGATCTTTTAAATCTTTTAAGTCAGCTTCTACAGCTGCTTTTTCTGTAGGATCTACTTTATCTCCTGCTTCTTCTAAGGCTTTCTCTGTCTGGAATACGATAGAATCAGCTTCGTTTCTTGCATCGATCGCTTCTTTACGTTTCTTATCTGCAGCTTCGAATTCAGCAGCTTCTTTTACAGCTTTATCGATATCTTCATCAGACATGTTAGATCCAGCTGTGATCGTAATGTGCTGTTCTTTTCCTGTTCCAAGGTCTTTTGCAGATACATTTACGATACCATTTGCATCAATGTCGAATGTTACTTCGATCTGAGGTACTCCACGTCTTGCAGGTGCGATACCATCTAATCTGAATCTTCCTAAAGATTTGTTATCTTTTGCGAACTGTCTCTCACCCTGTACAACGTTGATATCTACAGCACTCTGATTATCTTCTGCTGTTGAGAAGATCTGGCTCTTCTTTGTAGGGATTGTTGTATTTCTTTCGATCAGACGTGTTGCAACTCCACCCATTGTCTCGATAGACAGTGATAATGGTGTAACATCCAGAAGAAGGATATCACCGGCACCAGCGTCTCCTGCTAATTTACCACCCTGAACAGAAGCTCCGATCGCTACACATTCGTCTGGGTTGATTCCTTTGAATGGTTCTTTTCCTGTTAACTGCTGTACTTTGTCCTGTACGGCTGGGATACGTGTAGAACCACCAACTAATAATACTTTGCTTAATTCAGAAGCTGTCATTCCAGCATCGTTTAATGCGGAGTTTACAGGTCCTGCTGTTCTCTCTACTAAATGAGCTGTTAATTCATCGAATTTAGCTCTTGTAAGGTTCATATCAAAATGTTTTGGTCCTTCAGCTGTTGCTGTGATGAATGGCAGGTTGATGTTTGTTGTTGTTGCAGAAGATAATTCTTTCTTAGCTTTCTCTGCTGCTTCTTTTAATCTCTGCATTGCCATCTTATCTGTTGATAAGTCAACACCTTCCTGTTTCTTGAATTCATCTAACATATACTGTGTGATAACGTTATCAAAGTCATCTCCACCTAATTTGTTATCTCCTGCTGTTGATAATACTTCGATGACACCATCACCAATCTCGATGATAGATACATCAAATGTACCACCACCTAAGTCATATACCATGATCTTCTGTTCTTCTTCGTTATCAAGTCCATAAGATAAAGCTGCTGCTGTTGGCTCGTTGATGATACGTTTTACATCAAGTCCTGCAATCTTACCAGCATCTTTTGTTGCCTGACGCTGAGCATCATTAAAGTAAGCTGGAACAGTGATAACTGCTTCTGTTACTTTCTCTCCTAAGTAGTTTTCAGCATCTGATTTTAATTTCTGTAAGATCATTGCTGAAATTTCCTGTGGAGAGTATGCTTTGTCATCGATCTGAACTTTGTAATCTGTTCCCATATGACGTTTGATAGAAGCGATTGTCTTCTCAGCGTTTGTAACTGCCTGACGTTTTGCAGGTTCACCGATCACACGTTCTCCTGTCTTTGTAAATGCTACTACAGATGGTGTTGTTCTCATACCTTCTGCATTTGTAATAACGGTTGGTTTTCCACCTTCCATAACTGCTACACAACTGTTTGTTGTTCCTAAGTCAATACCAATAATTTTACCCATGATCTATGTCCTCCTAAGATTTCTTCTTATTCTATATATAATATAAATATTAGTTAGCTACTTTTACCATACTATGGCGCAGTACATTTTCTTTGTACATGTAACCTTTCTGTAATTCTTCTGCAACGATGTTCTCACCAAACTCATCATCTTCGACATGCATCACTGCGTTATGAAGATTTGCATCGAATTCTTTTCCTTGCGCATCCATTGGTGTTACTCCCACATCTTCCATTACAGCGACAAACTGTTTATAGATCTGTTCGATTCCTTTAACGAATGCGGAGTCTTTCTCTTCTTCGGATACGGCTTCTAAGCCTCTCTCAAAGTTATCAATAACTGGAAGAAGTTTTTCTAAAACTCCCATTGCTCCCATATCATAACGCTGTGTAGCTTCCTTTGCTGTACGCTTTCTTGCGTTCTCAAATTCAGCCATCAGTCTCTGATATTTGTCTTTCCAGTCAGCTACGGACGCTTCTAATTCTGCAATCTTGTCATCAGCGGCTGCTTCCTTTGTCTCTTCTGTTTCTTTGGAAGCTTCCTCTTTTGTTTCTGTATCTTTTATATCTTCAGCAGTCTCTTCTGCGTTCTTTACTTCTTCGTTGATGTTTTCGTTTTTCTTACTCATCACATCACTTCCTTTCTTAAGATTTGTCTTTAAAAATATCATCTAATTCTTCAGTGAGGTTCTTTAAAGTCTTAACAACTTTCTTGTAATCCATTCTCTTCGGTCCGATGATACCAACGGTACCTGTACCTCCTTCTGCAAGCTCATATGTTGCAGTTACGATACTACAGTCCTTCATATTCTTAACCGGAGATTCTTCTCCGATATAAACCTGGATCCCTGTATGATTATCAGAATCTGATTCCAAAGTTGAATCAACCAGTTTCGTCAGTGCCTTCTTCTCAACTAATGTATCAAGAAGTTCTGTTGCCGTATCCGGATTCCCAAGCTCCGGATATTTTAAGATATTGGTCGCTCCTCCTGTGTAGATTTCCATATGATCTGCATCATGGATCGCTTTGGCAATCTCTTCAAGAATCCGTTCTAACACATCCTGTCTGATCCCTGCCTGCTCTCTCATCGTCTGGATCAGTGCAAGGTTGATATCTTGTAATGATAATCCTTGTAAAAATGTATTCAACAATACATTCAATTTCAGAACATCTTCATTCGAAAGCGGTTCTTCTACCTGGATCATCTTGTTCTTTACGATATTGCCTTGTGTAACGATCACTGCAAGTAGATGTTCGTGATCCACCTGAGACAGCTGCACAAATTTCAGTGTTACATTCTGATAATGTGGGGAAGAAACCATCGTTGCATAATTCGTGCTGTTTGCCAATGCATTGGCAACCTGTTTTAATAAGACTTCCATCTTATCAACTCTCTGAATCAATGCCTGCTTCTCTTCGTGTTCGCTGTCACGTTCCGTCATCAGCTGATCTACATAAAAACGATAACCTGTGTCGGAAGGAATTCTTCCTGCGGATGTATGAGGCTGTAAGATATATCCCATATCTTCCAGATCTGCCATCTCATTACGGATCGTTGCTGAGCTTAAATTCAACTCAGGATGTTTGGCAATGGTTCTTGATCCTACCGGCTCACCAGTTTCAAGGTAATTGGCGATAATCGCTTTCAATATTAACTTCTTACGATCATTTAACTCCATATCTTCGCCTCCTGTTATTAGCACTCATTTATATCGAGTGCTAACATCTATATTTAAAGTAGCACTTTCGCATTTTAATGTCAACCTTTTCTTTCAATTTTTTTGAAAATTTGTTCAGTTTTTTTCTTCTCTGAATAGAATGTACAAAAGGAGGTACTTTTCATGCATAAAAATACGGATTTTCATATAGAACAAACTCGACTTAATGATACATATCGAAAATTAAATTCTGGTAACGATTTTTCTTCCTATATAAATGAGCAAGAAAACCAATCACCAACATATTGGTCTTTTTTAAAATTAAGAATTGGCTTTTCTATTTTGTTTTTATTCTTTTTAATCGCATGCTTTAAGACTGCTCCTGTCAAAGAATTCAAAAAAGTTCAATCTGCTTTTTCCCACATCAACCAGACCGATTCCTACAGTGAGCATATTCTAAATCAATTTGATTTAAATTTCTCATCATGCATAGATAATCTTCACAAAAAGAAACGCTAGTTTTGGCAAAATACCAATCTAGCGCTTCTTTGTTTAAATACTTCTTTTCATTTTTCTTACTATAACTGCAGATAAGACCATCTTCCGTAAACGTTCTTCTTATTAATTGTCTGATATGGGCGAACTTTAATATAGAGGGTTTTCTTCTTATTCTTTTACATATGTTGTAGCATTTGACACATTTTTCTTGACCATTACTGTTTTCAATACTTTTTTAAATTTCTTGTCAGTACTGAATTTTAACTGATAACCATTGGCTCCTGATACTGGCTGCCACGTTGTACGAACTTTATTATTTCCATTCTTTCTGGCTATAATATAGTCATAAGATAATTCTGTTTGCGCTTCCTTGATCCCTTTCTTATATACAAGTTTGATTCCTGTGGAATTCATAAATGCATCTGCTGCAACATACTTTGTACTTCCCTCAAATGTAACCGTCCCAATCTGGTTGATTCCAGCAAAAGCACCTATCTCTATCTTTTGAATTCCTGATGGGATTGTAAAGTTTCTGATATTTACTGAAGCAAATGCATGATCTTTGATCACTTTTAAGGATTTTCCAAATGTTACGGATTTTAATACCGTACATTCATCAAATGCTGACTTGCCGATCATGGTTACCTGATCTGGAATTACCACGGCTTCTAATTCACTACATCCATAAAATGTATTTTCTTCGATCGTAGTGATCTTAGATGGAAGTTTGACATTCTTTAATGTTTCATTTCTATAAAATGCTTCTGGTGCGATCCATGTGATCTCTTCTGGAATTTCAACATTTGCATCTTTTCCGTCATATTTTAATAAACCGTGATCTTTTGTAATATACATATGATCTTTGTATGTAATCTGATCTGGAAGTAATTTCATTAATGACTCAATCGTGATATTCTTCCCAAGAGAACTTCCTAATGCGTAAAGGCTGTTCGCATCAAAATCTTTTGGAGCAATTTCAATGGTATCAACGTGCATATCACACGCATCCGCTCGATCCGTTTTATATTTTATTTTATTAATACTCTTTACAGATGATGGAATTACAATCTTCTTTAATTTAGAACAATTGTTGAACTCATCTCCTTCAGAATCTGTGGAATTATATAATACAGATTGCATATTAAACTCTGTACATCCTTCTTTGATCTTAAGCTCTGTTCTCTTTTGAGGTACTCTTACAATTCCTTTTCCATCTTTTGTATAGATTACACCCTCAATACTCTGATATGATGGATCATTCTTTGCAACTACCAGATTATTTGCTGACAGATATGATACATTTGCCAATTTTAATTTTGTATTAAATGTTATGGTATCAACTGCTGACTGATCACTTGTGACATACCATAACTTATCGTCAGTATCCTCTTCGAGTTTTAATTTAAAGTCTCCTGGCATAACGATCGTCTTTAAACTTTTACAACTTCCAAATGCCCCCTGCCCGATCGTCTTTGTCTTTGATGGAACCGTTATTTTAGAAATCTTTGTTCCATAGAAGCTTCGAATTCCTATCGTTTTTACTGTTGATGGAATTGTCACAGAATTCAAATTCTTACATAATGCAAACGCTTCATATGAAACAGATGTCACGCCTTTTTTAATGATAACTTTCTTGATCTTCTTGTTCCTTCGAAATTTCATCTTCGCAGGCATTGCACCTTTTCCTTTGATCGTCAATGTTCCCTTCTTAAGCGTGTATGTTACTTTAGTTTTCGCTTCCACTTTCTGCTGACCTGCTCCGCTTATAAAAATCCCCATTGTCAGAGATGCGATCATGCCTGCATACAACATCATCTTTCTTGTTCTCATCCACTGCCTCCTTTTGTTTTAATTATTAAATTACAACTTTATTATATCTTATGTATTTATTTTTGTACATAGTAACGACAGTGTTTTTACTGTAAAAACGAAAACTGCCATACGAATTTTCCTTCCATTCATATGACAGTTTCTATTATCATTTCTTTCTTATCTAGGTACTGTTTCTACGATAATCCCATTTTGTTCCATCGCATCTTTAGCTTCTAATGGCACTTGATCGTCCGTAAATACCATATTAATATCTTTGAGTCTACACTGCATGACAACTCCATGTTCTGAAAACTTGCTGGAATCTGTTAAAATGATAGAATTCCTTGTAGAATCCGCCATACTCTTGGCAGCTTCGGCCCTTAACATATCTCCGCTTGTGAATCCGATGCCAGGGATATACCCATCCGTTCCCATAAAGAGCTTATCTACATAAAAAGCTTCCGCACAGGTCTTCACCAATGGTCCTACCATAACCTCTGCTTCCTTCTGATATTCTCCTCCAAGAACGATGACCTTTGTAACACCACCCTCTGTTTCTCTGATAAAACGGGCAATATAGGATGAATTCGTGATAACTGTAATATCTTTCTTAGTCTCTGAAAGGTATTTTACAAGCAATGCACAACTTGACCCCGACTCTACCATGATCGTTTCCCCATCAGATATGATCTCACTTGCTTTTTCTGCAATGCGCTGCTTTGTTTCATAACAAAAAGCCATACGATTGCTGATGTCTGACATATTCTTCATTGTCGCATATCCATGTTCTCTTGTCAGAAAATTCAGTTCTTCCAAAGCATCAAGATCTTTTCTGATCGTGACCTGTGATACCTCCAGCATCTGTGACAAAGTTGCCACTTCTACTTTCTTTTTTTGATTTACGATTTCAAGAATCTTTGTTTGTCTGTCTGTCATGAAACTTTCCCTTTCTTCATAATATTAGGAAAGAGCCGTCTTGCGGCTCTTTATCCCTCTGCACTATTCATATAATAGCATATTTTTAATTAAAGGTCACAGATTCCTTTACCTTCTCCATAAACTGCATACCAGTCATTGTTGAAGTCTGTCACTGCTTTGTCAATATTAGGATTTGCAAATACCTGTTTTAATACTGCATATGGTGCTGTGATTGCTTCTGCTCCATAGTTAAATGCGTTCTTCACCTGTTCAACGCCTTTAAATGATGCTGCAACGATCTTACAATCATATCCATCATCTTCGATACGGTCCTGAAGATTGCTGATCAGTTCCATAGGGTCTGCCCCGAGATTTCCGATACGATTTACATATGGTGCGATATAGTTAGCTCCTGCTGCTAATGCAAAATATGCCTGCATTAGATCATAAACTGCTGTTGCTGTTACGTTAACACCTTCTGATTTCAAGATCTTGATCGCTTTTAATCCTTCATAGGATACAGGAACTTTAATATATACCTGATCATCGATCTCTTCTAAGATTCTGTGGGCTTCCTTAACGATTGTTTCTGCATCTAATGAAATTACCTGTACATGAAGGCTTCTTTCTTTCCCGATGATCTCACGAACCTTTCTCATATGTCCAAAGAAATCTTCTGGTGATGTTTTCTTAACGATGGATGGGTTGCTTGTTACTCCAACGATTGGCATGTGGTCTACACCGTCTTTGATCTCTTCAAGATCTACTGTATCTAAGATAAATTCCATGATTAAAACTCCTCCTAAGTCTTATTACGTGTTTCGTTTTTTGATACTTCTATCTTACCATAATTTTCGAATATGTCAACAATTATTTTCGTTTAATGTTTTTTAACTTTCATTTGTAAGTATATTATTTACTTTTCGTAAGTTGTGTGATAAGATATACAAAAGAATCAGAAAGGAGAAATATTATCCATGCAAACAAATGGTATTGTTTTTAATATACAGAAATTCAGCATTCACGATGGACCAGGAATCCGTACAACAGTTTTCCTAAAAGGCTGTCCACTGCGTTGTAAATGGTGTGCAAATCCGGAATCACAGTTGAGCCAAGTCCAAATTTTATATGATAAAGAAAAATGTGCTCATTGCGGTACTTGCACCCATGTCTGTCCAAACCAGGCAATTTCTATGGGAGATGACAGTTATGTAGGTATTGATCCATCAAAATGCGCTGGATGTCTTCAATGTGTAAAAAACTGTCCTGCAAAGGCCTTAAGTTATGAAGGAGAAGCAAAAGATGTAGATGAAGTTGTCAAAGTCTGTCTTCAGGATATTGATTTTTATGAGGAATCTGGAGGCGGTGTAACAATCTCTGGCGGTGAAGGAATGGTTCAACCAGATTTTGTAAAGGCTTTACTTGCAAAATTAAAAGAACATAAGATTCATACTGCGATTGAGACAACTGGATATATCAATAAAGAGATTTTTAGAGAATTGGCTCCGATGTTTGACTTGCTTTTGTTTGACGTAAAGCACTATGACAGTGATAAGCATTATGAAGGAACCCATGTCCATAACGAACTGATCATTGAGAATTTAGCATGGGCGACTTCTCAAGGAATTGAAGTTCTTCCTCGAATCCCTGTGATTCCTGATTTCAATGATTCTTTGGATGATGCAAAAGGAATCGCTGCTTTATTAAATCAGGTTGGAGCGAAGAAGGTTCAACTGCTTCCTTTCCATCAATTCGGAGAAAACAAGTATCATTTACTCGGAAAGACTTATTCTTATGAGAATGTGAAAGCATTGCATCCTGAGGATCTTACCGATTATCAGCAGATCTTTTTAGATATAGGTATCGATTGCTTTTTCTAACCTTTTGAAAATTCCATATACGCAAAAAGCTTTGGCAGAACAGTTTCTTGCCAAGGCTTTTTTAATTGTTTCTTTCATGAATATTATTTCTTCTAGTCTATCACGAAAAACAGCAGTTAACCCTACTCAAGCCAACTGCCATTCCTCTATTTTTGTAAATTATAATGTCTGCTCTGTTCTTCCGATGATATCATCCTGTGTCTTCTTAGATAATACATTAAAGAATGCACTGTATCCTGCCACACGAACGATCAGGTCTTTATGTTTCTCTGGATGTTTCTGGGCATCGATCAGAGTTTCTCTGGATACAATATTATACTGTACATGATATCCATGTAAACGGTTGAAGAATGTACGGATCAGCATCTCTAATTTCTGTTTGTTTTCTTCTGTTGATAACATCTGTGGTGTCATCTTCTGGTTTAATAAAACTCCACCTGTGATCTTCTCTGTTGGAAGTTTCGCAACCGTCTTAAATACTGCTGTTGGACCATTCTTATCTGCATTATGTGCCGGACTGCTTCCTTCGGCTAATGGTTCAAATGCATTTCTTCCATCTGGAGTCGCAATGGTTCCCATTCCCTGTCCAACATTCGCACTGATAGATGATGTTCCACCATAACGAATACCGCCGATCGGTCCTCTGTGGTAACGTGTGTTTGGATATTTCTTAATCTCATCTAAGTAAGAATCGTATGCTTCTACGACTAACTGATCGACATAGTCATCATCATTTCCGTATTTTGGAACGTCATTAATGAGCATTTCCTGAATCTTCTTGTTCTCTTCTGATTGGAAATCGTCTAAGATTGCATTCCAAAGCTGTTCTTTTGTGATCTTCTTCTCTTCGTATACAAGTTTCTTGATCGCTGCAAGAGAGTCTGCCATATTAGCAATACCAACCTGAAGTCCAGAGATAAAGTCATAGACTGCTCCACCTTCTTTGATCGTTTTTCCTCTTCCAATACAGTCATCTGTTAATGCAGAACATAAAACGTCTGGTACATCTCGCTCAGATGCTTTATCAATTGCATTTTCCACAATAACACTATAACGTGTCATTTCTCTGACGGTCTTATCCCATGCTGCTAAAAGATCTTCATATGTTTCCATCTCTGTAAATTTACCATATCCTTTGGTAAATCTCTTACCGCTTGTTAAGTCAACTCCATCATTCATCGCACAAAGCAGAACTCTTGGGAAGTTAATATAAGACATACCGGTACAACGATATCCCCATTTACCTGGAACAGCTGTCTCTACACATCCGATCGCACTATAATTGTATGCATCTTCTTCTTTGACACCCCAATTGATGAAAGATGGGATGATGATCTCATCGTTATTTAATGCTGGCATACCAAATCCGAGTTTCATAACTTCGATACATTCATCAAAGAAATGTTTGTCGATATTAGCATGATAACGGACTGTCAAGTTTGGCTGTGTCAGTCTTGTCTGTGCAACGGATTGTAATACTACAAAACTTAATTCATTGACAGCATCTTTCTTATCAGTTGTCTGTCCACCGATCGTTACGTTTTGGTACATTGGTGATCCTGCGGAACTTAATGTATGTGACTGGGAACGTACTTTATTGATCGTTAATGTCTTGATCCAAAGACATGTTAATAATTCTAATGCATCTTCTTTTGTGATCTTTCCTTCATTGATATCTTTCATATAATATGGATACATATAAGTGATCCAGTCCCACGGTGGTTCTGGAAGTCAGGCAAGATCAGTAGTAGAAGGAAGCAATGGTGATGTTGTAACACTGGCCTTAGAACATGATATTTCGCTGATCGAACAGACAGGACTTATAAATAAAGGGTGGCAGAAGAGATTTTCAAATGATTCTGCACCATATACGTCAACGATCGTCTTTCTTGTAAGAAAAGGAAACAAGAAAAGCATCAAAGACTGGAAAGACTTGATCAAAAAAGGAGTGGAAGTCATCACACCAGATCCAAAGAGCAGCGGGGGTGCCTGCTGGAACTTCTTAGCAGCTTATGGTTATGCGATCGATACCTATCACGATCAGAAAAAGGAAGAACAATTCCTGACAAAATTATATCAGAATGTATCTGTTATGGATTCAGGAGCCAGAGGTTCTACGACAACCTTTGTAGAAAATAAAAAAGGTGATGTCTTGATCGCATGGGAGAATGAAGCAATTCAGACAGTTAAGAATTATCCAGATAAATACGAGATCATTACACCAAGCATCAGTATCTTGGCACAGCCAAGTGTAAGCCTTGTTGATGATAACGTAAAGGTCAATGGAACAAAGAAGATCGCAACAGAGTATTTAAAATATCTCTACAGTGACAAAGCACAGAAACTCGCAGCCGAAGAAGGATACCGGCCATCGAATGAAAGAATCTTAAAACAGTATCAAGGTAAATTTAATCTGAACATGAAACTATATAAGATCAGTGATTTTAGAGGATGGGATCAGGCTTACAAGAAATATTTTGAAGATGGAGCGTTGTTTGACAAGATTTATATAAATCAATAAAAAGGCAGGAATGAAGATGAGTAATACAAATAACGAGAATAGGACATTAAAAAAAGCGAAAAAAGCAAGGGTCATTCCAGGGTTCGGATTAACGATGGGAGTTACAGTAACGATGTTATCATTGATCGTACTGATTCCATTAGCATCCGTATTTGCATACGCACTAAAATTATCGCCGAATGAATTCTTTACATTAATATCGAAAGAAACAGTAAGAAATGCATTTATCACAAGTATCGGAAGTTCGTTTATTGCAGCATTGATCAATGTTGTGTTTGGGCTGATCATCGCATGGGTACTTGTAAAATATGAATTTCCGGGGAAACGATTAATGGATGGGATGATCGAACTTCCTTTTGCACTGCCAACCGCAGTTGCTGGTATTACATTATCAAAAATGTATGCAGAAGATGGAATGATCGGACGATACTTTGCACACTTTGGGATTAAGATTTCTTATACAAGGATCGGACTTTTGATCGCACTTGTGTTTATTGGGATTCCATTCATCGTAAGAGCGGTTCAGCCAGTGCTTGAGAAAATGGATGACCAGTATGAAGAAGCAGCGTATATGTTAGGTGCAACACCGACAAGAACATTCTTTAAAGTCATTTTACCAGAATTAAGACCTGCATTATTAACAGGATTTGGACTGGCATTTGCAAGGGGAATCGGGGAATACGGAAGTGTGATCTATATCTCAGGAAACAGTGCCAAGGAACATACACAGATGATCTCTTATGTGATCATGCAGAAATTAAACTATATCGACTATAAAAGTGCAACAGCTATTGCTCTTGTCATGCTGATC
>ENA-OPZZ01001419-OPZZ01001419.1-human-gut-metagenome-genome-assembly--contig:-NODE-1419-length-14800-cov-2.983439_pt1 | contig 14800 bp, 12 predicted proteins | sample MGYA00242487_ERZ504511 | MGnify/ENA primary metagenome ERZ504511 (study PRJEB26092, sample SAMD00036241) | human gut metagenome | host: Homo sapiens | study: EMG produced TPA metagenomics assembly of... | reverse complement strand
CCATTGCCGTAACCGTTCTGGCCATTGCCGTTCTGGTTGTTCTGGTTATTCTGGCTGTTGCCGTTGGAATCTGAGCTGGACGAACCGTTCACCGACGACTCCTCCTGATCGAGCGTCACGTCCACATCCATGGTCTTGCCGTCGCGCACGATGGTCAGCGTCACCTTGTCTCCCAAAGCCGCGGCACGAACGTAACCAAGCAGCGAGTAGTTGTTGTTCACGGCGTTGCCGTTGAAGGCCACGATGGTGTCGCCCTCCTTGAGGCCGGCCTTGTCGGCCGGGCCGCCGGAGACGACCGCGCTGCCAGTGGCGCTGGACTTGGTGATGGTCGCGCCGCCGCGGGTCACACCGTCGGCTTCAACCGTGTCGGACTTGATGACCACGCCGAGGGCAACGTGCTTGACCTTGCCGTCCTTGATGATTTCGTCGGCCACACGCTTGACGAGGTTGGACGGGATGGCGAAGCCGATGCCGATCGAACCGGCGGAGTCGGATGAGGCGGCGGTCGAGGCGATGGACGATGTTGCATACCGACTGCGACCTGGCCGGCCTGCGTTGAGGTCGGGCCGCCGGAGTTGCCGGGGTTGATGGCCGCGTCGATCTGGACGGCGTTGGTGACGATCTCGTTGTTGTTATCGTCGGTCACGGTCACCGGGCGGTTCAGGGCGGAGACGATGCCGGTGGTGGCGGTGTCGTCGTAGCCGAGCGGGTTGCCGATGGCCATCACGTTCTCGCCGACGGCGAGCTTGTCGGAATCGGCGAATTTCACGGCCTTGAGGTCGCTCGGCGGGTTGTCGAGTTTGATGACCGCAAGATCGGTGGTGGTGTCGGTGCCGACGAGCGTGGCGGAATACATGTTGCCGTTGGCAAGCGTCACCTGAATCTGCTGGGCACCGGAGATCACGTGGTTGTTGGTGATGATGTGGCCTTCGGTGTCGATGATGGCGCCGGAGCCCTTGGCGGTGCCGTTGCTCAACGCGGTCTGGATGGAGACCACGGAGCCGGAGACATCGCTGGCGACAGTCTGCCAGTCGGGGGCTTCGCCGCTCTTGGCGGTGGCGGACCCGGAGCCGGACTTATTCGAGCTGACGTTGGACAGCGAATTGCTGGTCGGCAAGGTGATCAGGCCGCTGGTGAGGGCGCCGTAACCGAGGCCCAGGCAGAGGGCCGCAGCCAGAACGGCGGCGACCACGGCGATGAGGATGTTGCTCGCCGTCTTGGACATGCCCTGCTTGGCGGGGCCGGGCTGACCGGGCTGTCCCGGCTGGGTCGGACCTTGACCGTTCGGCGTACCGGTACCGGGAGTGCCGAAACCGAACAGACCGCCCTGCTGGGGCTGCTGGCCATTCTGGCCATTCTGACCGGACTGGCTGGCAAACGGGTTGCCGTTGTTCTGCTGCGGCTGCGTGGGCGGATTGAACGGATTGCCGTTGCCCTGCGGCTGCGGGTTATTGGTGTAGTAGGGATTGCGGTTGCCCTGCTGGCCCTGTGGGGTTTGCTGTGCAGGCTGACCGAACGGGAATTGCTGCGTGGGCTGGGCATTGCTGCCGGCCTGGCCGCCCTGCTGGCCCTGTGCCTGAGTCGGGGTCGGACCATAAGCGCCATATTCCGGGGCCGGACGATACAGCGGAGTTGTGGCCGAGGTCTGGTCTGCGGCCGGCGCTGCCGGAGAAGCCGGCGAGGAGGAGACCACCGTGCTCTCGCCCTTGGCGGAGGCGTAGTCCGGGATGGGCTCGGTGGCGGCAGTGTCGGTAGCGGCTTGCGTAGGCTGCTGATCGGCAGCGAGGGCGGCCGAGGAAACCGGGGCTTGCTGCTCGCTGGAATCGCTGGCGTTGCCGGCATCAACCGAGTCGCCACCCACAAACGGGTTCTTCGGCTCGGCGTTGCCGGTATCGGCAGTACTATTGGGGTTTTCGTTATTCCGCGGGGTCTGGTCGACGCCCTGCGGGTTAAATTCGTCAGCCATTGCTGCTCCTTTTCCTAAATTCCTATCACGTCTGTTCGGCGGCTATTCGGGCACTTGCCCATTGCCACTTCTCGTGTGCTACCTCAGTAGTAAAGGCAGTCAATCTGGAGGTTTTCTGAACGTTGATTGAAAGTCTATGCGTAATCATCGCAGAGTCTTATGGGCATCTCGGCTTCGAGGGGCTGATTTCCTGTTTCGGGAACATCTACTTGCACTTCAAGGGGCTGTTCGCGCGGTCAATTCCGAGTATCAAGGGCCCTCATTTAACGCCATTCCGCCATTTTTGCAGCCGGCCTACTTGACCGGGAGCCCCTTGAAGCGGAAGTAGACGTTCGGGAGCGGCGAAATCCGCCCCTCGAAACCGAGTTCTTCACAATTTCCGGCCCTTTTCTGGCCCTTCTGCCTAAAGTGAACATATGACGATCAGCCTTCTTGAACATCCGTTGGGCGCACAGCCCGGACAGCCCGGCGACCGCAGCGCCTTCCATTTCGAAACGATCACCCGCCTGCCATCCACGGCCAGCGGGCTTGGGCGAGACGGTGCCCGATACGGCCGCACCGGCATCATTCACACGCCCCACGGCGATATTCGCACGCCTGCCTTCGTGCCGGTGGGCACGCAAGCCGCGATGAAGGCCGTGCTGCCCGAGCAGATGAAGGATCTAGGCGCACAGTGCCTGCTGGCCAACGCCTTCCACCTGTTCGAGCGCCCGGGCGAGGACGTGCTGGACGCGGCCGGCGGCTTGGCGCGTTTCATGAACTGGGATGGGCCCACGTTCACCGATTCTGGCGGTTTCCAAGTGATGTCGCTGGGCGTCGGCTTCAAGAAGACGCTGGCAATGGACGTGACCGGCATGAAGTCGGACGACATCATCGCCAAGGGCAAGGAGCGCATGGCCTGGGTGGATGAGGACGGCGTGACGTTCAAGTCGCCTTTGAATGGTGACGCACATCGTTTCTCCGCTGAGATTTCGATGGGCATCCAGCACAAAATCGGCGCAGACATCATGTTCGCGTTCGACGAACTCACCACGCTGATGAACACCCGCTCCTACCAGGAGGACTCGGTGGAGCGCACCTTCCGCTGGGCCCGCCGATGCGTGGACGAGCACCAGCGGCTGACGGCTGAGCGAGTCGGGAAGCCGTATCAGGCGTTGTATGGCGTGGTGCAGGGCGCGAATTACGAGGATCTGCGCCGACGTGCGGCCTCGCAGATCGCCTCTCTGGACTTCGACGGCGTGGGCATCGGCGGCGCGATCGAGAAGCGCATCATCGGCGACACCTGCGCATGGATCTGCGACGCGATGCCGGAAAACCGCCCACGCCACGTGCTGGGTATCGCCTCTGTGGACGACATTTTCGCTTGCGTGGAGAACGGCGGCGACACCTTCGACTGCGTGGCCCCCGCACGCTGCGCCCGAAACGGCGCGATTTACACGCGCGCCGGCCGGTACAACATCAAGCGTGCCCAGCATAAGTTCGATTTCGGGCCGCTGGAGGAGGGATGCGACTGCTACACATGCCAGCATTATTCGCGCGCGTACGTCGACCACCTGCTGCGCGCCCGCGAGTTCAACGGGTTCACGTTGGCCACGATCCACAACGAGCATTTCTTCGTGAAGCTGCTAGACGACATCCGCGCCTCGATCGACGGCGGATACTTTGATGAGTTCCGCGACGAAGCGCTGGCCCACTTCTACGGCAACGGCGAGCGCCGGCCAGGGTTGTGAGTTTTTCTCCTTCGTTGCGGCTTGTGCTGCCACGAAGTGACTGAGGGGAGTGTCGCCATCGTCAAAGATCACGGCACCCGCAGGAGACCCACAAGCGATATATCCCTGCCTCCCATGCGACACGCCGAAGATTGCATGATTACCCAGCCGGGTGTAGGTTAGTCGATTGTCTGCGAGTGTGGCGGAATGGTAGACGCGCTGTCTTCAGGTGGCAGTGAGTGTATGCTCGTGGGGGTTCAACTCCCCCCACTCGCACCAGCAACTAAAGGGCTGGAATCGGAAGGTTCCAGCCCTTTTGCTTTGTCCGGGCAAGCGCCGTTTTTCAGGGGGGGGCTTTAGGACTTGAGACTTATGGCCCAACTTTCGTGGCGGAAAATGTCCCGGTACCTGCATCAATCGTTTGACGTTCAAGCCAGGCCAGAATCCGCTGTCCCGGTTCGCGATTTCGGGCGATCTTTGCAAACCGGGACAATTTTTGTTGCCCCGGTATAAATGTCAATCGATTTATGCGAAAACCGGGACAACGTGCCAATTCCAGAATCGGCCTTATTCCGCCGATTCCGTCTGCCAGACGATATGAGTTGAGGAAACCGGAGTGTCCCGGTTCACGAAAACAAGCCGAAATCGCCGACCGGGACAGCGGATTCTGCCCCGGTCGACAGGTCAAACGATTGACATATGAACCGGGACAAATACAGATCAGAGAGAAGCCCATGAAGCAGATTTAACTTTCCTCAACTTTCCATCCGCCATAAACTAGCATTACATAACATCATGAACCGAGACGAAACCAACGAAGTATCTGGAGTCACCGACGACCAGCTCGGCCGAACGGCCGAGCCGTACGAATCCGGCAACTGGCGGGGCGGCGTCGGGAGCATCATTCGCAGCAATCCGAAATCAGGAACCGACACAAGTCGGACCCAGCAGACACGCATAATACGAGTTCACAGACTCGGCGATGTATTCCGCAACCGCACCACCGAATACCACACCACGGAAGAACTGTAAGCATTACGAAATCAACCTTGATTATTGCGCGGGCCTATACTAGGTTACGGTAGCGTAGGTTAGTGGTCGGGAGAGCGTCGCCGGCCATAGCGAGGTGATCAGTATGAGCGTTTCCATCAGCACGCCATCTGGACGAACCATGGCTTCCGCCGCAACAGTTGCGCCTTCCGCAACCGCGAGTCAAAAATCCAGCGCAAGCGCCAACCCCACCGCACTGGACCGTGCATCGGCCCGATACAGGGCCGCGCAATCGCGCTACCGCCAAGCCAAGGCCGCACTGAAGGCGATCAAGCGCCAGATCGTCCCCGTGGATGCATTCGGCAATCGCAAGCCGCGACTGCGCGGATGGCTTCACCTCGCCACCCTGCCGCTGTGCATCGCGGCGTCCATCGTACTCATCTGCATCGCGCCGGCCGGCTCGGTCAAAGCGGCCTGCGCAGTGTACGGTGCCTCGGCCATGCTGCTGTTCGGCAACAGCGCGCTGCTGCACGTCGTGCCGTGGCGCAGCGCGAAGGTGACTCGCGTACTGTGCGGCATCGATTATTCGAACATCTTCCTCATCATCGCCGGCACTAACACACCCGTGCTGTTCGCGCTCAGCCCGGCGATTCGCCGGCCATATCTCACGGTGATTTGGGTGACCGCGGCGATCGGCACGATACTGCATATCGTCTGGCTGCGCACCCCGAACTGGGTGTTCACCACTGTGTATGTTGTGCTGGGATTGGCGCCGGTGACGCTTATTCCGCAGCTATGGACGGCTCCCGCAGTGGGTCCGGCTGCGACCATACTCATCGCATGCGGAGGCGCCGCGTATATCGCCGGCGCCGTGTGTTTTGCGCTGCGCAAGCCGAACCCCGTTCTCGGCTGGTTCGAGTTCCACGAGGTGTTTCACTTGGGCACGGTCATCGGGTACGCCTGCCACGTCGTGGCGATTTATCTGATTGTTTGCGCGCTGTAGGTTTGCGAACCGTGCGGGCAGCCCAGCAGACCACCCGCACGCCCTCAATTCATGAGTATTTTCAGGCCGTACGCGCGATCTGCACGGCGGTGCCGGACGCGGTGACCATCAGCATGCCGTTGTCGGCGCCGAGCACCTCGTAGTCGATGTCCACGCCGACCACGGCGTGCGCCCCCATCGCCTCCGCACGCTGCTGCATCTCGGCGATGGCCTCGTTGCGGGCACGCATCAGCTCTTCCTCATAGCCCTGGCTGCGGCCGCCGAACATGTTACGCAGGCCCGCGCCAAGATCCTTGAACATGTTCACACCGGATACCACTTCGCCGAAGACGATGCCCTGGTAATTGGTGATGGTGTATCCGTCGACGGACGGGGTGGTGGTGACGAGAATCATGGCGAGGCTCCTTTGGCTTGTCTGCGTAGATACCGCTATTCTACCGTCAGCCGCATATGCATGACTGTATGATTAGGGGCAACAAGCAATGACGCACCAACAACAGGGGGATACTATGAGCAGTTCAGAACCGGAGTTCAACGATGCACGAGAATACTCGAGCCTTGAAGAAGTGATGAACACACTGCTGACGGCAAAGGGGAAATCATTCCGCGAACTCGATCAAACGGGAAGAGCTCTAACGGGAGGGAACAAGGGTTCTCTCGGCCAAATCATCGAAGAGTCAGTCTTAAAATATGCCATCAACTCCGATGCCGCACCCGATATTCATATTGGCGATACCAGTTATGAGTTAAAAGTCACTCCACTTAAGCACATTAAAAAAGGCAAACAAACCTCAGCTAAAGAGCGCTTAGTCATCGATATCATCAATTATCTAACGCTCGCTGACGAGACCGACTTCGAATCTTCAAAAATGTGGGATAAAGCGAAGAATATCATCCTCGTTTACTACTACGATGATCGCACCGATAAGAAAAAGGAATTGCGCATCGACTGCAAAGTGCTTGCTTCATATCTCATGAAGTATGAAGCAGATGATCTTGCTACCATCAAAAATGATTGGCATGTCATTCGAGATAAAGTCGCTTCCGGCCATGCTGATTCGCTCAGCGAATCCGATACCAATTATTTAGCCGCATGTACAAAAGGAGCCAATTCCAAACAACTTCGAGAGGCACCAGCACCGGCGGGCGCGAACACCGCAACTATATTTGCCAAACAGCGTGCATTCAGCCTGAAAACTTCATACATGACTGCAATTGCGCGGAAATTATTGAATCGAAAGAGCGAAACCGTTCGCTTGCCGATACCGCAAGAACAGAACCTTGATGAATACGTGGCAGCCAAATTCATTCCCTACACCGGCAAATCAAGCAGAGACATCGCCTCCGAGCTCCAAGTGTCAGCAGCGCCAACAGCTAAGAACTATAATTCGAGCCTCGCTTTTGCGATGTTGGGCGCCTCAAAATCATCAATTAGTAAGATTGAACAATTCTCGAAAGCTAATATCAGCCAATTTAAGTCAGTAACCATATATCCTGATGGCTTGCCTCGCGAGCATATGTCATTTAAGGCCATCACGGATGACCAATGGGAGGAATGGGCCAATCCCCAAACCACATGGGAACAGTCATTCGTACGCGACTTCTTCGAAACCAGCAAGTTCCTTATCATGGTTTCAAAATCGCCGATACCGTATCAATCCGGCCATGACAAAGCGAAGGACATTTTCAAAGGTGCATTCCTTTGGAATATGCCTGAAGACGACATTGAACAATACGTGAAACCCATCTGGGAGACAATGCATACCTTGCTGGTTGCGCATACCCCGTTGAACTACGGGATTCGCGGTAAAAATCTCATTCCAGGATCATCTTTCAATTCAGTGTTCCACCTCCGCCCTCATGCGAGCAAAGGAAAGGATAACGGAAGCGCGAAGGACCGGTCCATCCTGCCGAATGGGGAAGTTATTACCAAGCAAATGCTTCTGGCTCGATCGCCGCTATATAGCCAGAATCATTGCCAGTAACCTATGAATCATCTCACTCAGAACGTGAAACATCGGCATCTGCAGCAATTACTACACCAATACGATGGGGGATGCCTGTCACCAAGGCATTCCCCATGCAGAAGGCCCGATGTCCATCCGTCATACCGGTGTCAGTCCAGCCACGAGGAAACATCTGCAACTGATCGAGTTCATCTGGCACGAGCCGCCGCAATCTGCCATTTTGTTCAACGACATGCTTCGTCCGGCTGGCACCACGACCGCCTTCTCCAGTCAAAATGGTTCGACTCGGCTTATCCAAAGCATCAGGGAACGCCACCGGTCCTTCGGAATACGTGTATTCATATCCGTTGCGAGCGGTTCGTTGCTCCTTTTTACCACCCTTAAGGTATTCCCATGAACTCAAATTGTCTTCGATGAAAAACTCTGATGGCACTTCGCCAATCGAGACGAGCTTATCGCCCAGAGCCGAATGCTTGCCGCTATACACAGGCGTCGCTCGACAGGTGAATACCTCACCATCCTGCATAACACCTGCATCCTTGAATTGGGATACTTTCACGCCTTTGCCAAATGTATGAGTCATCTCATAGGGGTCTTTCTCAATACAAAAACGCTCTACTCCGAAACGGCCATCAGCCACAATCGGGAATGCGCGGGCCTCTACCCCACTATGGAAAAGGCGGTCTTCCATATCCCATTTCGGGGCATCCAACTCTGCATAAATGTATACGCGGCGCCTACGCTGCGGCATTCCATATTCAGCGGCATTAATCACATGCCACTCAACAGAGTAACCGAGCCGATACAGACAAGATAGGATGATGGCAAAGTCACGCCCACGCTGAGAGCTTGGCGACTTCAACAAACGGTCAACATTCTCCAGCAGCACATATTTCGGGTGCCGCATTTCAAGAAGCTCGTTGATGCTCCACCAAAGCACACCTTTTTTACCTTCAATACCTGAGGCAAGGGCAAGAGGCTTCGCCACTGAATAATCCTGACACGGAAAACCGCCAACCAGCATGTCGAACTCAGGAATCGACCGCTTACCGTCCTTGACTTCTTGTAGCACAACGGCGATATCTTCATTAACGCAACTTCCCTCGCCGAATCTTTTTTCGTAGCACCGCCAAGCAAACTGCTTCGACTCTTGCCCATTGGGTTCCCACTGATTTGCCCACACGGTCTTGAAATCGCCAGCTGGCTTCATATCAAACTCGGGGTGCGCAGCATCATGGTAGCCATCCAGACCAAGGCGGAAACCCCCGACGCCAGCAAAAAGCTCGGCTATGCGTATAGTCACAAAATCCTCTTTTTCTACTAATATACTCACAAATGATCACAAAAGATCCTCTAAAATTACTTAAAAAAATCAACTTCCACACCGAATCAACACATAACGACACACTTCTTCGCAAGGTAGTTTATGACCGCCGCCTTACACCGTTGACAGATGAGTGAGTACCCCATTAATCAAGACAAGCCTTCCGTTTGCATCACAGCATGCCGAAAATTGAGCACCCCCTAAGTTGCTATATCATCAGTCCGCCAACTTTCCGAGGAGGTATCCTGGACATCATGAATATGCAGAGCGGCAATAGAACACGTGGACCGAAATGGTCTTACGACGAGACTCTTGCCACGTTCGGCTTGTACATGATGTTGAATCAGCGACAGCGGAACGACAAGAATAACCCTCATATCGCGCAACTTGCTGTTGGACTGAATCGTACCGCTAGCTCGGTCTATATGAAACTCATGAATCTTCGGGCTCACGACCCCAACGAACACGCACGAGGGGTATCAGGTTTGGCCCATAGCGGGAAACTCGAAATACAAATCTGGAAAGAATATCAGGAGCAGAGCGATAAGCTGCTCATTCTGGCTTTGAACGTCTATGTCAGTTTCATTGAGAAAGTTCCTCTACCGACTCAGGATGCGCGCAATCGTCGAACAATGCACTCGTCTCCCACTCCGCAGAAATCGTTGGTGGAAGAGACAACCAGCCTTCTCATTGATGCTCCAAGACCGCCCATCGTCGCGGGGCAACAGCAGACTACAGCTCCACTCGGATCTGAACATGAGACAACAGCATTATCGCGGGTCAATCAAAGCTACTTTCGCAATGCTTTGATCGCGAATTATCACGACACTTGCTGCCTGACTGGCATCAATATTGATCCGCTGCTAATCGCCAGCCACATCAAGCCCTGGAAGGTCTCAACCGGGTTCGAGAAAACAAATGCGGCTAACGGCTTGTTGCTTAATGCATTCCACGACAAGGCATTTGACCGCGGATACATGACCATTGACGACGATTATCGAGTACATATATCCGCTCGGGTCCCGCACAACGATATCAATGATTATTGGATGTATCAGTTTGAAGGACGCTATATTACATTGCCTTCTTCAAATCCGCCCTCACACGAGTTCATCGAATACCACCAGAAACACGTGTTCTTGACTGCCTGAAGGGTCTGCGAGCCGAACCTCTCGTGGACCGCAAGCAACCACGGCAGCGACGCCATTACGCCAAGTGCTAGCAACTTGACGCCGCCAAAAGGCTCTCAGCGGCGTTTGCCGGCCAAAAACTGGCAGGTTGACGACAGTGGGGACACCGATTTGAGCCGGCCCGGCTGACCATCAACTCCGCAAGCGTACGGCGGCGGCCATTCCGCCGTCGCCGTAGGTGGGGTGGAGCATGAAGGCTTGGCTGGCGGCGATGTCACCGCGCATCAACGATTCCCACATGGTTAAGCGGCTCATGGAGATGGCTTCAACGCCGAGGATGGCGTCGGCGATGTGCGCGGCGTAGAGATCGCGGTGCTTGGCGATCAGGAAGCGCATGAGATCGAGGCGCTTGGTCATGCTGGTCACGTTTGAGGAGGCCGGGGCCGTGCGGTACTCGATCAGCGGCTCGGGGGCGATGCCGATATGGGCCGCGTCTTTTGCGGGATTCTCTGTATCCCAGGCACTCCCAAAACCTCCGACATGCTCAGTACCGCCAGTAACCCCAGCACCGCAGATATCGTTTTCCACCGCCAATCCGCACTCCAACAACGACAGGAAGAAGTCCCAGTCCTCGAAGCCGCCGCGCATCGACTCGTCGTAGCCGCCGCAGCGCTCCCACGCGACACGGCGAATCATGCACGTGGCCGGGCAGCAATTATGCGACACGAACGCGGCGGCATTGCCACCAGTCGGCTGGGCCACTGATTCCAGGACACCGAAAGTCTGCAGCCAGCCGGATGCGGCGACCATCGTTTTGTCGGCGGACAACATCGACAACGTGCGCTCAATGAAGGCCGGCCGCAAACGGTCATCGCCATCCAACACCACTACGAACGGCGTTTCGGCGGCGGCGATGCCACGGTTGCGCGCGGCGGAAGGACCGGCGTTTGCCTGGCCGATGAGGTCGATGGCCACACCATTCGTATCCATCGCCCCGTGCCGGCAATCGTCGAGAGTGGCGTTCAGCATCTCGACGGATGCGTGGTCATCGGACCCATCGTTCACGATGATAATCCGTTCCGGACGAACCGTCTGGGGCCAATGACGACTCGACTGCCTCGTGAATCAACGGGCCCTGATTGTAGCTGGTAATTACCACTGTCACTGCTGCCATGGCGGCAAGTCTATCGGGTCCGGACGTGGGCCATCCACCGGCGCTGCGCACTGCCTCCCGCCAGTGGGGAGGTGGCGCGCTATCCCCGGCTAACGCTGATGCATGTGTGCGGGCGCGGCTGGTGCGGACTTTGGTGGTGAAGCAGTCGGACTCAATCTTCCACACCGTGACGCTGCGGACCTGCGCATCGGTGAATTCCACATTCGGCATATGCGCCTGCTGCGCCATCAGCGTCTGCAGGCCGTGGCGGCATTCATCCAGATCCTCGACCAGTGACGCCGTGCCATTGCCGACGATCGACTTGAACGTCTCGCCCCAATTGCACGTGGTGCGGCCCGCCACCACCTCGCAGTCGGTCTGCATGGTGAAAGCCACGGGCAGTCGGCCACCGGCGGCGGCGCGAATCGCGTCGAGCTTGCGGCCGCGCGGCGCGGAGTGGAACCAGAGCGTCAGCTTGCCAGTCGCCTCGTCGTACTCGTAATCAAAGCCGAAATTCAGCGGCACGATAGTCAGGCCCTCGGCATCCGCATAGGCCACTTCAACGATGTCGCAGGCGGCGATGATCGCGGCGATCCGCTCGGGATCGGTCACCTCGCGGTCCGCACGGCGCATCATGCGATGCTCGCCGGCGACCGTGTGCTCATCCTCACGCTTGGCGGGCTTGCGAGCGCCCGCAATATTCTCCATGCTCATGCCTGCTCATCCCCATCCACAACCGAAATCCAGTCGCCGTATCCTTCCTCGGCCATGCGCGAGCGCGGCACGAAGCGCAGGGCGGCGGAATTCATGCAGTAGCGCAGGCCGCCGCGGTCGGCCGGGCCGTCGGTGAACACGTGGCCCAAGTGAATCTGTGTGTCCGACGTGCGCACTTCGATGCGGTCGCGGCCCGGAATGCGGTGGTCCTCATGCTCGGTCAGCAAGTCACCGGCAATCGGGCGAGAGAACGCGGGCCAGCCGCAGCCGGAATCGAACTTGTCTCGCGACGAGAACAGCGGCTCGCCGCTGACGATGTCCACGTAAATGCCGGGCTCAAACTCCTCGTCATACTCGTTGACGAACGGGCGCTCGGTAGCGGCGTTCTGTGTGACCGCGAACTGCTCAAGCGTCAGATCCCAGATGCGTTCCACGTACTTCTGACGGCGTTTTACGTTCGCGATTGCGGCGATCGGCACATGGCAGTAGCCGCCGGGATTGTTCACCAGATAGTCCTGATGATGTGCCTCGGCCGGGTAGAAGTTGCGCAGCGGTTCGACCAGTACGGCCGGGCGCTGCGGCTGGCGGTCGACCAGCTGCTCCAAGGCCGCCACATACACGGCGCGCTGCGTCTCGTCCGTGTAGAACATGCCAGTGCGGTACTGCCGGCCGCGGTCTTCGCCCTGCTGGTCCACGGAGAACGGGTCAATGACCTCCAGAAACAGTAATGTCAGCGTCCGCAGGCTGACCTGTGCCGGGTTAAACTCGACTTTCACGGTTTCGGCCGCATCCGTGCCGCCCGCGCATACCTGCTCGTAGGCCGGCGATTCGACGGTGGATTGCGCGTAGCCGACCGTGGTGTCCGTGACGCCGTCGACGTTCTGGAAGTAGCGCTCCAGCCCCCAGAAGCAGCCGCCGGCGAAGTATGCGGTTTGCGTATTGCCGTCATTGTGTTCGTTACGTTCGCTCATGCGCCCCACGTTACTACGTCGAGGCGGCTCGCGATGCAGTCAACGACACCTCTGCACCGGCAAAACCGCTTTCGAGGGGCTGATTCGGCCTTCGCAGGAGGTCTACTCCCGTTTCAAGGGGCTGGTCGGCAGCTAGACCGCATGTAAAAGCCCATCCGCGTCAACGCCATTCCGCCGATTTTGGAGCGTGAATACTCGGCCATCAGCCCCTTGAAACGGAAGTAGACCTCCGGAACGGTCAAAATCCGCCCCTCGAAACGGAGATAGCGCCTTCTGCGCCCTTCTCGCTGGGCTTTCGCCGCTCAAAGAGGTACATTCGGGCTTCTGCAGAATGCTTTCTCCGTTCAAAGAGGTACTGAATACGGGAAACCCCGAGTACAAACGCCGTCATTGCAACGCTCATACTCGGGATTTCAGAGTTTAGGTATCTCTTTGAAGGCAGTTAGCTGTCCGCAAGAGGCCAAATGTACCTCCTGAAAGCAGATAGCCCCATCTTGGGCTCGAATCGGTCAGTCTCCGTGTCCGTACGTGAACGAACAGGCAAACGGCCTAGAGCCTCAACCGCGAGCACAATCGTCAGGGTCCGCCCCGCACCCTACGACCGCAGCGTACTGAGCATGCCGGCCACTTCGGCGGGCGTCACGCTGGGCACGTAGGCGCGCACCACCGCGAGCCCGATCTGCGGCAACGCCGCCGGGTCCGGGTAGCACACGTAGACCGGCGCTTCGGCGGGCTGGAACTTGCGCTTGAAGTTGAACAGCGAGTGGAAGCCGTAGGCGGGTTCCATCCAGTCGGCCACGATCTGCAGCGCGTGTTGGAGCACCTGCGTGCCTTCGCCGGCCGCCACCCCACCTTCCCGGGCATTGTCTCGCTCGGGGTTCATGCCGGCCAAGGGTGCCGCGGACAGGCTCATGAACTCCACGGCATGCTCAGGATCCGCAAGCCCCTCGTCGCGCAGGCGCTCGGCCATGCGCGCGATCAGGAACTCCATAATGCCGTTGGGACTGTCGGTGCGATGGCGCATGAAGTCCAGCGTCCAGCCGACGATGCGCCCGTCGCGCCAGGTGGGCAGCCAGCTGGTGACGCCCAGCACGCGCCCGTCCGCGTCGATGGCGTAAAGCAGCCGCACGCGCGGGTCGCGCAGTTCCTCGACACCGCCGAGCGTGAACTTCATTTCCGGCAGCGCCTTGAGCTGCGCCCACTCCTCGGAGATGTCCTCGATCTGCTCGCGCACATCGAGCGACGCTTCCAGGAACGTGGACTGCACATCGGTCACGCCGTCGCGCTTGGCCTTGTTGATGGCGGTGCGCACATCCTGCCATTTCTTGCCGGTCGTCTTCCAGCCGCGCGGGTCCACGACCATTTCGCTGCCGACCTCGATGGAGCTCCAGCCGGCCTCCAGCAACACGTCGCGCTGTTCGCGATGCACGCTGTAGAACACCGGCGAAAGCGACCGCTCCACGCAATACTGGGTGAAGCCGGTCAGGTCGTCCATCCACTCGGAGGGCTCGCCGAACGGCCCGGTGCAGGTCAAGGCGATGCCGTTGAGCACGCGATATGCCACGGCCGATTTGCCCGTGGGCGAGAGCCAGTAGCTGTTGCCTTCCCACGTAGTCATGAAGCTCATCGATTCGCCGCCGGTTTCGACCAGCCGCTCGGCGCGTGCCTGCGCCCGCTCGTTCGATTCGCTCACGTCGCTCATCCAGCGGATCACCACGACCAGCACCACGATCCAGAACACCAGGGCAACTGAGGAAATCCCGCACTGAATCTCTATCTCTGTATTATTTTGTGCTGAACTATCCCGTTCTTCCTCACTCTTCTCTGATCCGTTCTTTCTCTGTACTCTCAGATCCGCCCTGTCCTGACACAG